>ENA-UOOR01002065-UOOR01002065.1-fermentation-metagenome-genome-assembly--contig:-NODE-2065-length-21578-cov-14.219672_pt1 | contig 21578 bp, 16 predicted proteins | sample MGYA00245780_ERZ724029 | MGnify/ENA primary metagenome ERZ724029 (study PRJEB28704, sample SAMN03018315) | fermentation metagenome | biome: anthropogenic terrestrial biome; feature: soil... | reverse complement strand
TAAGAGATCTTCTGAACCTGTTATGCCATGATCACGCCTCGCTGGAGCCGCTTTTATTCAAGGAAGGAAGGCTGCGCGAGGACGTAAACATCTTTCTCTCGGGAAAGAACATCGAGAGCCTGCAGTCGCTCGAGACCCCGCTGGCGGATGGGGATGAGCTGGCCCTGTTCACTGCTGTTATTGGTGGATGATATTCCGATGGTATTCGATAAGTTCAAATGATGCAGATCAGGATCAATTACAGTTTAATTGAGCTAATAATATTCATAAAACCTATCTAAATAGATTGAAATAATAGTTTCCCATTCCCTGGGACTGTTCTCGATGGCTATGATAGAAGAGATTCAAGCTTTGAAGAAGGAACGCCGGGCGACGATTCTGGCCCACAATTATCAGATACCGGCGGTTCAGGATATAGCGGATCTGGCGGGCGACTCCCTGGAGCTTTCCCGGGCAGCAGCGGCCCTGGACTCGGAGGTTATAGTCTTCTGCGGAGTGGACTTCATGGCGGAGACGGCCGCTATCTTATCCCCGCAAAAGAGGGTGGTCCTGCCGGTGAAAGGGGCTTGGTGCCCCATGGCCCACATGATCACCCCCCAGCAACTGGATGAATTGAAGGCTCTCTATCCTCAGGCAGCGGTGGTATGCTATGTGAACTCCACTGCGGAGATCAAGGCGAAGAGCGACATCTGCTGCACATCTGCTAATGGGGTGCAAGTGGTAGAATCGCTATCTGAAGACGAGGTCATATTCGTGCCGGACAGGAACCTGGCTGCCTATGTGGCCCGCCATACGAAGAAGAAGATCATACCCTGGGATGGCTACTGCTATGTTCATGACCAATTCACCCCGGAGATGGTGAAGGCAGCTCGCAAGCTTCATCCTCAGGCGGAGGTTCTGGTCCATCCGGAGTGTCGGCCGGAGGTGATCGACCTGGCCGATTTCGTCTACAGCACCGCAGGAATGTGCAAGCATCCCGATATCAACCGGGCGCGGGAGTACATCATCGGCACGGAGGTGGGCATGATCTACCGGCTGAAGAAGGCCCATCCGGATAGAGAGTTTTATCCTCTGAGCGATGAGGCCATCTGCCAGAATATGAAGAAAACCACCCTTCCCGATGTCCTCCGGGCTTTGCAGACGCTCGAGCCGCGGGTTGTTGTGCCAGAGGAGATCGCTGTGCGGGCGAGAGGGGCGATCGAGAGGATGCTGCGGGTGAAGGTTTGAAAAGACTGGTGGCAAGGTAGTTAAGCTGAACAATCTTCCGCGATTTTGAATTGAACTTATTATAGCATAAAACCTATATTCAGTATTACCATTCCTCAGCGTAATACTTTTCGCACTCCGGTCCCATCAACTTTAAAATCAATTTGAGCACCTCTGTCAATTGCGTCATTTCTCGATGAGTAATCCCCATAATACTGACTTTGACATCAGCGACCCCATTGAATAAGAAGAATACCCATTTTAGGGTCGGTTTCTGCGTCGGCTTTTTGAGTTGATTGGGAATTGAATTTCCCGTCTCCATCAACCTTTTTCTGAGCATCCATTCAGCAATAGAATAAACCAGGAGAGTCAGCACCATAATCATAGCAAGCGCTTGTATTCGCTCTTCTTTCTTCAAGTATACTTGAGCAATGTTGAACCTCTTATCCTTTAAGAATCTGAATCCGCGTTCGACTGACTGCAGTCCCTTGTAGTGCTGGAGCATAGTCTCATCATCGATCTCCATCGATCTCCAGATCATTGCTGGCGAGTACAAATCTTCCAAGCTTAGAGCGTTCTTTCTCAATGACTTCCTCATCCAATTCAATATCGGCATTGATAATCCAAAAGCTATCAAGTTCTTCGTTCTTTGAAGGTCTGCCTCTCTTGCCATTGATCCTCTTGGATTAAACTTGGAACTCCAGTTTCTTAAATTTATAATTTTTTTGATTCTGTAACGATCTCCGCTTCTTTTCGCGCATCAGGTTCGCATGCGAATCTTCGGCCATTGAGCTTCTTAAGGGATGCAGTCGCTGCTTTGGTCTCTTTTTCTATTCTTTTCTCAAAGGTCTTCTCCATTCTCTGCTGCATAGGCTTAGAATGAAACAGAACCCACTTCTGTTTGATTCCGCTATAATTCGAGATCGTGGGGTAGAAGGAATACCGTGAGTCTGCGCAAGGAATCATACTTACATCGCTATCTAAAAGCTCTTTTACCTCATTGATGGTTGCAGGAGCTCTGGTGATCCACCTAACTCCGTCTCCAAGCTTTTGGATATTGTCTTTGGTATATAGGGCGCTATCTGCTATAAAATACGCAGATGCTTCAAAAGTAATACTTCTTCTGAGCTTTGAGATTGTGTCAATGATGGTATTTTTATCCGAAGCGTTCCCTGATTAGCTTCTACGAAGGGAGGAAGGCCATGTTGGTCGTGACCATGCTCAGGACGAACTGTTTCAGGTCAGCTCGACCGTCTTTTGGGTGGCCGAGGGTTATCTCGATTGTGTTTCCGATGTCTTCGTCCTCATACATTCCATGAACGCCAAAGCTGGTGGTATCAGAATGAAGCAGCTTGGTATCAAAGTCGACTCGGTCCATGACTTTCAGGACTATTTCGTTAAATAGGTTGGTTGGGCCATATTCGTATATCGCATCAAATGTCCTTCCCAAGACATCATCATTGAGATCTGCTGCAACTACACCTTCGCCAAGCAACCTGTCTACAGGAAGGTTCTCGAAGAATGAAGGAAATAGATACAGTCTTTGACCGACGAAACCAAGACCATTTAAAACCATGGCTTTCAGGATCTGAGTATGGGATAATTTATGATGCCTGCTTTTCGGAAGACGATTATCAATGACTTCGCTAATCCCAAGCTGGTCAAAAACGCCTACTACAAGCCCAAAATGGTCCAACCGTGACATCTCTATTTCCATCATGCTCTCCCTTACCCGAAGTGTAGATGGACACCATATTAAAAAAGACTTTATATATTTTTGGAATTATCTTTGGAAGTGCTCTGTTAATGCGAAATGCAGGTTCTATAATTCCCTGGTCTTTAATTCAGTAAAAGAGGAATGCCCTGAAGAGAAAGCCGCTCGTGTGCCCCCAGTCTGCACCGTCTGGTGGCCATCGAGCTGAAGCTGAGAGCAACGATTTCGCCTACAAGGGCCAGATGGAGCTCTATTTGCGCTGGCTGGATGCTGAGACGGCAAGGCAGAAGGTAGGTATTTAAATAATGAAATAAACCTCTTCTTCACATGAAGGTTAAATGATACCCTCAAATGGTCCATTATGCCCTTAACATATATCCAATGGAATGATCTAATCGCCCGATATTTTTTCAACGAAGGAATGGCGGGTAAAGAGGTTATCCTTTTTGCGAATATAGATTTGATCAACGAAATTGGTAGATCATATGGAGAGGGCTTTGATAATTTTGTCCAGAAGTCAATCGAGGGGCCTGAATCTATTTATATTCGCTCTGATAATATATGTCATAAGGCGTATAGCACTTATCTGCTAGGAAGGAGGAAGAGATTTGCATACCCGCCATATATCGGTTACTTAGCACTATTTGTATGCGCGGCGACTAGGGAAGGAGACTATGAAATAAATTCCTATTATCCCAGACTCAAAGACATTGTCGAAGATAATACTGATACCAACATGTCGGCATGTTTCACAAAAATAGATCAACTCTGGGACGATCTGCAACAGTGGAGCCAAGTCGAGAAAGGCGATATGTTGGGAAAGTTCCGGAAGACGAGAAGAGGAAACCTTGCTCATGTCGGTTTAATATATGCCCAGACTGTGATGTCAGAAGAAGAACGGAAAAAATTGCCCGTCATTTTCTCAAAGGCAAACTTAGATCCGACCGACCCGCCATCTGATGAATCCCTAAGAGTTACGTTGGGAAGATATGGCCAACAAATACTTGATAAGAAAACGCTTAAACTTCTTGGTGAGAACTCAGAACTATCAAATGAATTGGTTAACTACGTATTATCAGAGCTTAGAGATTGGGACGGGGTAGTAGAAGAAGTCACAAGTAGTGGTGAAGGGCCGCTGTTCCAGACCGCTTATGCACGTATATGCTTGAATGAGGAACTGGGGACTTTTGACTCCTTTCTAAGGTTCAAAATCAACGTTGGGGGGGGCTATTTTCCAGAAGGAGAAATTCGATTCAAGCTAATTAACTCTCACGCGATAGAGGGTAAGCAATCAGATTCAGTATATTCGTGCAGAGAGGCTCGACAACTAGGCTGGTCCACACCACTATATGAGATAAGCACAATGAGAAACGTCCGTGCAGAAGATTTTGATTGGTCTGAGAAATATATCTTCCGGGATGATGAAAAGCTAATCCAATGTATAATCAGACCTACAGATGTAAAAGTATTTTTCCGAGGAATAACCGAAAGACTTCCAAATTCATGGGTTGAGGTCCAACATTTAGATCATGAGTGCGAATTTTTAGTTGTATGTGATATGCGGATTCGTTTCGAAATCAAAAGTTGGGGTGAAGAATGTTGTGAGGCTTTTGACGAAGTACGACCGAGTATTGGGATGGCAATTGGTTGGTCAATCTTTCGCGGCAAGAATCCACGGGAAACAAATAACAGATATCCTGCGCTCACCCTCCCACCAAAGAAAGGGATAGAGATCAAGTTTACAGGTGGAATAAGACTATACCAAGCTGGCAACTATTACCTAGATTTTGCGCCTCCGATTATCTCACTTGTAGGCATACAAGGAAGTGGGTCAGTCTTCCTTAATGGTATAAAACTGGAACCTGAGGGAAGAACCGTATTGAATTGGAGAATACCAAAATGTGCAGAAATAGGCAGACCTTTGACTTTAGAGGCCGAAGTTGATGGCGAAATGCTTAGACAAAAAGCGACTTTATGGCTCGTGCCGCCTGATATGAAGAAGGAATTTGAATATGTTCCAAAGGCAGACAGGTTTGGAGAACATATTGCAGAGGCCGACAACCCTAAAATTTTTTCACAGGGTGTGCTGGTTCATGGAATGAATCCTTCTGATATGCTACCAACTCCATTAGGGGCTCCAACTTTCCTTTCAGACACCATCGTCTTTATCGGTCCGAAAGCGGGTCAGATCGTTCTTTGGCCGAATGAAGACCTACCAATTGACTGGCATCCGGTATGGGCTTTAGCGAAAAAAGGGAGGAAGTCCTGGAAAGTAAATTTCTGTGGGAAAATAAACGATATCGAGGAAGCACCTGTCCTATCAGATGCTATAGGCAGCAAGCGTGCGATTAAGCGTTGGAGAGAATATATTTATGTTAACAGATTGAGGAATGAACAACCACAGAACCATAGACTAAAGAACCTATGGAAAATTTATGTGGAGGTGGCAGGAAACGTCCGATAACCTCCTTATCGCTTTAGGTGCAATAGGGCCAATGGATTTTCATAAGTTTGACAATATTCTAGCAGAGTTTTGCATAAATAGGAGTCTTATTTGCGATACGAGCAGCTTTAGGACGATTCGATTTAAAGCAATTCGGATCCTCGACTCATTGGGCCATTGCGAGTTCAATTATGATGAAAATCGTGTATACCCCTATAAACCATGTATTGTTGCACTTCCAGGGGGACCATTCCAAAGGGCAGTCCTCACAGGGGCGAGATCAAAGAACGCTATCGAAAAAATTAATAAATATAAGAGAGATCTGTGCTCCGCACTTGAAGTCAATACATATCCGCAATATATTTTCGACATATCTGTTGAGGAAAATGCGTTGTCTTTGGCTACTCTCCCCTCAACAGTTTCTTTTGATGCAATGGAAATCGGAGAACTGGAAGGTCTTGCTAGCTATATCGGTGCAGAAATCTCACTTGATATACCGGCAGCCTGGTTACTTGCTAATTATTCAGGCAGTCTTGAGGATTACCGATCAGAGCTTCAGTGGAACCATAAACGTGTCTTAGAATGGCCAAGAAGAGTGTTTTCTATGGAAAATTTGAATTTCCAGCGACAAAATATTAAAGAATATAACGCAGAAGGTCTTGTCGAATATGTGCAACAATTTACAAATCAAAAGCTCCACTATTTATGGAAAGACGGTGTTGCCGCCCGCGTTGATCGTGACTGGGGACGATATCTTTCCATAGCCGAAAAGGGGGCAAAAGTCCTCATTTATGATAAGAGATCGCATCATTTAATCGTTCCTTCTTTTACGCCTCTTCCCCGCCTCCTTGCAAGAGCTGCAACGCTCTGTTCTGGTCGGGCACCAATTTCGTCAAGATTAAGGGAGACTGAATTAGGAGACATCCCTCAAAATACCCCCGTTGAAGTATATTCCGGAGTTCCACCAGAGTATGCTAAATTAATAACAAGCAAACTTTCACAGCGACCGGTTGACTGCAAAATCGAAGTTGATCAGACCAAGGTGAAAATAAAATGATTGACCCAATTGGCTCGTTTGACACAATTAAGGCAAACTTTATCCTTTACCTGAAGACAGCTTTTGCCACACGTTTCAAATCGATTGAGCTGGATAGAGAACGACTTCTCGTAGATTCGGATGTTTTATGTCAAGACCCCTGGATTGAGCCGCTGCCACGGTTCAAACCCTCTGGCAAGAAGATCCGCGACAACAAAGGTGAATATGATCGAGAAGTATCAGTCGATGACCTCGGCGGAGAGTTATCTGAGGCACAACTCGATGAATTTAAGAGTCTTGTGACATGTGGTCTCTTCCCCGAAGACGTCTCGCTTTATGCCCATCAATATGATATGCTAAAAAAATCGATTAGAGGCAAAAAAAATTGTATCATCACATCAGGCACGGGATCCGGGAAAACCGAGGCTTTCCTACTTCCCTTGTTTGCAGCTCTTGTAAAAGAGTCGTCGAGTTGGAACTCCCCTGGAACTAAAGTGGACCACCAAGACGACTGGTGGTCAAGTGAGACAGAGGCATGGAGAGAGGATAGACTCGCCCAAGGGGAATCATATTGGGTCTCGCAAAGGGGTAACGAGATTGAGTCAGGCGACAAAGGCAGACCAGCAGCAATGAGAGCTATTATCCTTTATCCTATGAACGCCCTTGTAGAAGACCAGTTGACGAGATTACGTGAAGCACTCGACTCACCTTGTGCACGCAATTGGTTTAGGGATAGTCGTCATGAGAATAGGTTCTATTTTGGCAGATATACAGGGGCATCACCTGTCCCGGGCCATCAGCATAAACATGTAAGCGAGGGGGGCGGCGTCGACAGGTTAAGGATAGAGGATCTTACTCAAAAACTCCAAAATATAGACCGAGTGTCACGGGAAGTCAGGCAATATATTGAGGAGGATCCAGATGATGGTATCCCATATAAAGATAAAAAAAAGTCGCAATACTTTTTTCAACATCTCGATGGAGCAGAGATGCGTTCAAGGTGGGATATGCAAGACTGTCCCCCTGATATTCTCATTACTAATTTTTCCATGCTCAGCATAATGCTAATGAGAGACGTCGAGGATGAAATATTCAAAAAGACAAAGGAGTGGCTCCATGAACCAGGTCACGATGACAGGTTTTTCCACCTCATTATCGATGAAATTCACCTCTACCGTGGTACTGCTGGTACCGAAGTCGCTTATCTTTTGCGACTTCTTCTCCATCGCCTCGGATTGACCCCTGATCACCCGAAGCTCAAAATCCTTGGTTCAAGTGCATCTCTAGGTAATGATGAAGATAAGGCAAAAGATTTTCTGCATAAATTCTTTGGAGCAAGGACAGAGAGTTTCGAGGTCATCAAAGGGACATTAGATGATATTTCTACTAAAAGTGAAGATATAAATAAATTATCACATGATATATATAATATATTTTGCGAACTCTCAAATATGCTCGAAAACGCAGACGTTGCATTGCCGAGTAGTACCAAATGTTTGGCTTTAGCACAAAAGATTGCAGGGATCATTAACATCCCAATTAACCAATTGCCCCAAATTGGTGAAGTTGCTTTTGTAAAGGTCATAGAAGATAATTGTCTTGGACTCACACAGTTGATGCTAGACGCTTGCAAAGTCGAAGACGGTGGAGAAATCAGGTCAAGGGCTGTGTCATTAGGCGATTTCGGGAAGGAGATTTTTGGTTTTAATCTCCGAGGAAGATGCACTCCGGAACAGCGGCGCGCAGTCCGCGGTTTATTAATTGCACGAGGATTATGTGAAGCCTTCAGAGATAATAAAATTGTGGCAGATGATCTCGCCTCAATGGTAAAACAGGAATTGGGTGATAGGTCACCACTCCCTTCAATGAGGCTACATTGGCTATTTAGGAATATCGACGGTCTTTGGGCTGAGGCAAGACCACCAGATGAGACAGATGACGACCGCCCAGTAGGCCGTCTGAGTACACAACCGGTCTTGATGTCCGGCGGACGTGAACCATCCCGTGTTCTTGAATTGCTCTATTGTGAGAACTGTGGGACGGTATATCTTGGGGGACACAGGCTTGCTTTGCATGAAGGGGGTTGCGGTGGCCACCTACCGTCATATGAACTTCTCCCTGTAGAGCCCAGCATCGATATGCTTCCTGACAAGGGCGCTGTTCAGATTGTCGAACAACGGAAATACGCGGATTTTGGGGTCTTTTGGCCAATTAGAGGGCAAAGCCTGAATGATAATTCTGTTGGCGTATGGCCACTACGACAGAGGAGAAATGACTCCGAGGAGACCGCTAGTATATACTCTAAATATAAGGGAGAGTGGGCACATGCTATTCTCAATATCAAGACAGGTTCAGTAATAATTAACCCGGATAAAATACCAACAGGGGAAGAACGCTCATGGACACGGGGTTTTCTCTATCAAATCGTCTCAAATGCTGCATCTTTGCCGATAAATGTCAATGAAACCGATGCCTCTACATTAAAGGCACTGCCTCCCCGTTGTGCAGCATGCGGTGAAGACTACCATAAACGAAAAAATATATCACCCGTGCGTGGTTTCAGAACTGGTTATTCAAAGGTGACGCAGCTCCTAATAGAGGAGCTTTTCAACCAGCTCCCTCATGAAATGAGAAAAGTAGTGACTTTTTCTGATAGTAGGGAAGACGCGGCGCGGACGTCCATAGGTGTCGAGCGCAATCATTATTACCAGTTGCTGAGAGAACTATTTGTCAACGAATTAATAATCTTAGCGGACGGCAAAGCACAAATTCTCAATGACCTTGAGGCACATTACGAAGAGTACTGTGAGAGCGGCGAGATAAATTGCGACTGGCTCTGTGATTTGTCGAAGAAATACTTGGATCAAAATCAAAGATTTGGAAATGCAGTTCTTGAAGATCTCGTGGCTGTCAATGAGTACGACCCTAATGCAGATCAGTCAGCAATATTGATGGAAAGGAACCGCAAAATGTACGAAGAGGCCCAGAACAGGTTAAAGGCCATTCGGCGAAGCGGACAGACACGTGAGGTTCTGTTTGACGAACTCGTTATGGGCCATGTAACCCAATTAGCAGAAACAACCAGCCTCGGCGGTCTTATTAGGAGATTCATACATCTTGGTGTACATCCAGCCGGACCCAATATAAGTGTACAGAAGATTAGGCCTACTCCAGATTCTAACGTTGGGATCGATTGGAGGACGATCTTTGACTTTGAGAACGGAAACTGGGGGAACCTTCGTTCCGACCAAATCGGGGCAAGGGACGAGCTTGAACGCCTTCTACGCGAAGAACTATGTGATTTTTTGTTCAGAAGGATCTACTATGGTTTTGAGTCTTCTGGTCTAGGTACGGTAAAATGCAATCTCATTCCAGAACAGCTTCAAGCACATGCCAATAATATCTCTATGACATGTGAGACTTTCCAACAAGTATGCGATTCAGCCTTACGTGTATTGGGGGATTGTTATAGACACGAAGGTTCTGACTATCTCAATAATCTCACGCCCTGGGAAGGGTACCGTGGAAGATTTGGAGCAAAAAAAACGCTTAGATTCCGAAGGTATATTGAGGCAGTTGCCCGACATAATCAACGAACCGTAAAGCCATCTGAAGATGATGTCGGAGAAGAAGTCGTCAAAGCCCTAATTGAAGCGGGCCATTTTGATTGCATTATCTCAACAGGTCGACTTGTGTTTAAAGTGGCTTCGGCATCTGAACCAGTCTGGACATGCCCGAATTGTTCACGGCCACACCTCCATAGATCTGGCGGAGTATGTACAAACTGCGGGAAAGGTTTGAAAACAGAAAATGACCATTATTGCGAAGATATGTGGCGCAAAAATTACTATTCTTATCTTGCTTTACAAAATAGGCCACCTCTTAGGCTGCATAGTGAAGAGCTCACAGGTCAAACTGATGACCAAGCTGGCAGACAGAGGCTCTTTAGAAAGATATTCATACAAGCGGAGGCAGGAAGTTCGGATGTTGTTCCAGTCGTTGATGAAATTGATATGCTTAGCGTTACAACAACTATGGAGGTCGGAATAGACATCGGAAACCTCCAAGCGGTCGTGCTTGCAAACATGCCCCCTGAGAGGTTCAATTACCAACAAAGGGCGGGGCGTGCAGGCCGGAGAGGACAGGCTTTTTCAGTCGCACTTACACTTTGTCGTGGAGGGAGGAGCCATGACGACTATAATTATAGAGATCCTTCACATATAACGGGCGACCAACCACCAATGCCATTTTTATCTATGGGTGATGAACAAGAACAGATCTTGAAGAGGGTACTGGCCAAAGAATGTCTAAGGAATGCTTTTAGGACTGCAGGTGTTACTTGGGCGGATGGCCGAAATGGTGGCGATTCGCATGGGGAATTTGGAACAAGTGCAATGTGGTTGGGTAATAATCAATTGCAGAATGCAGTTAATAGTTGGTTATCTCAAAGCACAGATCGAATCCCAATAATCGAAATGCTCTTAACAGGATCCGATGTTCCTGAACAACGTAAGCAAGAATGGACAAGGGAACTCTTAGATTATCTTGAGCGAGGGCTGAAGAATAAAATCGATGAAGTTGCACAAAGAAATGATATTGGTGGCGAAGGGATGGCAGAGCGTCTTGCCGAAGCAGCAGTGCTTCCAATGTATGGCATGCCATCGAGGGTCAGGGAATTGATCCATGGACTCCCGAGATCCCAAAAAAATCCAAAAACAATTGATAGAGACCTTGAATTGGCGATTACGGAATTCGCACCTGGTGCTCAAAAGACCAAGGATAAAGCAGTCCATACTTCTATTGGTTTTACTGCACCTCTTAGAGCTTATGGCCCAGATTTTTTCTGGAAACATGCTGGCGACACTGAACCTACACCATTCATGAAGTGGGTGGCGCGATGCAAATTATGTGGCGATATCAAAGTCTTCGATACAGGAAGCATCAAGCCTGGACAATGTAACGAGTGCAATCAAGCTAAGCCTAGCGACATAGAATTTTCTAAAGTCGTCACACCAGCGGGCTTCAGGACAGATTTTTCTCCTGGAAGGGATTCTCAGGAAGATGACCCCTACTTTGGCATGGTCTCTACATCAGCTGAGAAGATGGAACCTAAAAAAGAGGACGACATTAAAAACTGTCATTTAGAATTTTCCAGCGAAGCATCCGTCTGGAGAATAAATGATAATCGAGTAGGAAACACACCTCGATACTTCCGAGGTGCGCGAGTAAGTACTAGTCAAAGATTAGATGGTCGCACGGTGAGGCTAAGCAACCAATGGATATTAGAAGAGCATATATTAGATGTGGTAGGTCAAGGAAGTTCGCCCAGGGAAATTGATATTGTGGCTATTGGTGCCAGGAAACAAACAAGTGTATTGAGCATTTCGCTCAATAATATCCCTCATGGTATGGACCTCAATCCTTACGCCCGCGGAGGAAGTGTAAAAGCTGCCATGTACTCCGCTGCGTTCCTAGTCCAGTCGATAATTGCTGGAGAGCTTGACATCGATCCTGAAGAAATTGAAGTATGCCGAATTCAACCCAGACTCCGTGGGGATAATTTAGTCGGCAAAATTGTGTTTTGTGACAGCCTCCCTAATGGTTCAGGTTTTGTGAATTGGGCCTATATGAATTGGAAGCGACTCGTTATTGAAGGTATCCTTAACGATCAAGGAGCAAGCGAGTTTATTACGAAGATGCTATCTAATGAGCATAGATGTGGAGAGGAAACAAAAGGAACTCCACCATGCACGACAGCATGCTACAAGTGTTTGCTATCGTTCAGGAATATGCCCTATCACGGCCTCATCGACTGGAGGTTGGGTTTGTCATATCTCAGAGTCCTACACGATCCGAAATATAGTTGCGGTTTGAGGTCAGACGACTATCAATACGGTGAACTCGTAGATTGGAGGTCTTTAGTCATAACTGAAGCACAAATGTTTTCAGAACTCTTTGGATTTGATTATCTCGAACATAAGGATACAGGGTTCCCCCTAATTACGCGAAATATTAATGGAAATAACCATGCGCTTCTAGTACGGCACCCTCTGTGGGATAAAAACAACCCTACAGGGCTCTTTAATGACCTAGTTTGCCACGCAATTTCGGAGGGATTTACACCACATGTAATTGATTCTTTCAACTTGATGCGCAGGAAAAGTTGGTGCTATGAAGAATTCGAGAAAGATATTCGTGAGATGTCTGGGGCGGTAACTCATATGGATTTGTCTTAATGAAACCGTGGGATCTGCCAATAATCCCCAGGATATCACCAGTTCGTATCTTAACCCCAACGATTTACCTGGCGCTTAAGGATTGTCCACTTCGGGGGGTGTGGTCTGCAAACGGAGTCAGTTCATCGTTGCCTATTGCCCCCAAAGCAGCTCTAGGAATGGTTATCCACAAGGTGATCGAGGGGGCATGGAAGGGGAATATCTATTCAACCGATGACTTTGAGAAGTCCTGGGAAGAATCTCTTCAGTTGGTTGAAGCTAACCTGGTTCGTTCGTGGGCAGGGCGGCATTTTGTTCCCTTGGAGTATTCTGTGCGACGCTATGCACTGAAAAAGGAGCTCTGCAAGAAGACAATTAAGAAAATTCTTGAATCTCAAATGCGTTTTGGCCCTTTAGTGACTGCTCAAAATATAAATAATTGTAAATCTTCCAATAGACATCGGCTCAAGGTAGGACAAGAGATACGTCTAAGCACACCATCAGGATCCATAACTGGAGTAGCAGATAATATTATTGTGACCGAGAATCAAATCCAAATTGTGGACTATAAATCGGCTTACTGGGAAAAAGCTGATTCTTGCGATGCCCATAAAGAGAAATTTGAGCAATATTGTATTCAGCTCTTTTTCTACGCCGCGCTTTATCACTCACAGCACAAGGTATGGCCAGATTCATTGGTTTTAGCCACAATTGGAGGTAATGAAATTCGTATACCTTATGCCCCAAGAGAAGCAGCAAATGTTTTGCTGGATGCAAAATTGATGCTTTCCCAAATAAACTGTCTTATTCGGAAAAGCATGATGTTGTCCGTTGGAGCAACGATGTCCCGGCTTGCTAAGCCATCTCATGTTAATTGCAGATATTGCCAATATCGGCCTTTATGCACCCCTTATTGGAACAGAACCGTGGGAGAGAACGACAACTGGCCTGCCGATTTGGTCGGTAGAATCATTCGTAAGGGCTGTTGGGGAGACGAAAAGATCTTTGTAGAACTCTCCCTCACAGAGACCGGAAAGAAGGCAACTATTATAGACTTAACTCCAGGAAGGCATCCTGCCATTGAAGAAAACAATTTAGGCGTAGCAATATTTTCCCTGACAAAAGGCAAAAAAGATGATGGGATCTACAAAGAGAATCCATTTACAACGATATATTGTATAAAGAAGCGAGATATGACGTGACCTTTCTTTTTAAATATGCGCATCAACCAACTAATAATAAGAATTGCCATTGATAACAGATTCACCATTTTTAAACCAATATCTCGTCCTAACATGGCTTTTGACATGAACTATTCTCGAGGGGGTTAATTTAGCCCCTGGTTCTATCCGGGGTGGATTAGATTCCGAAACTTCGTCGAGATAGGAAGCAATGACATGCCCAGAAACAATACCAAGCCTTACCGGCACAGCATTGCCTATTTGCCGATATACATCAATTAATTTACCTGCAAACTCCCAAGTCTCCGGAAATTCCTGGATTTTCGCATATTCTTTAGCACTTAGAGCTCTCACTTCTTCAGGATGGCATAATGAAGTGCTGGCATGATTCGGTGACGTCAAAAGACAAGGGCACGGTAATTCGTAACTCAACCGCCTCCACCAGCCTGACCTACCTCCTTTTGCATAAAAGGCCTTGCCTAGAGATTCTTTTTGGAGCTCCATCGGTAGCGAGCGCCAATTGCCGCCCGGTGGAACCAGGCTAATGTATTTCTTTTTTCGTGGGCTGAAATCTACAATTTCGGGATTTTCTTCATTTGAACCTCTTATTGCATCTCCTAGAGTCCGGAAAGGCTGGAGGTCTTCCTCATAGGCGAGGCATTTTTGTTTTTTATATTCTTCATAAATTTTCTTTGAGACATAGGTTGGTTTCGGAAAGGAGATAGGTAAATTATAATTATTACCTATAAATAAGACTCTTTCCCTAAGTTGAGGTGCACCATAATTTACAGCGTTAACCTCAAAAATATCAACCCTGTAGCCTTCTTTTTCAAAATCAGATAGGAAAAGCTTGACAACAGACCCTGGCTCTTCTTCAGCCCCAAGAGGTGGATTTCCTTTTCCTCGTTTTGCTAACGGTCTATGCTTTATCGCTGCAGATAAAAGTCCACGAACGTTTTCCATCAAAAAAAATTTTGGCTTTATCTCTTTTACAAATCGGAAGTAATCCCATATAAGAGAACCCCTCGGATCTTGGATGGTTCCTCTTTTCCCGACTGTACTGAACGATTGACACGGAGGGCCGCCAATAATGACATCTATCTCTTTTGCAATCATACCAAGGTCATCCAAAACCTCCTTAGGGCTGAGAGTCCTAATATCTTTATATATCTTAATGTTTTCATTCTTTAAGTTGAACTTATTTTTATTCAATTTGATCGTTTCAAGGCATGCTTCATCTTTCTCGCAACACGCTAAAATATCAAATCGTCCCGTCTGCTCTAAACCTATATCCAATCCCATAGCACCGCTAAATAAGGAGATTACTTTAAAGACGGGTTTATTCGCTATGTCGATCATTTATATATCATCTGCACAATTTTTATATGAACAAAATTTATTGAAAGAACACTCAAAACATTTTGGAGATACAGCCCTACACACCTGGGCACCAAAATCCAATAATCCATAGTTAAATTCCACGATTTTTAACCTTCTTTTCGGCAGAATATAAGATGCTACTTCAAAAAACTTTCTATCGGAATAAATATCTTTACTTGTCGGCATATCAAACAATCTTGAATATATTCTGGCAATATTTACATCTATTATTGGTATTATCTTCTTAAAAGCAAAACATAAAGTTGCATTAGCTGCATAAGGGCCTATTCCGTGTATATTAATCAAGTCTCCATAGGTATCTGGTATTTTGGACTCATGGAAGTCCGAAATCTGAATAGCCATTATAATTAGATCTTTAGTCCGCTGTTTCTGGAGACCCAAAGGATAAATTATTGCTTCAACCTCACATGGGACTGCTGACTTCAATTCATCTATGTTTGGATATTTATCAAAAAATTTGGACCAGCAAAGCATAAGTTTCTTAGCGGTAGTCTTCCTCAGCATAATTTCGGTAACTAATATTATGTATGGGTCAGAAATGTTTCTCCAAGGAAAATAGCGACCGCTTCTTTTATAATAACTAATTATGTTCTTAATTAGTATATTACGTACATTTTTAGATAACTTCATGCGTGTGCATTCAATAAAGGCAGGCATTTCCATCTGCGACCTCTTTTGTGACTACTTCGCGCAACTAATTAGTGATCGCCTAATTAAACTTTCCTAAAATTAATAATTAATAATTAAATAAAACATCAATGGATTCGTCGATGATTTAGGCGATCCTCATGGCTTCTCTATCCTTCAATATACTTCAAATAGGGTTCTACTATATAGAACTTGATCTGAACTTGTCGTTCCAATCTGTGCATTCCGGTCGCGTGCGTGAGCTACTGAAAATCGCCAACACGTCATGCAATAGCTACTTGGTGCCAGAATCTACCCCGTTCAATCGATTTTGGCGAGAATTTTCAATAGCCTTCACCCACGGACCTGCAATCCTTATTAGCGCTATCTTTGCGCGGTGAACTCCGCAGTCTGTAGTGTGCCAGTGTCCGTACTCGTTGCCCTTCTTTTCGGCCTCATTAATATTGAAGAGACTGATATCCACCACCTTGCTCCTTCCGAAGAGCTGCCACTCCGCCCTCGGCCCATGCCGCTTGTCACCTCTCCGGCAGCTTGGCCCGGATGTCTGCCAGTTCCTGAGTGGCCAGGAGTCTTTTGTACCTAGATTGAAAGACGCCTATACCAGCGGCATATAAGACCTCCCGCCTCACGCTCCTGCAGGCCGATTCGTACCCACATATTTGCTCTTGGAATTTCCATCCTTCTTGCAGTAATAGTACCAATACGGCCCGTGTAGCTCCCCGTCGGGCTTGCCGCACTTCATCTTTTATTCTTCTGAGCTTCAAGCATAAGGATATTTCCCAATAGACTGCGAGGTTTTTGGACAGAGTTATTTCCCTAAAAAGCGGGAAGGGCGAAAACCAGAGCTTCTCAGAGGTCATCATCCCAAACCAGACGGCAAAGCGGAAGCTGCCGCAGATATTAGAGGAGATCGGCAGGGACGATTACCCGACGGATCGAGTTGAGACGACATCGGAAGAGATGCGCCATTCCCGTATGAGGGACACCTCTAATGCTGCTTGATACCATCCTGATTGATGCCCTGCGCAGCAATCGTGCTGCCCTCAGGAAGATCGCCGAGATTGAGGCGTCGGAGGAGATAGTATGCACCACAGAGGTTAATGGCCTGGAGCTGTTCAAGTCGCAATGGTCAGGCCTAACCACCAAGGCACGAAGGCACAAAGGAAAATTTTATGCAGTAGATGGCAAGCGCTCTATTTGCTATTCTCAGCCGTCCGGCACCAAAAAAGGAGTTTGCAATCGTATCACTACCTCATCCCTCAAAGTGTTTGTATAATTTGTGCGCCTTCTCGATGGTCATTATTTCCAGGATCCGAATCTGCTCCTCCTCTTCGCGGATCTGATAGAACACAGTGAACGACCGCCCAATATGTAATCGATAGAGCTTGAAATCCAGATGCAGCAGCTCTTTGTCACCACTCTGGCCGGGAAAGGGGTCCTCGGCAAGTGCGTGGCACAAATCCCTGATGATCCTCTGGCTCTTCTCCGGAAGATCTGATAGATATTTCAGAGCCTTTCTATCGATCACCACCCTGCGGATCAAGGGGGTAGCTCCACGAAATCCCCATGCTCGGCAATCTGCTTAAGATGTTCAATCAAGCGGGCTTTTTTCTCTCGTTCGATCATCTCGGCCAGGAGTTGACTGAAGGTCTCTCCTGGCCTCTTAAGTTCTGATAGCTCGGACCATACAGGCTCAGTGACTGCAAGACGCTTTGTAGCAAGCATGAATATATTGTAAAGATTGTAAAGCAAATATAGCTTTTGGAGCTCCTGGCAGTACCCAGATCAGGATAGATCCAAGACCGCAATTATGTTAGCTTTCTCCCTGCCACTCCGCCAGCTGCTGGCGCACCTTCTCCGCATAGGGGCTCTCGATTTGCTCGTAGATGGCCAGCGCTTCTTTCGCCAGCTTCACCGCTTCCGATCGTTTCCCGAGGCTGTCTTGCGCCAGGCTCATGTTGAACAGTCGATTTCCTTCGCCTCTTCTGTCCCCGATCTCCCTGGCTATGGCCAGGGCCTGCTCATAGTACTCGATGGCTTTGCGAGGCTCGCCCAGATCGGCGTAGGCTGCCCCCAGGTTTCCCATGTCAACTTCTTCGCCCCGTTGATACCCGATCTCCCTGGCAATGGCAAGGGCCTGCTGGTAGTACTCAATGGCTTTACGAGGCTCTCCCAGGTAAGCATAGGTCAAGCCTAGGCTGCCAAGGCAAGCACTTTCGCTCCTCCTGTCCACGATCTCCCTAGCAATGACAAGGGCCTGCCTGTAATACTCGATGGCTCGTCGGATGTCGCCCACTTCGGCATGGACCAGGCCTAGGCTGCTCAGATGATATCCTTCGCCATGGCGATCTCCGAACTCCCTGGCTATGGCCAGGGCCTGCTGGTAGTGCTCGATGGCCTTTAGTGGCTCGCCCAAAGAGTAATAGGCACTGGCCAGGTTGCCCAGGTGTGCACCCACCGCAATCAGATCTTTCAGTTGCCTTGCCGCAGCCACCGCCGTCTTCCGCCAGCGAATCTTATCCTTGGGATGCAAGCGCAGATCCAGCAAGTAGGCACCAGCATTTGGGTATAAGCTGCAGAGCGAGGCTGCAGCAGGGCTATTCTCCAGCTTCTTCTCCGCCCAAGACTGGCCTGCCTGGATGTTCGCCCATTCCCGATCGAAAAGCGTCAGGCCCGCCTGGAGACTATCCCCGCCCTGCATGTATAGATCGTCGGATGCAGAGAGCACGCTCCTATAGTGCTCAGCGTGCCTCTCTTCCGCCTCCCCCTTTTCCCTGGACGGAAGGCGCGAGTCAGCAAAGTCTCTGGCTAGGTCGTGCAGGCGGTAGCGCCTGATGGCTGGATCGAACTCCACTAGACTCCACTTCACCAGGTCGCTCAAGGAACTGGCGGCAGAATCCTGATCCAGTGCCCATACCGCCGCCGCCCCCTCCCGGTCAAAGCCGGCGCCAGGAGGAAAAACGGACAGCAAGCACCACAGCCTCCGCAGCTCCGGGCTGAGCAGATCGTAGCTCAGGCCAAAAGAGGCCTCAACCAGATCCACCCGGTTTCTGGCCTCCTGCAATCTCTCCAGATACTCGGCTACTCCCAGATCCTTCCTATCCGCCAAAACATAAGTCGCATTGCGCAGGGCGATGGGCAGACAGCCGCAGAGCTTAGCCAGCTCCTCGGCCTGGCTGCCTATGCGATCCGCTATATCCAAAAGCAGCTTCTTGGCATCCTCCAGGGGCAGCACGTCCAGGTCCTTTGCCTTCAATCCCGGCATAGCAAACCTGTTTCGAGAGGTGACGATCACAGCGCAGCCCGGAGGAGGCAGCAGCGGCTCAACCTGCTCCCGGCTCGCCGCATTGTCCAGCAGCAGCAATATCCGCAGGTCGTGAAGCAGAGAACGATAGATGCCCGCCAGCTCAGCCTCGCTCTCCGGTGGCTTGAATTCGGGATGATAGGCTCGAACCACTCTTGCCATGGCCTCCCCTGCAGTCATCGGTTCCGGGCTCGTCCCCCGCAGCTCGATCAGTATCTGGCCGTTAGGGTAGCGCACGGCAAGCTTCTCGGCCAGGGCATAAGCCAGAGCGGTCTTGCCGATGCCGCCCATGCCACGCAGGCCGGTGATGGTGGCACCCCGCTCAAAGCTGCCCAGAAGGTCCTGCAACTCCTCGTCCCGGCCGGTGAAGTCCCTTGGTGGAGCAGGCAGATGAGGTATAAGAACAAGAGGTAGAGGCGAGAGAGTAGCGTCTCCAGCGACATTGATCTGCTGGCCGATCACCTTCTGGCCATGTTGGTCGAAACGGGATTTATCTGGCATGTTTCGCTTTTACTTGGATTTGTCCGTGTTCACCGGGCCGCTGAATGTCCTGGAGATAACATTCCCACGGACATTGCCGGCAATATTGGTCTGCGGGCCGTGCACAGTCTGGCCCCGCTGGTCGAAAGCCGTCCTGCTGCCGTTCCCTTTCTGCAGCTCGTCTACCAGCCTCTGCACATTTGAGGCGAAGTCCGGGTCAGCCTTGAGCTTCTCCGCCAAGATCTCTTCAAGTGCACTCTGCTGCCCTTTGGAGTCCGGCCTCTTCCGGGCAAGAGCCAGGGTCTCCTCGGCATCGGAGTCGCCCCTGAACTTGTCTGCAACTGCCTGACACAGCTCGCCCACCTTTGCGCCCAGCGTTTCACCTGCGCTCTTGGAGAAAGCCTCCGCCCCTTTCGCCAGGAAGGGGGCGGCTACTGAGGCCAGGGTTAACCGGTCCATCTGCAACACATCCTTGGAGGAGTGTTTGGCGGGATAAAAAGATAAGTCTTCTGGATCGGTTTCTCGGATCGTTGAAATTTTTCAGCCCATGCTTTAAATATCAAGAAATCCAAAAGCAGTATCATGGGTGAGAGTGCCAGAAGCTGCATGCAAATTCCTGGTGATCTGTTGGAGCATGGTGAAGATAGAGCAATTACGAGAGGCCTTATGAGGCTTTCCGAGAGAGTTCTAGCCCAGCTTCTGGGAAATGAGCCTGATCTACGCGGTCGAGGATCTGAATCTAAGATTTAGATAGCAATCCTGGTTGAGATAAGAGATCCTGAAACCTGTTCGATTGGATGGTGGCAACTAAAATGAAAACCCTTCAAGAGATCGAGAGAGTCCTTAAAGATCAAAAGCCAATCCTCAAAAAAAAATTTAAAGTAAAGGAGATCGGCATCTTCGGATCTTTCGTGCGAGGCGAGCAAAAGGATACCAGCGATCTCGATTTGCTGATTGATTTTGAGGAGCCAATTGGCCTGGTACAATACGTGGGTTTGCAGAATTACTTGAGCGACAAGATTGGTGAGAAGGTAGATCTGGTCACAAAGTCGGGCCTCAAACCGAGGGTAAGCGGGCATATCCTCAAAGAGGTAATTTACGTATGAAGAAACGGGATTATGGGAGTTATCTCGAGGATATCATTGAGCACATGAACTACGCTGAAGAATTTATTTTTTTACCGCAATACCCCGATGCTTGCATCGGGGATAAAGGGCATCCGTGTCCAACTTAGGGATTTGATCAGATCCGAGTAGTACTATCTTTATGCGGCGACGCCTCGGATGCCCCGTCTGCTTGCAGCGGGGTGCGTCGCCGCCGTTTCGCATGAAAAACCCGAAAAATTGATTTAACCGAACCCTCCTATGCTATCGCTCTTCGTAACAACATAACCTGCCCGCACGATGCAGTCAATCATCTCTTGGATCGACATCTCAATAGGAGACGGCGGTATTAAGGGCTTCTGACGCATATTCTTCTTATCTCTGTCTTCAATATACATTTCTTGATTTATGAGAAGATGGTGAAGAATGCACAGGACCTTTCTTGCCAGAGCAACCGCTGCTACTTTAGATCCCTTCTTGGCTTGAATCCTCAGGAAGAATTTCTTCAGCTTGGAATCCTTGGTTCTCGATATGGCATAGGCGACCTGGATCAGCATTCTTCGGATATGCTTGGAGCCTTGTTTGGTTATCCCTCCAAGGATTGTCTTTTCTGCTGACTGATATAAAGAAGGAACAAGGCCACACCATGCGGCAAGCTGCTCTGGCTTTTCGAAATCAGTATAGTTGCCAATTTCCGCCAGAATGGCAGTTGCAGAAACAAAACCTGTCCCAGGTATAGACATTGCAATGGCTAAATCATTCTTACGATATTGAATTCTGGCGCTAATCTCCCCATCCAGCTCATCTATCCTCTCCTGGATGGATTTCATCAAGCTCAGAGAACCCC
>ENA-UOOR01002064-UOOR01002064.1-fermentation-metagenome-genome-assembly--contig:-NODE-2064-length-21580-cov-6.039489_pt1 | contig 21580 bp, 14 predicted proteins | sample MGYA00245780_ERZ724029 | MGnify/ENA primary metagenome ERZ724029 (study PRJEB28704, sample SAMN03018315) | fermentation metagenome | biome: anthropogenic terrestrial biome; feature: soil; material... | reverse complement strand
GCCCAGGCCCCGGCCGCGCGCCCCGAGCCCGCCGCCCCCGCGGCTGTGACCAGCGAGGAGGGCGCCGAGATCGAGATCGTGCGGGGGCCGGTCGCCCCGCCGGCGGCCGAGGCGATCGACCCTGAGGATATCCCCGAGCCCGAGCGTGCGAGCGCTCCGCCGCCTCCGATTGCCACGCCACCTCCGCCGGCGGCCGACCAACCGCAGGAGCCCGCACCCGAGCTGGCGCCGACCGCGGTGGCCCGCAGCCTCTCCATCCCCGGCTACGAGCTGCTCGAGCTGCTCGGACGCGGAGGTATGGGCGAGGTCTGGAAGGCGCGGCAGGTCTCGCTCGGGCGCCTGGTCGCCATCAAGGCGCTCTCGTCCGAGCTCGCTCGGTACGAGGACTTCGTGCGCCGCTTCGAGAAGGAGGCCGCCGCGCTCGCCTCGCTCTCGCACCCGGGCATCGTGCAGATCATCGACCGGGGAGTCTGCGAGCAGGGCCAGACGTGGTTCTTCGTGATGGAGCTGTGCGAGGGCGAGGGGCTGCGCGAGCGGATGAACGGACCGGTCGCGCCGCGCGAAGCCGCCCGGCTGCTCGCCCAGCTCTGCCGCGCCATCGACTACGCCCACCAGCGCGGGGTCATCCACCGGGACCTCAAGCCCGAGAACATCCTCGTCGACGCCGGCGGGCAGGCGAAGATCGTCGACTTCGGCCTCGCGGGCATGCCCTCGGACACGCGCAGGAACCTGACGCAGGCCGCGGTGGCGATGGGGACGCTCCACTACATGGCCCCCGAGCAGCGCAGCGACGCGCGGTCGGCCGACGAGCGGGCCGATCTCTTCGCCCTGGGCGTGATCCTCTACGAGATGCTGGTCGGAGAGGTGCCGGTCGGCCGCTTCAAGCTGCCCGCGGAGCGTTGTCCGGGGCTCGATGCCCGCTTCGATCGAATCGTCGCGAGGGCCCTCGAGCCCGAACCCGAGGCGCGCTACCAGAGCGCCGCGGCGATGGCGGCCGACCTCGAGGCGCTGCAGACGACGGCGCTCCTGCCTGCCGCCAGGGCCGAGGCGCCAGCGGGCCGCAGAGCTTTGCGCCCAGCCCGCGGCCGCACCAAGGTGAAGGCGGGGCAGCTCGCGCTGCTCGCCCTCGTCGCGGTCCTCGCGCTGGGGGCGCTCTTCGTGCTCGCTCGCGCGGGGTCCTCGGCCGCCGGGCTGCCCGGCGACACGATGGGCACCCTTGGGGTCACGCTGGCGCGCAGCGGCTCGTCGCTCGATGTCGGCTTTCGGCCCGGGCGCAGCCTGCTGCACGCCTACCATGGCGCCTGGTCGCTTGAGGGCGGCGCGTTGGTCGCGCGGGTATTCGGGGGCAGCTCCCAGCCCTCGCCCCGGCCCTTCGCGCTGCTGGAGGCGCCCGAGCTTCGCGCCGAGGGACTCGTGCTCGAGACCGAGGTGACGGTCGCTGCCGAGCCGCCCGCGGGCTACCAACCGGGCGCGCCGGCCCGGGTCGAGCTCGCGCTGCGTGGAGCCGACGGTGCCCACCTCGGTCTGGGAGCGAGCTTCGGGGCGGCAGGGCGCTTCCTGCTGACGTACCGAGCGGCGAACGGCGAGGAGCAGTTCTTCTCGGCCGGAGCCGACCAACTCCCCGAGCCTGGGCGCCCGCTCAGGCTGCGCCTGGCGGTGCGCGGCGGCGAGGTCGAGGCTGCGGCAGGGGCCGACGAGCTGAGGCCCCTCTTCACGAAGCGGCTGGGCGCCGAGGCGCTCTTGGGCAAGGTCGCGCTGCTCTGCTCGGAGGCGACCTGCCGCTTCTCGCGGCTGCGGCTGACCAACGGACCGGCGAGCGAGCGCCCCCGGGCTGCCGGCGACGAGCGGTAGCCGCACCGGCACTGTGATCCGTTTGACAGCAGTCGGGCGAGGCCCTAAGAGACGGCGCAGCCATCGATCTGCCAACGGCAAGGGTGGCGAGCGGGGGCTGGAGACTTCATGCAAAAGGCGATTTCGGCGCTTTTCGCCAGCCTCGCCCTCGGGCTGCCTGCGGCGGCCGGCGCGGGCGTCTTCGACAGCTTTGGCTACGACCCGCGCGGCATCGGCATGGGCGGCGCCCAGGTCGCGTCGGCCGACGACTACGCGGCCTCCTACTTCAACCCGGCGCTGCTCGTCCTGCAGGACAAGGTCAGCTTCGGCTACGGCTTCAACTGGACGCAGCCGCGCATGAGCGTGCGCGCGGTCGATCCGGCGCGCGCGGGCGAGCTGCGCAGCCCCGAGACCCCCTCGAGCTTCAACGGCTGGTCGCTCGGAGTGCTGTTTCCGCTCGGGGGCAAGGTGAGCAACCGGCTCGCGCTGGGGGTCGGGCTCTACCTGCCGTCGAGCAACGTGCTGCGCACCGAGGCGATCGACCCGCGCCTGCCCTCCTGGTACTTCTACCAGGCGGGTCCCGAGCGGATCATCGTCGCGGCCTCGGCCGGCGCGCGCATCACCGACTGGCTGAGCATCGGCGCCGGCGCGCAGATCCTCGGGGCGCTGATCGGCGGCTTCGACTTCGACCTGAACCTCTTCAGCAAGCAGTTCGAGGGCCGGGCGCTGCGGGCGGATCTCGAGACGCGGGTGGCGCCGCTGGCGGGCCTCGCCCTGGACTTCAAGCCGATAGGCCTGCGCTTTGGCCTCAACTACCGCGGCGCCATCGCCAGCGACTACCGGCTGCCGACGGTCTTCGACCTCACCGACGTCGGGGTCATCGAGCTGGTCATGGAGGGCGTCAGCCACTACTCGCCCGACACCTTCTCGGCGGGCATCCAGTACCGCATCGGCGCCTTCGTCGGCACCGCGGAGCTGCGCTACGCCCGCTGGTCGAAGGCGCCCGATCCCTCGACCAAGGTGACCCTCAACGTCGACGGCCAGGCGCTCGAGTCGCTCGGCATCGAGGACCAGTTCGACATCGAGGGCTCGAGCGGAGCCCCGGGATTTCTGGACACGCTGTCGACGCACGCGGGCGGGGAGTACTGGATCGTCGAGCGGCGCTTCGCCCTGCGCGCCGGCTATTCGTTCCGCCCGACGCCCGTCCCCCAGCAGACAGGGGACTCGAACATCCTCGACGGCAACACCCACGGCGTCTCGCTCGGCCTGGCCTTCTCCTTCGACGACCCGCTCGAGATCTTCGGCAACCCGATCCACATCGAAGCCGCGGGGCAGCGGCTGACAATCGGCGAGCGCGAGGCGAAGAAGGACCAGGACGCCGGGGTGCCCAGCTACAAGTACAGCGGCGCGGTCAACGCGGTGAGCGTCGCGGTGCGCTACGTCTTCTGAAGGCGTTTCGAGAATTGTTCGAGCGATAGCCGCTCAGCCCGAGCCCCTTCGACAGGTTCAGGAGGCCGAGCTTGCCAGGCCGAAGTCGAGGGCCCCTCGACTTGGCTCGAGCTGACCGGAGGGGGCGGGCCGAGGTTGGGGAGATTTCGCGACATCTCTTGAGCAGACGAATCCGGGGTCGACGATGGGCTTTCTTGACAAGCGAAACGTGGTGATAGGCGTCGGCGGGGGCATCGCCGTCTACCGGGTCTGTGAGCTGGCGCGGCTGCTGATGAAGCGCGGGGCCTGCGTGCGCGTGGTCATGACCCGCAACGCGACCGAGTTCGTCACCCCGGTCACCTTCCAGGCGCTCACCGGCCAGCCGGTGATCAGCGACCTGTTCAGCAAGAGCGGCGACGCCATCTTCGGGCACCTGGAGCTGGGCCGCTCGGCGGACCTCTTCATCGTCGCCCCGGCCACCGCGAACCTCATCGCGCGCATCCGCGCCGGCATGGGCGACGACGCGGTGACCACCTCCATCCTCGCCGCGCCGTGCCCGGTGTTGCTCGCGCCGGCGATGAACACGCGGATGTGGGAGAACCGCCAGGTTCAGGAGAACATGCGGGCGTTGCTCGCCGATCCGCGCTTCTCGCAGGTCGGTCCGGAGTCGGGGACGCTGGCCGAGGGGATCGTCGGCGCCGGGAGGCTGAGCGAGCCGCCGGACATCGTCGAGGCGGCCGAGGCGCTGCTGGCGCCCAAGGATCTGGCGGGCTGGAAGGTGCTGGTGACGGCTGGTCCGACGCGCGAGCACCTGGACCCGGTGCGCTTCCTCTCCAACCCGGCGAGCGGGCGGATGGGCCTCGCGGTGGCGCGCGCGGCGCTGCAGCGGGGCGCTCAGGTGACGCTGGTGACCGGCCCCACGGAGCTGAAGCCTCCGGCCGGCGCGCAGGTGGTCAGGGTGGTCAGCGCCGAGGAGATGGCGCAGCAGGTGCTCTCGCGGGTCGCCGGCCTCGACCTGTTCGTCTCCGTCGCGGCGGTCGCCGACCAGCGGCCCAGGCTGCGCGCGGCCCAGAAGGTGAAGAAAGGCGAGGGCGAGGAGCAGCTCACGCTGGTGCGCACCCCGGACATCCTGGCGCGCGCGAGCGCCCAGGCCGCAGGCGAGAGGAGGCCGCTGTTCGTCGGGTTTGCGGCCGAGACCGAGCAAGTGCTCGAGCACGCCGCCGAAAAGCTGCAGCGAAAGGGGCTCGACCTCATCGCGGCGAATGACCTGACCGAGGCGGGCAGCGGCTTCGGGACCGCGACCAACCGGCTGACCCTCATCGATCGTTCCGGGGCGAAGACCGAGCTGCCCCCGATGAGCAAGGAAGAGGCCGCCCACGGGCTGCTGGAGCGCGTCGTCGCCCTTCGGCGCAGCTCGTAAGCGCCCGAGTTAAGGGGCGAACCTCGCGCCTTGCGAGGGGGCGAAGCGTCTGGCTAGTATCGCTGCCCCATACGAGAAGGCGGGTATGTCCAAGACAAAGACGGTCGTCACGGTCATCAGCAAGATCTCCGAGCGTGCCGCCTCGCACACCTCCGCGCTCGTGGTGATCTACGGCGAGGATCTCGGCAGGAAGCATGACCTCGAGCAGGAGGTCACCGTCATCGGGCGCTCGTCGAGCTGCGACATCCAGATCGATCAGGACTCCATCTCCCGGCAACACGCCCGGATCGCCCACGAGGACAAGGGCGTCTCGGTCTCGGACATGGGGTCGACCAACGGCACCTTCGTCAACGACGAGCTGGTCGAGGGCGCCCAGCAGCTACGCAACGGAGACCTCATCAAGATCGGGCGGACGATCTTCAAGTACATCGCCGGCGGCAACATCGAGAGCATGTACCACGAGGAGATCTACCGGCTGACGACGACCGATGGCCTGACGCAGGTCTACAACAAGCGCTACTTCCTCGAGACGCTCGAGCGGGAAGTCAGTCGCTGCCACCGGTACGGTCGCCTGCTGTGCCTGGTGATGATGGACATCGATCACTTCAAGAAGATCAACGACAGCTTCGGCCACCTCGCGGGCGACCACGTCCTCAAGCGGGTTGCATCGGCGGCGCGAAGCAAGATCCGGCGCGAGGACATCTTCGCCCGCTACGGCGGCGAGGAGTTCGCGCTCATCCTCCCGGAGATCGAAACCAAGGGCGCTGTCGCGACCGCCGAAAAGGTCCGCAAGATTATCGAGAAGCAGCACTTCAGCTTCGAGGATCAGGACATCCCGGTGACGCTCTCGGCGGGCGTCGCCTCCCTCGGTGGTTCGATCACCGACGCGCAGGAGCTCATCCGCGTCGCCGACGTGAAGCTCTATGAGGCCAAGTCGAGCGGCCGCAACCGCGTCTGCGGTTGACAAGGCGTGCTCCGGCCCGACGAGCAAGCGGCCACGGTCGTCTTCCGAGCTTGTCCGTGGGCCGAGCGAAGTCGGGGCCCGAGCATGGCGCGGGCCGAAAGCCGCTCGACTCCATCCGGGGCGCCGACGCCGCGGTGAGCTGCGCCCTCTGTGAGCCGGAAGCTTGGCCCGCCAGCGCCGATTCGCAGTTCACGGCCTCTCGGGCGTCAGCCTGCGCCCGCCGTGGCACGCCCGCCGACGCGGCGGCATCCTCCAGGTTCTGGCGAGCGGCCCCCAACGGTCCGGCAGCACGGCTCGAGAGCTGTCGAGAAATCTCCTTGAGCTCCGCCCGACCGCCCGTTCGCCCCGAGCAAAGGCCGAGCCTGCGAGGCCGCAAGTCGAGGGGCCCTTCGACTCCGCTCGCGCCTCGGGAGCCAGGCTCAGGGTGAGCGGAACTGGACGGAGTCGAAGAAGGATTTCTCGACGGTTCTTCAGGGCTCCGAGCGCTGGCAACGTGGCGGGTTGAAGCGAAACCCCTGGGGGGCCGGCGGCGCTCGGGGCACGAGTCCGCTCTCGGTCACGTTGACCGCGCGATACCCGTGCTCGTTCCAGATGCCGCGGGTGCCTGGCCAGTCGTCGTAGAGGCCTCCGAGCACCAGCAAGCCGGGGACCGGCTCGAAGTCCGATTGCTGGGTCACGAGGATCTCGACCCGGCCGTCGCCGTCGAGGTCGGCGATGACGGGCGTCTCGACTTGCGTCGAGGAGACCCGGGGCAGGGCCAACAGGAGCGAGCCGTCTCGGCCACTGAGCACGCGCAGGCTCAGTGCGTCGTGGTGGATGACCTCGAAGGCGCCGTCGCCGTCGAAGTCGAAGGCGGCCGCGCCCGAAGCGCCGCATTGACCGTCGGTATCCTCTATCGGAACCGTCCAAAGCAGCTCGCCGCTTGGCCGCAGCGCGAAGAGCGCGTCGCCGGCGGGCACTATCAGCTCCAGCCCTCGGTCGCCGTCGAGGTCCGCCAGACTCACGGGCGCCGCGCAGGCCTCGGGCGGCGGGGCTGGCAGTCGCAGCGCGTGCTCGAGCCTGCCTTGGGAATCGAGCAGATGAAGCTCGTCGACTCCGGCCCTCAGCACGATCTCGGGAGCCCCGTCGCGATCCAAATCGGCCACCGCGGTGAGGCCATCCCCCGCCCCGAAGGTCCACAGGCGCAGGCCCTGTGCGGAGTAGACCGAGCTTCCGGCGATCACCTCCTGTTGGCCGTCACCGTCGAGGTCGGCGACGGTCGCGAAGAAGCCCGACCCCAACGAACCCTGTCCGGCGCAGCCTTGCCAGAGCAGCCGCCCGCGCGCGTCGAAGACCGAGGTCCCGACGACGATTTCCGGGGACCCGTCGGCGTCGAGGTCAGCGATGCTCAGGGCGCTGTTGTCGCCAGCCTGCTCGGGCTGCGGAGCGATTTGCGAGAGCCACAGCAGGTCGCCGCTAGCGCTGAAGGCCGCCAGTCTGTGCTCGCTCCTCTCGGAGCCGGTGTGGCGAAGGCCGACGATCTCGGCGCGGCCGTCGCCGTCGAGGTCAGCGGCCGCAAGCTGCGCGGAGGCGTTGAGCGCCGGAGTCACGACCTCCCACAGCGCCTCGCCGGTTCGCCCATCGAGCGCACGCAGCACGCCCGGTGGCGTCGGGTCGGGACGGGTGGGATCGGCAGGCTTTGCGTGGCTGATGAAGACGACATCGGGCGAGTCGGCGAGGTCGACGCGCCCGTCGCCGTTGTCATCGTCGAGGCGTACGACCAGAGGCGTCATCCACACGTTGGTCGACTCGGGCGCGACCGCAGGCTGCGCCCATTGCCATTCGAGCAGCGCGGAGAGCGGGCCGGAGGCCGGGCATGGCCGCTCAGTCGCCGGCAGCGCGGTGCCCGCCAGTCGGATGGTCTCACGAGGCGTCTGGCAGTCGTCGCTGACGACCTCCACGCTCGCCTCGTGAAGGCCCGCCTCGGTAGGGGCGAGCTCGACGAGGACCGACAAGCGCTCTCCGACATCGAGTCGAAGTGGTAGCGGCCGGTGGTCGACGCCGAAGCCGGCGCCCTGCTCGACTTCAATCGAGCTGAGCCTCACCGGCTCCAGGCCGACGTTGGCGCAGGCGAACGCCAAGGTCGTTGCCTGCGCGACGGGAGTGTTCGGGAAGGGCAGCTCGGTCGGAGCACAGCGAAGGGCCCGGGTCAGGCAGCCCTCGGCGTTGGCGCGAAGCAGGACCGCTGCCTCCGGCTGGCTCTCGTCGGAGCTGAGAACGGCGAGACGGCCGAAGGCAGCTTGAGCAAAAGGCGATTGGTAGCTGACCGCGAGGTCCAGGTCGTCTCCGGGAGAGAGCTCGAACGGCAGCCTCGGCCGCCCGATGAGCTCGAAGGCTTCGCCGGAGAGCGGCAGACCGCGCAGCTCGAGAGGCGCCGAGCCGCAGCTCGAGAGGCGAAAGGAGAGGGTGCGCAGGCCCGCTCCACCGCCGAAGTCGAGCAGGGTAGGTGAGAGGCAGAGCCGAGGCCTGCCGAACAGACCGGCGAGCTGGGCCTCATGAACCGCGCTGCCGGTCGATTCGCCGCCGCGCACCTGGACTGTTCCGAGGTGCTGGCTGCCGCTCGTGGGCGAAAAGGCGACCTCGAGCGGGCGCGAGGCGCCGGGAGGCAGGTGACTGGGCAGCTCCGGCGCTGTGACGAGCGAGAAGGCCGGCGAGCTTCCGGGAGCCAGGGCGGCTTCGGTGATCAGGCACGCGGAGCTGCCGAAGTTGTGAAGCTCGAGCCGCTCGCGCCGGGGCTCGCCCGAAAGCGCGATGCCGAAGTGGAGCTGGGCGGGAACGAGCATCAGCTCGCAGGCGCGGGCGACCGTGGCGAGGCCCGTCAGCTCGACCTCGACGGCCGGCTCGAGCGGGTCGTCCGATGCGACGACGAGCGCCGCGCGCTCGCTGCTGCGGCGCTCGGGGGCGTAGCGGACGCGAAGGGTGCGGAACCCGCCGGGCTCGAGCGCCGTTTCTGCCGCGAGCTGCTCGGGCACGGTGAAGCTGTCGCTGCCCGACGGCGCAGCGATAGCAGAGAGCCGGCAGGGCGCCTCGCCGATGTTCGACAGGAAGAGCAGGCGCTCCGAGAAGCCCGACACGGGCACTTGGCCGAAGTGGACCGAGCGCGGCGAGACCTCGAGGTCGCACGCGGCCTCGGCGACCGCGGTGCCGTTCAGCGCGACCGCGGCTCGAGGCGTCGCGGAATCATTGGAGGAGATGGACAATGATCCCCGGTCCGAGCCCGGCTCTTGTGGCGAGTAGCGAAGGCGCAACGTCAGGGCATCGCCGGGCGCGATCCGGGCGGGAAGAGGCGGGAGCGAAGCTGACGTGAACTCCGATGGCCCGACCTCCAGACTCGAGACGACAAGCTCGGTGAGGCCGCACGAGCCCAGGCGCAAGGTGCGCTCCGCGCCGCCGCCCCGGGCGATCCTCGTGCCGAAGTCGATGCGATCGGGCTCGGGGCAGAGCCTCGGCGCCGCGCAGCCCCCGGTCATGGGCAGGCGCGCCGCCGGCCGGAGCGGATCGTCCGAGCGGATCTCGAGCAGGCCCTCGTCCTTTCCCCCGTCGACCGGCTCGTAAGCGATAGGAACGTGCGCTTCGGCGCCGGCGGCCAGCGTCGTGGGAAGGGGCGCGAGGAGGCGAAACTCGGCGCTCGTCGGGGGCAGCGTCGAGGCTCCGGAGAGCCTGAGGTCGACCGGCGCGACGTTTTGAAGGACGAGCTGCCGGCGCACCGGCCCCGCCCCCGGCGGCACGACCCCGAAGTCGAGCGCGAGCTTCGGCTCGTCGCGGTCGCAGCGAAGCGCAGCCGCGTCGTAGACGCAGACGACGAGCGACGGGGCGTCGGCCGCCCCGCGAACTTGGACGCTCACCCGCGGCAGCCGCGGGTCATTGCTCTCGATGACGGCGCGCCCCGCGCTCGAGCCGGAGGCGGTCGGCGCGTAGGCCACCGTCACGTGGAGAGGCTCGCCCGGACCGACGACCGCGGGCAGGCTCGGCGCCGACAGCGAGAGCTCGGCGCTCGCGTCGAGCAGCGACAGCGCGGTGAGCTGAAGGCCGGCGCGGCCGCGGTTCTCGAGGACGAGGCGGCGCGAATAGGTCGAGCCGGCGCGCACGCGCCCAAAGTCGAGGAGCCAGCCGCCGCCCGCGTTCGCCTGCGGCTCGAGGAGGACGAGCTCGGGCAGCGCTTCGACGACGCTGGGGCCAGCGGCGCAGCGACACGCGCCAGAGGTCGCGAGAGCGAGGGCGATGAGCGCGAGCAGGGCCCCGGCCGGCGTGACGCGCGAGCCTCTTCGCGGCGGCCACGCGCGTTGTTCGCCGCGGGAGGCGCTGCTACCTTCCCCTATCCCCATGGAGGACGTTCTCATGCGTAACCGGCTCCCGGTCCTCATTGTCGCCCTGTCCCTCGTCGGGTGCGACTGCGAAGGCGAGATCACCAAGGGCGCGAGGGGCGAGCTCTTCGTCGAAGGGCTGCAGCTCAGCTTCGGCGCGACCTGCCCCAAGCCGACCGATGCGTCCCTGCCGCTTGAGCCGGTCGTCAAGAACCTGCGCCTGAAGAACCAGGGCAACGCGGCCCTGTACCTCAACAAGCTCGAGGTCGAGCCGGGCCGCGCCGAGCTCTTCGTCGTCGACCGCGCCCAGGTCCCCGAGACCATCGCGGCCGGCGAGAGCGCCGAGGTCCCCATCGCCTTCCAACCGCTCGAGGCCGGCGTCGTCGCCGCCGACCTGACCGTCGTCGCCGACGACGCGGCCCCGGTCGTCGTCAAGCTGATGGGCGAGGGGCTCAATCTGCCGCCGGACCCGGTCTTGTCGATGAGCTGCCCGGGCGGCAAGTGGTCGAACGATAGCTGCGAAGGGTCCAACGCCAACTACTTCTTCGTCGACACCCCGGTCCACTCGCAGAGCGAGGCGACCATCGAGATCAAGAACGGCGGCTGCGCGCCGATGCGCGTCTTGGCGTTGAAGGCGACGACGCAGGTCTACGGCAGCGAGGACCCGGCGACCTTCGCCCTGCCCGACGGTCAGGCTGACGAGCTGGTGGTGAAGGGAGGTGGCAGCGAGCAGGTCAAGGTCCGCTTCGCGCCCAAGGCCGAGAGCTCGTTCATCGGCTCGCTCGACTTCGCGACCAACGCCCCGGGCGAGGCGACGGCCTCGCTGCCGCTGCGCGGAATCGGGATAAGGCCGGTGCTCGTGCTCGACCCGGTCCTCTGCGACCTGCGGGCGCTGCCGCCCGCGTGCGACGGGCTCTTCTCGCTCGCCAACGCGGGCGGCCAGGAGCTCGTGGTCCAGGCGGTGAAGGTCTACGGGGGCAACCCGATGTTCAGCATCGCGACCGCGCCGGCGGCGGGCGATCGCATCGGCGCGACGAGCACGCTCGCAAACGCCATCCGAATCGAATACCTGCCCGGCATGGTGAAGGGGTCGGACCTGCTGGTCGTGGAGTCGAGCGGAGGGACCGCGACCGCCGAGCTGCGCGGCGGCTCGCCGCCGGTGCTGCTCACCGAGCCCGAGGACGTCCTCGATTTCGGCGACCACCTCTCGAGCACGGCCGACTACTACCTGCCGGTGAGGATCAAGAACGTCGCCACCTACCACCAGCAGCTCCCGCTGACGATCCGCTCGATCCGCATCGACACCACGCCGCCGTCGAACGCCTCGGACACCTTCGAGCTCGCGAGTGATGGCTCCCCGGCCTGTTCAGCCGCGCCGGCGCCGAACACGCAGGTGGCTCCTGGCGGTGAGGTCGTCGCCTGCCTGCACTTCAAGTCCACGCCCAACGGCGGCACGTTCTTCGCGAACCTCCTCGTCGACACGGACGATCCCGCCTACCCGGCGCCCGGCTATCTGCTCTCGGTGAGCGCGAGCACGACCTGCAACCCCGCGCCGGTCGCCGAGATCAGCTCTCCCACGGGCGCGGGCTGCCCCTGCCAGAGCGGTGAGGAGTGCCTCGGGACCGAGTGCCACAGGCTCGCCTCGACCTCGACGGTCCTCGCCAACGCGACCATCGTCCTGTCGGGCGAGCGGAGCTGGGACCAGGTGCCCGACGGCACGGGCGCCTGCACCGTGCAGGACTTTTCGGTCATCGCGAGCTGGGACTGGACGCTCGTGAGCGCGCCGGCCGGCTCGACCGCGAGCCTGTCGCCGAGCGGGCAGGGGACGGCCAGTCGCACCACGCTCTCCTTCGACAAGATCGGCCAGTACCTCGTCGGCCTCTCGGTCGACGACAGCTCGGGGCTCGTCAGCCCGCCGACGACCTTCCTGGTGACGGTCGAGCCGTAGAGCGCTGGTCTCGCGCAGGGACCGACGGGCGAGCCGCACCCTGCGCCGCGCGCAGGTTCGCGGCGCGCCGCGGGTGGCGTCTGTTGTTGTAGATAGTCGAGCACTGCGCTGATGGACGAAGCCCTCCGCCACAAGATCGACACCCTGCCGACCGAGCCGGGCGTCTACCTGATGAAGGACCGCGCCGGCGCGATCATCTACGTCGGCAAGGCGGTCAACCTGCGCTCGCGGGTGCGCAGCTACTTTACCCGCGGCGGCGACGAGCGCGCCTTCGTCGCGCTGCTCGACGAGCTGCTCGGGGACCTCGAGGTCATCGTCGTCCGCACCGAGAAGGAGGCGCTGCTCCTCGAGAGCGAGCTGATCAAGAAGCACCAGCCGCGCTTCAACATCCTGCTGCGCGACGACAAGAGCTTCATCTGCCTGCGGCTCGACGAGCGCTCGGCCTTCCCTCGGCTCGAGGTGGTGCGCGCGGCCGACGTCTACCGCAAGAGCGGCAAGCGCGGCCTGTTCGGCCAGGATGGCGCCCGTTACTTCGGGCCCTACAGCTCGGCCTCCTCGATCCGCGAGACGCTGCGGCTCATCAACCGGCACTTCGGCCTGCGCACCTGCACCGACCACCAGCTCGAGGGGTGCCGCAAGCGCCAGCGCCCCTGCATGCAGTTCCAGATAGGCCGCTGCCCGGGGCCTTGCGTCGAGGCGATCGCGCCCGAGGAGTACGCGGGCCACGTGCACGACCTCGTGCTCTTCCTCGAGGGCAAGGAGGCCACGGTCGCCGAGCGCATCCGCGAGCGCATGGCCCAGGCCGCCTCTCGGCTCGAGTTCGAGGTCGCGGCCCGCCTGCGCGATCAGCTCCTCGCCATCGAGCGCAGCCTCGAGAAGCAGCGGATGGTGACCCCCGAGGCCATCGACCGCGACGTGCTCGGCGTCTATCGCGAGGCCGACCGGCTCGTCCTCTATCTGCTCTACATCCGCAGCGGCCGGCTCTCGGGCGGCCGCACCTTCCCGTTCACCGGCCAGGAGTTCCCCACCGACGAGCTCGTCGGCTCCTTCATCGACCTCTACTACGGCGGCGACAACCTCGTGCCCGACGAGATCCTGCTGCCCTGCGAGCTCGAGAGCCCGGAGGCGACCGAGGGGTGGCTCTCCGAGAAGAAGGGCAAGCGGGTCCACCTGCGCACCCCGCGCCGCGGGGCCAAGGCCGATCTCGTCGAGATGGCGCGGCGCAACGCCGAGACCGCCTTCCACGACCACCGCCAGTCCCAGGAGGAGAGGCTGGCGATGCTCTCGCGCCTGCAGGGCTCGCTCGGGCTCTCGAAGCTGCCGCGGCGCATCGAGTGCTACGACATTTCGCTGTTCCAGGGCAGCTCGGCGGTCGGCTCGAAGGTGAGCTTCCTCGACGGCGAGCCGGACAAGTCGCAATACCGGCACTACCGGATCAAGACGGTCCGCGGCACCGACGACTTCGCCATGCTCTACGAGGTGCTCGTGCGCCGCGCGAAGCAGGGCGAGCTGCCGGACCTCTTCCTCATCGACGGCGGCAAGGGCCAGCTCGCCAGCGCTGCCGCCGCGCTCAAGGACGCCGGGGTGCAGGCCGACATCATCAGCCTCGCCAAGAGCCGTGTGGTCGATCGCTCGGGCTCGGACGGGAGCCTCCACTCACCCGAGCGCGTCTTCGTCCTCGGCCGCAAGGACCCGGTGGTGCTGCGTCAGAACAGCCCCGAGCTCTTCCTGCTCGCGCGACTGCGCGACGAGGCGCACCGCTTCGCCATCACCTACCACCGCAAGCTGCGCAGCCGCAGCACCCTGCGCAGCGCGCTCGACGAGATCCCCGGCGTCGGCGCGGCGCGGCGCAAGGCGCTGCTCAAGCATTTCGGCTCGCTCAAGCGGCTGCGCGAGGCGAGCGCCGAGCAGATCGCCGAGGTCGAGGGCGTCGGCAAAGGGCTCGCCCGCCAGATCCACACGGCCCTCCACCGCGCCGACGAACCGGACTCCGACGAGCCCCGCGCCTGAATCACCTTCGGGCGAGCCAGGTCCAGCATTCTTGCCAAGCGCGCATGCGTCCTCACTTTTTTCCGACATTTTGATTGAAAAGGCCCGCTGCCTTGGCATATACGACAGCCACTTTCTAACGGGGTGAGGACAACCAATGAGGCTTTATCCCAAGGTCATCCCGGCCATCGCGCGCGAGATCATCCAGGCCCTGATGACCGACAAGGACATCGAGGTCGAACCGCTGCGCATCGCCGACGCCGAGATGGACATGGCGGCGATCATGCGCGAGTACCTGGCCAACGAGGAGCGCGTCAACAACGCGACCCGCGAAGCGCTCGAGCGGCGTGGCTACGACTACTCCCGCTTCAGCCAGGTCAAGCGCGAGATGGCCGATGTACGCGGCTTCAAGATGGGCGACGAGGGCATCGAGTACATCATCGGCCAGATGCTCGAGTTCCTGCTCATCTCCCGCAACGTCGAGGAGGTCTACGCCGACGACCCGACGATGCGCCGCAAGATCTTCACGGTCATGAAGAAGCACCTCGACGTCGACGAGGATATCGATCGCGAGGCGCGTGGCCGGCTCAAGCACCTGCAGGAAGGCACGCAGGCCTGGGACATCGAGTACCAGAAGGTCGTCGAACAAATCCGCCGCGCCAAGGGGCTCGTCTAACGGCGCGGTCGCACGAAGCGAGCGGAGACGAGGCCCCGTCGTATGGCGGGGCCTTTTTCCGTCGTGGACATGAGCCCGGCTGTGGAAGCGAGGCGTCGAAGCATGGATCGCAAATCGATGGTGATACTCGGCGTGGTCTTCGGCGGCCTGTTCCTGGCGCTCTTCGGCTTTCTCGGCCTCGCCTTCGTCGCCATGAGCTCGGAGGACGGAGCGAGCTTCCGGCGCGGCGACGCGATCGGGGTGCTCGAGGTCAAGGGCGTCATCAGGTCGTCCGACGAGGCGCTCAAGCACCTGCGGCGCTTCGCCAAGGACCGCTCGGTCAAGGCGCTGCTCGTGCGCATCGAGTCGCCCGGCGGCGCGGTCGCCCCGTCGCAGGAGCTCTTCTCGGAGCTGCTCGAGCTGCGCAAGAAGATGCCGGTGGTCTGCTCGCTCGGAGACGTCGCGGCCTCGGGCGGCTTCTACATCGCCGCGGGCTGCCAGAAGATCGTCGCCAACCCCGGGACCCTGACCGGCTCCATCGGCGTGATCAGCCAGATGCCCTACCTCGGCGAGATCGCCGACGAGCTCGGCTTTCGGATGGTCACGATCAAGAGCGGCGCGCGCAAGGATGTGGGCAACCCGTTTCGCGAGATGACCGAGGAGGAGCGCGCCTACTACCAAGGCCTGATGGACGGCATCCACGAGCAGTTCATCGAGGCCATCGCCCAGGGCCGGGGCGTCGAGGCCGACAAGGTGCGCCCGGTCGCCGACGGACGAGTCTTCAGCGGCGCCGAAGCCCACGGCCTGGGCCTGGTCGACCAACTCGGCAACTTCAACGACGCGGTGCGGCTCGCGGCCGCCGAGGCGGGCATCGACGGCGAGCCCCGCCTGCAGTACCCGCCCGAGGAGAAGCCCTTCGACTTCGGCGGCATCTTCACCAAGGGCGGCCGCGCGCTCGCCCGCGGCGTCATCGAGGAGCTGTCGGCCGAGACGGGCGCGGCCTCGTCGATAACGGGTCCGGCCTACCTGATGCCGCTGCCGATGCGCCAGTAAACCCTTCGGCCGCGGCCCCTCGCGGCGCGGCGGACTCGCGGAGGAGCAGATGCAGACCCTGTGGGCGCCCTGGAGGATGGACTACATCCTCGGCAAGAAGGCCGAGGGCTGCATCTTCTGCCTCTTTCCCGCCGAGGAGCACGACGCGCAGAACCTGATCCTCGGGCGCACCCGCCACTCCTTCGTGATGCTCAACCGCTTCCCGTACAACAACGGGCACCTGATGGTGATCCCGCGGCACCACTGCTGCGACCTGCGCAAGCTCGACGACGAGCAGCTCCTCGATCTGCATCGGTTGCTGAGCACCAGCATCGACGTGCTCGCCCGCGCCGCCAACCCCGAGGGGCTCAACATCGGCATGAACCTCGGCAAGGTCGCCGGGGCGGGCATCGACGAGCACCTGCACTACCACCTCGTCCCGCGCTGGAACGGCGACACCAACTTCATGCCCGTGCTCGCCGAGACCCGGGTGATGGTCGAGCACCTCGACGCGGCCTGGCAGCGGCTGCGGCCGCTCTTCGACGAGGCGCTCGGGGGCTGAGGTCCGATGGTCGAGGCGCTCATTCTCGTCGCCGCCGCGGTGCTCGCGGCGGGCATCTATTCGCTGCTGGCGCGCCGCCGGCGCGAGACCGACGCGGCCCGCGCCTACCTGCAGGGGTTTCGCTACATCCTCTCCGACGAGCCGGACGCCGCGCTCGAGCAGCTCACCCGCGCGGTCGAGGTGGACGCGCGCACGCTCGAGACCTACTTCGCCTTGGGCGCGCTCTTCCGGCGCACCGGCGAGCACGAGCGCGCGGTGCGCCTGCACCAGAACATGCTCCTGAAGACCGACCTCGCGCCGCGCCTGCGCCTGCAGATAGAGCTCGAGCTCGCCCTCGACTTCCAGCGCGCCGGCATGCTCGAGCGGGCGGCCGAGATCTACGAGAGGGTGACCGAGACCGAGCCGGGCTGGCGCGAGGCGCTGCTGCGGCTGCGCCAGGTGTACGAGGAGCAGCGCAACTTCGCCCGCGCGGCCGAGACGCAGGCCAGGCTGGTCGAGAGGTGCGACGGAACCCGCGCCATCCTCGCGCACCTGCTCGCCGAGGCCGCGCTGGCCGAAGAGGACTCGGGCCTCGCCGCCCGCTTCGCCGAGAGGGCCGCCAGCGTGGACGCCGAGAGCGGGCACGCCTCGTTCGCGCTGGGCATGGTGCGACTTGGGCAGGGCAGGGCGAAGGAGGCGGTCGCCGCGCTCAAGCGGTGTTGCGAGCTCGAGCCGGAGCTCGCGCCCCGGGCCGCCGAGCCGCTCGTCGAGGCCGCGGGGGCCGGTCGCGCGGTCTCCTTCTTCAACTCGAGGCTGTCGGCCGCCGACCACCCCGCGACCCGCGTGGCGCTCGCCCGCTGCCTGCGCCATGCCGGCAGGGTCGAGGAGGCCACCGCGCAACTTCGCCGCGCGCTCGATCTCGACCCGCGCTACGTCGAGGCCCGGCTGACCCTGGGCCGGGCGCTGCTCGGGTCGAGCATGGGCGACGAGGCCCGGCGTGAGCTGGAGCGGTTGCTGGCCGCCTTCAGCACCCAGGAGTCGGGGTTCGCCTGCCGCACCTGCGGCCACGGCTACGGCGAGCTGCAGTTTCGCTGCACCCGGTGTCTGAACTGGGACACGGTCCGCCGGGTCGCGGCCGCCGCCCCCGAGGAGCGCTGAAAGAGGTGTCGAGCAGCCCGCCCGTCTCCTCCGATCGGCCCGAGCCCCCAGCTCCGGTCACCCTGAGCGTAGCCGCCGACGCGTCAGCGGCGGGGGCGGAGTCGAAGATCCCGCTCACCCTGAGCGACAGCCCCCGACGCGCGAGCTCCGGGGGCGGGTCGAAGGGCCTGCCCGCGTCCTCCGAGCGGCGGGAGCCTTGATTGCCGCGCGAGCCTCTTGTTCTGGCTCAAGGTGGCCGGGGCAGGCCGCGCGCGCTCGGGCCGCGCGGGCGGTGCCGCGGTCGAGGGATTCCCCGGCGCCTTTCGAGCGGCCAACCAGGCGAAGACAGGCCCGTTTTCCTCGGGTGCGGGCAAGTAAATTGACGTGTCCCCGACCGCCCCTAAGATTCGGCGACGGGGAGAGGAGAGTGACGTGAAGGAGATCGCCCAGCAGGTCATCGTTGCCACCCTTGCCCGTTGCGCCGAGCAGGGGTTGCTGCCCGCGCTCGAGGGTTCGGTGCCCGTCGAGGCGCCCAAGAACCCGGCGCACGGCGACTGGTCGTCGAACGTCGCGATGATGCTCGCCAAACCGGCCGGCAAGCCGCCGCGGGCGATCGCTCAGCTCCTGCTCGACAACCTGGTCGATCCGCAGAACGCGGTGCTCAAGGCCGAGATCGCCGGGCCGGGCTTCCTCAACCTCTGGATCCGGCCGCGCGTCTGGTTCGAGGGACTCGAGGCGGTGCTCGAGCAGGGCACGAAGTACGGCGAGTCGAGCGTGGGCGCGGGCGAGAAGGTGATGGTCGAGTACGTCTCGGCCAACCCCACCGGCCCGATGCACGTCGGCCACGGCCGCGGCGCGGTGGTCGGCGACGCCATCGCCGCGCTGCTCAAGGCCGCCGGCTGGGACGTGACCCGCGAGTACTACGTCAACGACGCCGGCGGGCAGGTCAAGCAGCTCGGCCGCGCCCTCTGGGTGCGCTACCGCGAGCAGTGCGGCATCCCTGTCCCCGAGCCCGAGCTGCCGCGGCCTCCCGAGGATCCGAAGACTCCGGACGAGAAGCGCCTGAAGAAGGAGTGGGACGAGGCGCGCGCCAAGATCCTGCCGTATCCCGGCGAGTACCTCATCGACGTCGCCAAGAGCTTCAAGGAGCAGCACGGCGAGAAGTGGATCGACGCCACGCCGGACGTCCAAGAGTCGCTCTTCACCGACTTCGCGATGGAGAAGATGCTCGAGGTGATCAAGGGCGACCTCGCCGCACTCAACATCCATTTCGACTCCTGGTTCCGCGAGCGCACCCTGCACGAGCAGAAGGCCATCGATCAGGCCGTCGCCACGCTCACCGCCAAGGGCGACATGTACCGCGGCATCCTGCCGCCGCCCAAGGACGCGGCCCACGCCGAAGACTACGAGCCGCGCGAGCAGCTCCTCTTCAAGGCGACCGCCTTCGGCGACGATCAGGATCGCCCGCTGCAGAAGTCCGACGGCAGCTACACCTACTTCGCGGCCGACATCGCCTACCACAAGAACAAGCTCGACCGTGGCTTCGGCTGGCTCATCGACGTCTGGGGCGCCGACCACGGCGGCTACGTCAAGCGGGTGAAGGCCGCGGTCAAGTCGCTGACCGGCCGCGACGCGCTCGACGTGGTGCTCGTGCAGATGGTCAACCTGGTCAAGGGCGGCCAGCCGTTCAAGATGAGCAAGCGCGCCGGCACCTTCGTCACCCTGCGCGACGTGGTCGAGGAGGCGGGCAAGGACGCGACGCGAGTGATGTTCCTGATGAAGCGCGCCGACGCCCAGCTCGAGTTCGACCTCGACCTGGTCAAGAAGCAGACCCTCGAGAACCCGGTCTTCTACGTCCAGTACGGCCACGCGCGCTGCGCGAACATCTTCAAGCGCGCCAAGGAGGCCGGCTTCGAGCGGCCCGCGTTCGACGTCGAGCTGCTCGAGCGCAAGCTGACGCATCCGGACGAGCTCGACCTGGTCAAGCGCGTGCTGAGCTTCCCGTCGCTCGTCGAGTCGGCGGCCCGCGCGCGCGAGCCGCACCGGGCCGTCTTCTATGTCCAGGAGACCTCGGCCGCCTTCCAGTCCTTCTATACGAAGGGCAAGAAGCAACCCGAGCTGCGCGTCATCCGCCCGGACGAGCCGGAGCTGACCCGCGCGCGCCTGCTGCTGACGGCGAGCCTGCAGACCGTCTTCGCGAACGCGCTCGGGCTGTTGGGCGTGAGCGCGCCGGAGTGGATGGAGGTCCCCAAAGACCTCGAGTAGTCGCCTCGCCTTTTCGAGGAGGCCGGCGGGAAGGAAACGAGCCATGCGCGAGACCCATCATCGCAACCGAGACAGGATCGACCTGCAGCTCGACAACCGGCAGATCGTGTCGTTCGTCATCGGCTCGCTCATCGTGCTGGGCGTCGTCTTCGCGCTGGGGGTGATGGTCGGCAAGCAGCTCGCCAGCGACGCCGCGCCCGTTGCCCAGGCGCTCGACCCTCTTGCCGCGATCGACGCTCAGGAGAAGGCGCTCGCCGACGCGGCGATCGAGGAGGCCGCCGCGCAGAAAGAGGCGGCCGAGGCGCTCACCTTCGCCCAGGAGCTGACCCGCCCCAAGGCGGTCGACCCGGTCATCGAGCCGACCAAGGGCGCCGCGCCCGCCGAGCCGACACGCGAAGAACGGGTCGCCAAGGCCGAGCCTGCCGCCGCGCCCGAGGAGCCGAAGAGCAAGGGCGGGCTCGCCGCTGCTTTCGAGAGGGTCGCGGCGAAGCCGTCCGGCAGCGGCTCGCTCACCGTGCAGATAGCCTCGCTGCCCAGCCGCGGCGACGCCGACAAGCTGGTCGACAAGCTCGCGGCCAAGGGCTTCGACGCCTACGTGGTCGCCGCCGACATCCCGGGCAAGGGCCAGTACTTTCGCGTCAAGGTCGGGGCCTTCGAGACTCGCGACGAGGCCAACCAGGCGCTCGCCGAGCTGAAGGAGAAGACCTCGATGGCGGGCATCGTCACCAACGCGCGCTGAGCGGGGTGGGGGGGGCGAAGGCGCCTCGCCTCGCGACAGCGGCCCCCTCGACAAGCTCGGGGTGACCGGCGGCAGGCTTTTTTCTTCGGGCGCGTCCCATCGTGCTAGAAAGCCCCCAGAGAGCCGACAACCGGAGAAGCCGATGTCAAAACGCGTTGAGAAACCTTGGGGTTACGAGCTCATCTGGGCGCACACCGACCGCTACGTCGGCAAGATCCTTCACGTGCGCGAAGGCGAGAAGCTCTCGCTGCAGTACCACAGGGTCAAGGACGAGACGATTCACCTGCACAGCGGCCGGCTCCTGCTGGTGACCGACGACGGCGAGGGGCTCATCGAGCGCGAGCTTGCCGTCGGCGAGAGCTTCCGCATCACGCCCAACACCAAGCACCGCATGATCGCCCTGAGCGACTGCGACATCCTCGAGGCCTCGACCCCGGAGCTCGACGACGTGGTGCGTCTCGAGGACAGCTACGGGCGCGAGGGGACGTCGAAGCCGTAGGGAGTTGTGAGTTGTGAGTTGACGGTTGTGAGTCGACCGTCGAAGCCGCAGGCAGCGCCCGCCGCTCCGGTTGTGGAACGCCGGTTCCGTCCAAGAACGGCAGTCCCGTGGGTTCTTCTGATCCCAAGAACGCGGCACGCCGGCGCTCGAGACGTTCGTGGCGCTCTAGAACGCGACTTACGGGCGCCAGAGGCTCTCTCTGGCTTCCAGAACGCGATTGGCGGGCGCCAGAGGCGTTCTTTGACCGCCAGAACGCGATTGGCAGGCGCCAGAGGCGTTCTTTGACCGCCAGAACACGATTGGCGGGCGCCAGAGGCGTTCTTTGACCGCCAGAACACGATTGGCCGTCGGGAGGCGTGACTTCAGCCCTTCAGTCCGTGACGGGCCGCCGGGAGAGGCGCTTCTCTGAGCGTAGGGGGTGATGGCCCGGACCCGGCGTCGTTGCCGCGACCCCGATTCCCGGAATCTCGGGGGCGAGCAAGCCCTCGGCGGCCGTGTCGGACGGATCACCTCCGGCGGCCAGCCAGGTCCACTTCCCCATCAGCCTTTCGGCCCCGGTGTCGATTCTCAGCAGCATTGACCCCTGCGCGTAGGTTCTTCTCACGAGCATTGACCCCCCCCTGGGCTGATGTTTCTCAGGGGCATTGACCCCTGCCCGCGCCGCGTGACTGAGCGGCTATGACGCACGCATCCGGCATCTCGCCGGAGCGGAGGTCGTCATGGCGTTTCGCGAGGTTACGAAGCTGTGGGCAGCCTTGTGGGCGGCGCATTTTGTCGTCCACACGGCTGT
>ENA-UOOR01002062-UOOR01002062.1-fermentation-metagenome-genome-assembly--contig:-NODE-2062-length-21585-cov-4.444775_pt1 | contig 21585 bp, 21 predicted proteins | sample MGYA00245780_ERZ724029 | MGnify/ENA primary metagenome ERZ724029 (study PRJEB28704, sample SAMN03018315) | fermentation metagenome | biome: anthropogenic terrestrial biome; feature: soil; material... | reverse complement strand
CTCCCAGCTGAGCTATACCCCCATGCGGTGCAAGAGGTATAATAGCAGAGATACCGACGAATGTCAACACTTTTACTTTAAAAAACCTGCAACAATCTGTTCTTCGGCTTCTTCTTCCGTCAGGCCCAGCGTCATGAGCTTTATCAGCTGTTCTCCTGCAATTTTCCCTATTGCAGCCTCGTGTATAAGGCTCGCGTCCACGCTGTTCGCCGTGATCTCCGGGATAGCGCTGACCGAGGCTTCGTCCATAATAATGGCGTCGCATTCGGAATGGCCCGTGCATCGGCTATTGCCGTTTATCTTCGACAAGAAAAGCTGTCGGGACTTATTTTTGGCCACGCTTCGGGACACCACGTTGGCGCTGCTGCCCTCCCCATTGAGCTCCACGGAAAATTCCGTCTCGGCGTACTGCTCCCCATGCGTCATCAGCTTTTCGGATATGACCAGCTTCGCGTTCTCGGCCAGCGTTGCCGCGGTCTTGCGCCGGGTATTATCGATTCCCTTGATCTGGACGGTCTCCATCTCCATATACGCGCCCTCACCAAGTTCCGCTACCGTGGTCGGATTCATGACCCGCCCGCCAAGTCCATCACCCTCGCCGTAATGCTTCTCTATGTACTTAATATGGGCGTTCTTCGCCAGATAAAAGCTGTGGATACCGTCATGCCTGGACTCCTGATCGCCGCAGTTGTTTATGCCGCAGCCGGCGATGATCACCACGTCGCAATCCTCGCCGATATAAAAATCATTATAGACCATTTCCTGATAATCCGTCTTCGTTATGATGACCGGTATGTGAACACTTTCATTTTTTGTCCCCGGTTTAATGATAATGTCAATGCCGGGTTTGTCCTGCTTAGTCACAATATCGATATTCGCCGTCGTGTTCCTGGCCGCCATCTTCCCGTCCGACCGGATATTATACGCCCCTGCCGGAACACCGTGCAGATCCGCCACCTGTTCAAGTAAAAACTTCTGGATCTTATCCATCAGGCACACCCTTCCTTCTTATCAGTGATGCGTCCGCAAACCCTTGACGAATCGCGCAGCTGCGGCATGATCTTATCCCGGCTTCCGTCGGCGGATATTTTCCCGTCGGCAATGACGAGTATCCGGTCCGCTATCTCCAGTATCCGCTCCTGATGCGAAATGATCAGGATACTGCCGTTTATCCGCTCATACATTTTTTCAAAAACGGTAATCAGATTTGAAAAGCTCCAAAGATCTATTCCAGCCTCCGGCTCGTCAAAAATGGAAACCTTTGTGCCGCGCGCCAGAATCGTGGCAATTTCAATGCGCTTCAACTCGCCGCCGGAAAGGCTGCCGTTGATCTCCCGGTTTACATAATCACGCGCACACATCCCCACCTGGGACAAATAATCGCAGGCCTCGCTGACCGACAGTTGTTTCCCCGACGCGAGACTGAGCAAATCAAAGACCGTAATCCCCTTAAAGCGCACAGGCTGCTGAAAGGCAAAACTTATCCCTTTTTTGGCCCGCTCCGTTATTCCCATGTCTGTAATATCCTCGCCGTCCAAAATGACGCTGCCCGAGGTCGGCGCCGTCACCCCCGCTATGATTCGGGCCAGCGTGCTTTTTCCGCTGCCGTTAGGCCCTGTAACGGCAACAAACCGCTCATTGATTTTCAGGCTTACGTCGCTTAAAATGTGCTTTATCCCGGTTTCGTCCCCGGCCGAGAACGATATGTTTTTCAGTTCCAGCATGTAATGTCACCTTCGTTCAAAAATCTTTATCCAGCTTGTGTATAATATTTTTTTTAAATTCAAAAATTGGCTCGGTATGGTTAAGGATACGCTTCATGTTTTCAATATGGCGGATCAGCATGATCGAGGTGCTCAGCAACGCGAGAACCACGGCAAGCCAGGAATACTCGAAGACCATCATGCTGATGGGAAAAGAAGCGCACCCCAGGATCGAACCCAGCGAGATGTGGCGAGAAAATGCGACCGCGATTACAAACACGATCACACAGATAAAGCCAATGCGCCAGTCAATCCAAAACACGGCAGCAATGCCGCCAAGGATCCCCTTGCCGCCCCGGAATTCGTAAAAAGCCGGATAGATATGCCCCAGCACCATACAGAATGTGGCAAAAAGCTTGCCGATGACCGCATGGTCCCCTGTAATGCCGAGGAGCCATCCGCCGATCATCGCGGCCGCAAGGCCCTTCGCAATGTCGATACCGGCCACCATGGCCAGCCCCTTCACACCAAAGTTCCGGTAAAAGTTGGCAAGCCCCGCATTGCCACTGCCGAACTGCCGGATGTCCTTATGAAAGATTTTGGTTGACGTAATAATGGCGCCGTTGATACAGCCAAGGCAGTACGCGATGACGGCAATAATCACAAGCATGATGGTTATGATCATTCCTTATCCCCCTTTTGGCGTATCACAATACGTATGGGCGTACCCTCAAGGCCAAATACTCCGCGTATCTGGTTTTCAATATAGCGCTGATATGAAAAATGGAAAAGTTCCCGGCTATTGCAGAATACCACAAAGCTCGGAGGTTTAATACCGGTTTGCGTCATATAGTATATCTTAAGCCGACGTCCTTTATCGGAAGGCGGCTGCTGACGCGCCTGGGCATCCGCCAGAACGCTGTTCAGCATCCCTGTGGTAATGCGCATGGCGCTCTGATCGCTGACGTAGTTGACCAGCTCGAATATGCGCCCGGCCCGCTGTCCCGTCAGCATTGAGGTAAACAATACTGGGGCATAGGCCATGAAGGAAAGATCCCGGTAAACCTCTTTGCGCATCTTATCCATCGTTCTGTCGTCTTTCTCCACCAGATCCCACTTATTTACAATGATGACGCTGGCCTTCCCGGCCTCGTGGGCCAATCCGGCAATTTTCGTGTCCTGATCGGTGACACCCTCGCGGGCGTCGATCATGACAAGACAGACGTCGGCCCGCTCAATGGCGAGCTGGGCGCGCATAACGGAAAACCGCTCAACCCGGTCCTCAACCTTCGACTTGCGCCGGATGCCGGCGGTATCAATAAATACGTAGCGTCCGAACTCATTCTCAAAAGGTGTATCCACAGCATCCCGGGTCGTCCCCGCCACATCCGATACGATCACCCGATTTTCCCCAAGGATCAGATTAATCAGCGATGATTTGCCCACATTCGGCTTGCCTATGACGGCCACCCTGATTTGGTCGTCATCCCGCTCCCCCGAGGCCTCCGGAGGAAAGTATGCCACACATTCATCCAAAAGATCCCCGGTGCCATGGCCGTGGATTGCTGAAAGGGCAATCGGATCTCCAAGGCCCAGCGCGTAGAATTCGTAAATTCCCGGATCTGTCAGTCCGGTCGCATCCATCTTGTTTACGCACAGCACAACGGGCTTTTTCGCCCGCAGCAGCATATTTGCAACTTCTTTATCTGCTGCCGTGACTCCCGTGCCGATTTCCGTTACCAGTACGACAACGTCGGCGGAATCTATTGCGATCTGCGCCTGTTCGCGTATAAAAAGCAGGATTTCATTGTCCGCCGCAGGCTCAATACCGCCTGTATCGACAATATCAAACGTTCTCCCGCCCCACTCGCACTCCGCATACAGCCTGTCCCGGGTGACGCCCGGCGTATCTTCTACAATTGAAAGCCGCTTGCCGGCCAATCTATTAAAAAGCATGGATTTGCCAACGTTAGGCCGGCCTACAATAGCCACCAGTGGTCTGGACATGGCTTGGCCTCCTTCTCTATTTCTTTTCTTTATTCCCAAGATCGGCAGAAAGCGCCCCGCCAAAGACGTAACGGGAACGCCAGAATCCGATTTAACCCGGCATCGCCGCAAGACTCCATCGGCAATAAGCCCGGCAACGCCTATACTTTACCCAAAAAAATGCTCCCAACGGCATAGATCCAATTTTTATTTTACCACAACTTATCCTGACAGTCAGCAATAGTTTATTAATTAACGGTTCCTCGGCCGGGGCATTCGCCTTTAAGCGAACGCCGGGCGCGCCTCGACGCAGCCGAATAAGACGCGCAAAATGCCTGAATAAAGCAAAAGAAGGAAAGGCCGCGCCTTCCCTTCTCAGCTTGTTTTACTTGCTCTCCTCGACCTTAATGACCTCGCGTCCGTCATACTTTCCGCAGGCCCTGCAGGCGCGGTGAGGCAGATGGTAAGCGCCGCAGCCGGGGCACTGTACAATACTGGGGGTCTCAAGCTTCCAGACCGAAGAACGCCTTTTATCCCGCCGCTGCCTGGATACTTTACTTTTTGGAACTGCCATAACTTACACCTCCCATAGCTGTTTACGAGCAGCATATTAATCGTTGTTATTTATCCAAAAGCTGCTCAAGCACAGCTAATCTTGGATCGGCTTTTTTGCGGCATCCGCAAGGGCCTTCATTCAGGTTCTTGCCGCAATCGGGGCATATGCCCATGCAGTCCTCACTGCAAAGGAATTTCGTCTCCATGTCCAGTATGAGAGCGGTCTCAAGCACATCGTCCATATCCAGGAGATCGCCGTCCAGCACAAAGGCCTCCGGCGCTTCAGAATCCTCCTCGGCTATGACCAGGGCATTGACCGCCATATCCTTCGTGCTAATAAACTCCGCCCCGCAGCGATCGCAGGTGCAGACCATCTCCGCCGTAAGCGTTCCGGACACCTTGAGAACACCGGCGCTGTTTACGACCTCGCCCCGGGCATATGGCGCCGTGACGTATCGCTTTACGGCAGGAAAATCTAGGCGTGAGGTATCTAATTCGCAGGAAAAAGGCACCCGCCCGCCAGGAGCATTTATGATCTCTCTGAGGTTCAGATTCAAAACATGTCCCTCCGCATAGTCGCTTAGGTATTATAATTGATATGGAATGGGTTGTCAATATGATTTTGATTGACAGCCGGCACTATTTGAATGATAATTGGCATACTATGAAAGAATTAAACGTTGGAAAAAACGACTCCGGGCAGCGCCTTGACCGCTTTGTCGGCAAGGCCGTCCCCTTGCTGCCCGAAAGCCTGCTGCAAAAATATATACGCCTCAAACGCATCAAGGTAAACGGCAGGGGCGCGAAGCGCGACGCCAGGCTCAGGGAAGGGGACAGGCTTCAGCTTTATATCAATGACGAATTCTTTGAAAAACCCAGGGAAGAAAACGCTTATCTTAAGGTCGGAACCCCAAAGCTGGGCATTGTGTATGAAGATGACAACATCCTTCTGGCCGACAAACGGCCCGGCGTGCTCTGCCACAGCGCCGGAGCCTGGGACTATAACACCCTCATCGCCAATATTCAGGCCCGGGCCTATCAGACCGGCCAGTGGCGTCCCCGGGAGGAAAACGCCTTTGCGCCGGCGCTTTGCAACCGGATAGACCGGAACACCGGCGGAATTGTCATCGCGGCAAAAAACGCCGAGGCTCTGCGCATCATAAACGAAAAGATTCGAACCCGGGAAATCGACAAATACTATCTGTGTATCGTGCATGGAAGGCCGAAGCCGGCCGAAGGCAGGCTGGAGGGCTATCTTTTTAAGGATGCGCTAAAAAACCAGGTTTATGTCCGCAGCCGCCCGGAGCCGGGCGCCAAGACCGCCGTCACCGACTATCGCGTCCTCGCCTCCGACGGAGGACTGTCCTTGGTGGAATGCCGCCTGCTGACGGGGCGCACACATCAGATCCGGGCGCAGATGGCGGCGGCGGGGCATCCCCTTCTGGGCGACGGAAAATATGGCTCCGAAAAGCTGAACAGGCCCCACGCGGAAACGAGTCAGGCGTTATACTCATACAAAATCCGCTTTGATTTTTCCGGCGATGCCGGAAGCCTCAATTACCTCGGAGGCAAGTGTTTTTCCGTGGCGTCTGTGGGATTTGCTGAAAAGTATTTCCCGGGTTTTCGATTTTAATTGACAGATGTAAATCTTATCTGTATATTCTTCTTATAATTCCGACAGGAGCCCGCTCCAAAAGGGCGGGCTTTTAAGCAAAGAGGGGGAGGATAATGGCAAAAGAATTGATTCGTCTGGCCAACTGCCGGATGGACTTTGACGGCGAGACCGTCCTTGATTCGATCAACCTATACATCAACGATAAGGAGTTCCTCACACTGCTGGGCCCGTCGGGCTGCGGCAAAACAACCACGCTGCGCATAATAGGCGGCTTCCTGCAGCCTACCGGCGGCGACGTGCTGTTTGAAGGTGTGAGGATTAATGATGTTCCGCCGCACAAGCGGCGGGTCAACACGGTGTTTCAGCGATACGCCCTTTTCCCGCATCTGGACGTATACGACAACATTGCCTTCGGTTTGAGAATCGCGAAGCTTTCGGAGGACGAGATAGACGAACGCGTTGAGGAAATGCTGGAAATCGTCTCTCTCAAGGGCTTTGAAAACCGCAGTATTAACGCCCTGTCCGGCGGCCAGCAGCAGCGCGTGGCCATTGCCCGCGCCCTTGTAAACCGGCCGCAGGTTCTGCTGCTGGACGAACCGCTGGGCGCTTTGGACCTGCGCCTCCGCAAGGATATGCAAAACGAGCTCAAGCGCATCCAGCAGGCAATGGGAATCACCTTTATATATGTTACACACGACCAGGAAGAGGCGCTGACCATGTCCGACACCGTCGTCGTCATGGACAGGGGCCGGATCCAGCAGATCGGCTCTCCGGAGGATATTTACAACGAGCCGAAAAACGCCTTCGTCGCCGACTTCATCGGCGAATCCAATATTCTGGACGGCATCATGCGGGACGATTACCTGGTGGAATTTTTCGGCCGGAAATTCAAATGCATGGACGCCGGCTTTGAGAAGAACGCGCCCGTGGACGTGGTCATCAGACCGGAGGATATCGACATCGTCCCTCCCGATGCCGGCCACCTGTGCGGGACTGTTACCTCCGTCACCTTTAAGGGGGTTCATTACGACATCATCGTGGATTTTAGGGGTTTTAAGTGGCTCATCCAGACCACCGATTATCAGCCTGTCGGCGCCTATATCGGCATCAAGCTCACGCCCAATGATATCCATGTCATGAAAAAGAGCGAGTACTCCGGCATGTTCGGGGATTACAGCTCCTATTCGGCGGAATATGACGAGATCAACGACCCCGACGCCATCATCGGCGAGGAGGACGCCCCCCTTCCGGAGGAGTCGCTGAATGAAGAATAAGCTGCTTGCCGGGCCGTACCTTGTCTGGATGACCATATTCACCATCATTCCTCTGGCTATCGTGATGTATTTCGCATTTACAGACTCTGTCACAGGGAGCCTGACTTTCCGAAACCTCGTTTCCCTGAAGCAATACGGCCCTATTTTCATGAAGTCCGTGTGGCTGGCCCTGGTATCGTCCCTGATCTGCCTCGTTATCGGCTATCCGGTGGCCTATTACATTGCCGGCTGTGCGCCGCACAACCAGCGCTTTCTCTATATGCTGGTGACCCTGCCCATGTGCATAAGCTTCCTGCTGCGCACCCTGGCCTGGGTGGCGCTGCTGGAGGATACGGGGATTATAAACTCCTTCATCACTTCCCTGGGGCTTTCCCCGCTGCCCCTGATCCGAAACGACGGGGCCGTCATCCTGGGCATGGTTTATAACTTTTTGCCTTATATGATTCTGCCCCTTTATTCGGTCATCGTCAAGATCGACCCCCGGCTGATCGAGGCAGCCCAGGACCTGGGCTGCAATTCCCGCCAGGTCTTCGGCAAGGTTGTCCTGCCCCTTTCCCTGCCGGGCGTCATCTCCGGCGTCACCATGGTATTCGTCCCGGCCGTTTCCACCTTCTATATCTCGCAAAAGCTGGGCTCCTCGGGTGCCACGCTGATCGGAGACGTGATCGAAAGCCAGTTTAAGGCCGCCTACAATCCCAACCTTGGCGCTGCCATGTCCCTGGGCCTGATGGTTCTGGTCTTCATCTGCATCGCGCTGATGAACCGGTTTTCGGATGACGACGGCGAAAGTATGGTGACGGTATGAAACGGTTCAACTGGATATTCACCGTTCTGGTGCTGATTTTCCTGTATATTCCGATGATTGTTCTGGCTGTGGCCTCCTTCAACGCAGGCGCTGATATCGCGGTTTGGAAGGGCTTTACCCTTTCCCGCTACAGCGAACTGTTCCGGGACAGCGTCCTTCTCCCCCTGCTGGCAAACTCCCTGATCGTCGCCGTGCTGTCCTCCCTTGTGGCAACCCTGCTGGGCACAATGGCGGCCCTGGGAATCCATGCCATGGGCAGAAAGCAGCGTTCCGCGGCCCTTGCCGTGACGAATATCCCCCTCACAAACCCCGAAATTGTGACGGGCGTCTCCCTGGCCCTGCTTTTCGCGTTCATCGGCCACACCATGAAGATCAGCAATATCCTTGGGTTTTTTACCCTGCTGATCGCACACATCACCTTTAACCTGCCTTATGTCATTCTGTCGGTGCTGCCCAAGCTGTCCCAGATGGATCGGGATCTGCGCGACGCCGCCCTGGATTTGGGCTGCACGCCGGCCCAGGCATTCTTCAAGGTCATCCTGTATGAGATCATGCCCGGTATCATCTCCGGCGCGCTGATGAGCTTCACCATGAGCCTGGATGACTTTGTGATCTCCTATTTCGTCTACGGGCCGAATTTTATAACACTGCCCGTGGAAATATACAATTATACCAAAAAGCCGCTGCACCCCAAAATCTATGCCCTTTTCACCCTGCTTTTCATCACGATACTGCTGGTTATGATACTAATGAACCTGCTGCAGGCCAGGGATGAAAAAAGAACAAAACAAGCCAGACGGAATTTTTCCGCAGGCAGAAGGAGAATGAAAATATGAAAAAACTCTTTACCGCCGCCCTTGCCGCCGTGCTGATTTTGCTCTGCCTGCCCGTCGGGTCCCTGGCGGATAACGGAGCCGTGACTATCAATGTGTACAACTGGGGCCAGTATATCTCCGACGGCAGCGACGGGTACATTGACGTCAACGCCGCTTTCACCGAAGCCACGGGCATTCAGGTCAATTACATGACCTTCGACTCCAACGAGAGTCTCTATACCAAGCTGAAAACCGGCGGATCCACCTATGACGTGATCATCCCCTCCGACTATATGGTCGCCCGGCTGATCGCCGAAGACATGCTGGAGACACTGGATTTTTCGAACATCCCCAACTATGCCTATGTGGACGAGGCCTACAAAAACACCGCCTACGATCCGGCCAATCTCTACTCCGTCCCCTATACCTGGGGCAGCGTCGGCATCATATACAACACTAAATATGTGGAGGAAGTCACCAGTTGGCAATCCCTCTGGGATGAGGCGTATTCCGGCAAAATCCTCATGTTCGACAACCCCAGGGACGCCTTCGCCATCGCGGAATTTATGAACGGGGACGACGTCAACAGCGAGGACGAGGCTGTCCTCAACGCCGCCTCCGAGCTGCTGCTGGCGCAAAAGCCATTAGTTCAGAGCTACGTGATGGATCAGATCTACGCCAAAATGGAGCGGGAGGAGGCCTGGATCGCCCCTTACTACGCCGGAGATTACCTTCAGATGGTCTCAGAGAACGAGAATCTTGCCTTCTGTTTTCCCGAGGAGGGCTTTAACATTTTCATAGACGCCATGTGCATCCCCAAGAGCAGCCAGAACAAAGCGGCCGCGGAAGCCTATATCAACTTTCTGTGTGATCCGGAGATCTCCGGGCAAAACCTTGAATACCTGGGTTATTCCACCCCCATCTCCGCCGCAAAGGACTATATGGACCCCGAAGCCGCATCCAGCGGCATCGCCTATCCCGATGCCGAAACCATCTCCCGGGGGGAGAGCTTCCTTTACCTGAGCACCGAAACGAATCAGCTAATGGACAGCCTTTGGCTCCAGGTCCGGACTTCCGGCGAGAAGAACATTGTTCCCACCATCGTCATCGCCGCCCTGGCCGCCGCGGTGGCCCTGTTCTTCATCCTTCGCGCCTCAGCCGCCAAAAAACGGAAATCAAGACGTTGCAAAAGCTGAGGGCAACCGTTATAATCAGGGACGGGGAAACTTCCCCGTCCCTTGTTTTATTGTATAAAGGAGTATGACATGAACCAGGCCATCAGGGAAAACAAAATACTTGCGGTGCTCCTGGCCCTTGGCCTGATCTGCGCCCTTCTCCTGTGCGGAGTCCGGGCCATTATGGAATTCCAGAACACCGAGGTTTGCGTTGTTATGTCAACCCAAGATATTGCAACACTAGACCACAAACCGGAAAACGTTCGAGAATTTAATGGTAATACGCTCCTTGACGGCGTCCTGCTGCTGGTTGAGGACGAGGTGCAATATAGTTATGTAAATGAATATACGCCCGATGCCGAAAATTGGGACGGGCCCATGGCCCGTTGTTTTCTTCTCTATCCCCAGTTTGCGGCGCGCTATCATGATCTGGGCTATCCGGGAGCGGAGGAGATTGAAAACATCCTCTACCGGGCCGTCACGGACAGGAATGTCCGCGTTGTTTGGATCACGCCTTTTACAGACGCCCAAACGGGCCGGACGATAACGGACGCCGCCGTGTATGAAGATGTTGTGGAAAATCTGTCCGCCCGGATTGAGCGGCATGGGCTGATCCTGAGCAGCAGCTTTTCCGCCTTTGGGGCCTACGAACCGTCTCCCCTGCTCATTTTCGCCGCTTACGGCGTCGCCGCGGCGGGCATCCTGCTTCTGGGATGTTTCTTTCGGCTGAGCCGCCGATGGGAAATCCTGCTGGCCGTAGCCGGCATGGGGGCGTGCGCCGCCCTGTGGTGCGCCGAAAGCCTGTGGGGATACAACCTTTTCACCCCCCTGCTCGCCTTTGCCGCATCGGTTATTTTTCCCTGCCTTTCGCTGTGGTATGCCTATGAAAGGCTGTCCGCCCTTCGAAGGGACACCCTTTCACGAACCCTTGGCGCCTATACTGGAATCCTGCTCGTCTCCCTGGGGATCGCGGTGGCTGGCGGGCTGTTTGTGGGCGCGCTGCAAAGCGGGTCGGATTATCTGCTGGCTATCGCCAATTTCCGGGGCGTCAAGCTGAGCCAGCTTCTGCCGTTGGCCTTTGCCGTATACGCCGTGCTGAGATTCCTGTGCCCGCCCCGGGAAATCCTGGCGGGCCGGAAGTTCATCCTGATCCTGGGGGCCTTTGGCCTGATCTGCGGCGTGGGGTATTATATTCTCCGCACGGGCAACGCCGGCGTCAGCGTACTGGAACAGCGCTTTCGCAACTGGCTGGAGCTCTTGCTGATCGCCCGGCCCAGGACAAAGGAGTTTCTTGTCGCCTGGCCCTGCCTGGCCGCCGCCGCCGTGCTGGTAACCAAGGGAAAGCGGGCATATTCGTGGCCCTTCGCCGTGCTGGCCGCCTCAGGCTATGCCTCGGCCGTCAACACCTTTTGCCACGCCCGGTCTCCTCTGTGGCTTTCCCTGACAAGAACACTGCTGGGCGCGGCGCTCGGCGCCGCCATCGGCCTTATTCTCATCGCCATAACCTACAGCGGGCCCTCTGTGAAGAAGGACGCGCCCGAAACCTGATTGGCACAATAAAAGCGCGGGCATCGAATGCCCGCGCTTTTTATTACCCGTCACATGAGCAGCAGCCAGATCATGAACGGCATGGTCACTGACGATAGGAGCGTGCTGATAAACACGCTCTTTGACGCCAGGGCCTCGTTCCTGTCATACTGTATCGTCAGAATCGAGGCGATCATGGCCACCGGAGCGGAAGCCAGAATCACCAGAATGTGGAGCGTCATGATATCCGTCACAAACAGCCGCATAACCGCCCACACCAGCACGGGACAAACCAGAAGCCTCGCCGCGCTGACTATGTAAATCTTCCAGTCCCGCACCATTTCTTTCAGCGCAACGCCGCCGAGTGAAGTGCCAACAACCAGCATGGACATTGGTATCGTGGCGCTTCCCAGGGTCGAGCAGGACCGCGCAATAAATTCCGGAACCTGAAGCTCTGTAAGAAAGATCACAATGGCGATCACGGTGGCCACAAGAGGTGGGCTTAAAATCTTTCGCGCATCCTGCCAGCCGTTTACACCTCCGCGCACCTTCGCCAGCCCGTAGGTGTACAGCAGCGCGTTGAATGGAATATTGGACATGGATGCGTAAAAGATCCCCTCCCTGCCGTATATGGACTGTATCACGGGAAAAGCTACGAAAACCGAGTTCATGAACATCACCATCATCGTGACGAGACCAGCGTCGCCGCCGTTAATCCGGAACAACTTTGGAGTGATAACTCCGATAACCCCACACAAGCAGATCATAATCGTCATAAAGCCGATAATGGTCATAATCTCGGGAAAAGAAAGGGTCAGCTCCGTTCCCATAACCGAACTCAATATTGTCGCTACCAGCAAAACATTCATCACCACCGGGGACACGGCCTTATTAAACGCCGGACCGGTAAGCTTGAGTTTTGCGCAGACGAACCCAGCCACCATCAGAATGACCAGTATGGCCATCTGGGTGACAATCGCAGGCATATCCATTGGGGCAAATCCTTTCCTTTCTGTATATCCGCTCTATATATGCAATATCGAAGTCGCAAGCGCAAAATAAACGAGGAGCGATATCGCATCAACAATTGTGGTAATGAATGGGCTTGCCATAACCGCTGGGTCGAACCCAATCTTTTCCGCCAGCATCGGGAGGATGCACCCCATCAGTTTTGCCGCCAGCACCGTCAGCGCCAGTGTCAGGCATACTACCGCCGCAACCGTGAAGCTGATATCCGTATTGCCCAAAAGCATACGGTCGACAACCATGACTTTTACAAAATTCACCGCTGCAAGGGACAGGCCGCACAGCACCGCCACACGCAGTTCCTTCCAGAGGATGCTGAATAGATCCGAAAATTCTATATCTCCCAAAGAAATGCTGCGTATGATCGTGGCAGATGTCTGGCTGCCAGAGTTCCCCCCTGTATCCATCAGCATCGGAATGAAACCGACCAGCACCACCTGCGTCGCAAGCGCCGACTCGAAAGAGCTGATGATCATGCCCGTGAACGTTGCCGAAATCATGAGAAGCAGCAGCCATGGAATACGGTTTTTCCAGATATAAATGACGCTCTGCTTTAGGTACGGCTTATCCGACGGCGTGATGGCGGCCATCTTCTCAATGTCCTCGGTGACTTCTTCCTGCATAACGTCGATAATATCGTCAACCGTGACAATTCCCACCAGCCGGCTTTCCTTATCGACGACCGGGATGGCCAGAAGGTCATAGTCCGATATCTTTTCGGAGACGTCCTCCTGGTCGTCCGTCGTATGGGCAAAGATGACGTTGGTATCCATAATGTCCTCGATGACGTCGTCATCATTGGACAAAAGCAGCTTTTTTACCGTGACGACGCCTTCCAGCTTTCGATCCCCGGAAGTGACGTAGCATACATAAATCGTCTCTTTATTCTCGCCTATGCGTCTGATACGGGCAATGGATTCCCGTACGCTCATGTATTTTTTAAGATCGACGAATTCCGCGGTCATAATGCTGCCGGCGGAATTTTCGGGATATTTCAGATATTGGTTAATGATGTCCCTGGTACCCGGCGTGGCGTTGCGCATCACGCGCTTAACAACGTTTGCCGGAAGCTCCTCCATCATATCCACGGCGTCGTCCACGTACATATCCTCAATAATGCCGGCCAGCTCGGTATCGGTAATGGAGTTTATAATCCATTCCTGTTCCGGCGCGTCCAGCTCCGCGAATATTTCGGCACCGCGTTCTTTCGAAAGCAGGCGAAATACCGTAGCCATGCTTTTGGGATCGTTCGCGCCGAGATCCGTAAGGAATTCCGCCACGTCAAATTCATTCATGTCCTCAAGCTCAAGCTGCAGGGCCTTCAGCTTTCGATCCGTTATAAAACCAAACAGCTTTTCGCGCAGCGCATCATAGTCCATATTTTCCACCAAGCTCACCGCCCTTCAATCGAATTCAAGATATTATACGCCCAGATATGCCCTCTGTCCGTCGGTCATGGCGTCAATCTCCAGCCCCAGCGCCGCGAGCTTCCGCCGCGCCACGTCGACGTCTATGGACGCGGGGATGCGCAGAGGCTCCGCCGGCAGCTTTCCCCGGTTTTTGGCCAGATACTCCGCGGCCAGCGCCTGAATCGCAAAGCTCATATCCATGATCTCCGCCGGGTGGCCGTCGGCCGCCGCCAGATTGACAAGCCTGCCTTCGGCTATGACAAAAACAGTCCTGCCGTTGGCCAGCTCATAGGCCTGGATATTATGGCGCGCCTCGTATTTTCTGCGGGCACTTTGTTCAAGGGCCGCAACATCCAGCTCAAGGTTGAAATGCCCGGCATTGCAGAGGATGGCGCCGTCCTTCAAGCGCGGGAAATGCGCTCCTGTTATCACGTCCCGGCAGCCGGTAACGGTAATAAAAATATCCCCCAGCGCCGCTGCCCGGGCCATAGGCATCACATCGTATCCGTCCATAACCGCTTCCAGCGCGCGGACGGGGTCGGTCTCCGTGATTATAACCCTTGCGCCAAGTCCCTTCGCGCGCAGGGCAACCCCTTTCCCACACCAGCCATAGCCGGAGATTACAACCAGCTTGCCGGCAATAATGAGATTCGTCGTCCGCATAATACCGTCCCACACCGACTGTCCCGTTCCATACCGGTTGTCAAACAGATGCTTGCAGTCCGCGTCGTTGACCGTCATCATCGGATATCGGAGCGTTCCCGCCCTGTGCATTTTCCAGAGCCGGCTGATGCCGGTGGTGGTTTCCTCGCAGCCTCCGATCACGCCCGGGATCAACCCTTCATATTTAGTGTGCATCAGCTCGGTCAGCTCTCCGCCGTCGTCAATAATAATGTTCGGACCGGGTTCGAGGACAGCCTCCAGATGCCGGCGGTATGTCTCCGGCGGCGCGCCGTGCACCGCGTGAACCTCTATGCATCCCGCAGCCAGGGCCGCCGCCACATCGTCCTGTGTGGACAGCGGATTTGACCCCGTAACGAACATATTTGCTCCCCCAATGGCCAGTACGCGGCAAAGATAAGCCGTCTTTGCTTCCAGATGGACGGAAAGCGCAATGTTCAGGCCCGCAAAGGGACGGGTTCCGGAAAATTCCTCTTCAATCCCCCGGAGAATCGGCATATTCCGCCGGACCCACTCGATTTTTCTCTCGCCTTCCGGCGCCAGTGCCATGTCAAAAATTTCGTTCATACCCGCACCTCCAAACTCTGATATTTTATCATTAATTGTCGGCTAATACAACTAAAAGCTTATCTGATGAATTAAAAACGGAGCGCGGGGAATCCCGCGCTCCTGTAGCTATTTGTTTTTCCGCGGCTCAGCTTTGGGATGACGCTTCGCCGTCGTCACCGGGAGGATCTCTCGTCCATCTCCATCCGATGGAAAAGATAACCGCCCAAACGACCACCGTGGGCACAGAGCCAAGAGTTTTTCCAAAAATTGTTCCGCTGAAGTATACGAGCAGGGTGAATCCGGCTTCCGCCAGGAATATGATCACCCATTTGATAAACTTGCTCAAAACCGGCGCTTAGTTGTTCAGGGCGTCCGGATGCTCTGCCAGGAACTGCTTGTTCTTCCTGGTGCCGATGATCAGAACAGGCAGGACGACAACGACAAGGCTCAGATACCCGCAGTAACCGTAACCGTACTTCACGATGCCGCTCAGGCCCAGGAAGGAAATGCTCATGCAGATGAGGATCACAATGCCGCCGACGATTGTGCGGCGAACCATGAGGTTTGTGATCTGCTTGGGGAAAAATTTTCCTTCGAAACGATCGATCATGGTGTAGACCAGCGTGATGCAGGTAGAGACGAACGCGCAGAAAAGAAGTGTCGAATAGACGCCGATGAGCCACTTCCAGCCGATGGTCTGGGCAATGAAGAGGTTCGGCAGGGCGGTCTTGCCGGCGGCAAGGATTTCGTCATACCAGCCGAGGATCATGACGCCGGAGAGCGCCAGAGCGCCGCCGTTCATGATGCCGCCCAGGATGGAGGCTTTCTTGACGCCCTTATGGTTCAGGGTGGTAGCGGCCGAAATCATGGCGGGGATGGAGACGCACTGGAATGCGCAATACACGAAAACGCCTCTCCAGAGACCGGTAAGCGGCTCGGTGAGCCCACCTGAGAAAGCCGCGCCGATCTCGTTAAGATGGGTGGAAATGCCGCTGAAAACCATGATGCCGGTGACGATAAGTATGCCCGTTGAAAGGAACGTTGATGCGGCGATGATCAGCTTAACGCCGAAGATGGAGAGCACGACAAGCAGAATTGCGACCAGTATAACGGAAATGGCGTAGTTAAGTCCCAGCAACGATTGAACCAGGCTGGCAGCGCCGGCGACGGCACTGGCCATGGCCGCGAGGATGATGATGACATAGAACAGCTCGAAGGTAAGCTCCAGTTTCGGGTACGGCTGCCACAGCTCGGTGAACGCATCTTTGTAGTTGGTAATACCGCGAAGACGGCTAAAACGCATCATGACGAACATGATGTAGGCCAACGCACCCATAGAAATCAGGGGATAGATTGCTGCCGTCCAGCCATAATACACGAAATACTGGACGATCTGATTACCGGTTGCGAAGCCGCCGCCGACATGGGTGCCAAACCATACGGAGGCAACGGCAAACCCGGCAGCCCAGGTGCCTCTGGTAATAACGGAATTTTCTTTCATTCTTTCAATACTCCTTCCAACTCTTGTTAACTTTCTCTCCATCAATCTGTTAAAACAGACCACACCCGAATTATAACCGCGCCATCGAATTGCATCAATTCGTATGCATTATTTGATCATAACTGTGGATACTGCATTTATCTTGAACAGATTTTATGTAAAAAGCCAATTCCGTCATTTCCTTGGAACAATCGTTAATAAATTCACTGCTTTTTATCCTTTTATCAGTCTTTATTGCCAAAAATTTTTCGGGTATTATTTTCAATTCGATATATTGCATTTTCATGAAAATATGTTTTGATATTGATTAATTGCATTATGATGTGATAGATTATATATAAATACTCGGTTCAGGATGTGCCTTTTCCCCCTTCCCGTGCGGCTGATCCTTAAGAAAGGACTTCGCCATGACACGCAAAAAACTTGAAAGCTACCTTGAGAAAAACCCCTTTGCCAAACTGAGCGAGATCGTAACTCAGATTCTGTATGATGAGATTGTGGTTTTGGACATTCCTCCGGCATCCAAGCTGAATGTCAACCAAATCGCTTCGGATCTGGGTATCTCGCGAACACCTGTTGTGGAGGCCATCAACAGGCTTCAGGCTATCGGCTTTGTTGAAACCCGGCCAAAAGCCAGCGGATTTTACGTAGCTGATATGAACCTGCGCGATATGATAGATCTGTACAACGCCAGGGCGGCCATCGAATGCGAGGCTGCCGCCCTCTGCGCCGAGAAGGCGTCCGGTGAGGCCATTGCCCGGATGGAGAGCTTGGCAATGGAATTCAAAAAGGCGATCCCCAAACGGGACGGCAAAGCGCTTAGGGAAACGGACATGCCTTTTCACAGGCTCATCGTGGATTCATGCAGCAACAAATATTTGATCCGAAGCTACAACGAACTGGTCCCGAACCTTACCATGTACCAGGGTTCATGGACAAAATTTATTAATCCCGACAAGGACAACCCCTGGTCCTCTCAGGTTGTGCACCAGCACGGCGCGATCGTCTCCGCGATCAAGCTTCGCATCCCGGATCTTGCCCGGCAATCAATGGCGGCACACATTCGCTCAAGCCTCAACTTCGTCGCATATTCGGATAATACGGACGACCCGTTCTGGATTGTAAAAAAATCCTCGGAAAAATAGCACGGGTCGCTTACCAGCTGTGAAGGAAGGGATATCAAATGAAAATCGCAATGATTGGTTCCGGGGCCGCCGGCAGCGTTTTTGCATCATATTTAAGGCGCGGAGGCGCGGATATGTATCTGGTCGACAGATATAAGGCCCACATGGACAAGATTTCTCAGGACGGCATGACCTTCATAACCCCGGACGGCGAGTGCCGTCTTACAGGCTTTTTTACCTGCGAACGGGCGTGCGAGCTGCCTGTGATGGACATTGTCATCCTTATGGTAAAGGCCACGCAGACTGACGACGTCATGGAGAGCGTCATGTCCTGCGTAGGGCCCGAAACCGTTCTTGTTTCACTACAGAACGGTCTCGGCAATGACGAAGCCCTCATGAAATATGTGCCGGCCGACAGGATTATGTATGGCAGCGGCGTTATAGGCACAGAATTGCCCGCTCCCGGCGTATGCGTCAGCAAGCCGGAGGCGGGCATCCAGATGTTTTTCGGAGCCTCCGTCAAAAGCGCAGCTACAGACGCCGCCGGGAAATATATGGAAGAATGCTTCAACGCCGGCGGATGCAACGCCAGCTTTGAAGACGACGTCCGCCCCTATATCTGGAAGAAAGCAATTATGAACAGCGGTTATAATACCGTGTCAACCGTCCTTCGCCTGAAGGTTGGCGAAGCAATGGCGGATGAACACGGCCGGGGCCTGATCACGGCGGTTTGGAAAGAAGGCTGCGCCGTGGCCAGGGCCGCCGGCATCATTGATCTTTGGCCGCTTATTGAAGCCGATACCCAGAATCTTATTGATAACCTGGGCGACTATTACCCCTCGATGGCTCAGGACTCGCTTATCCATCAGCGCCAGACTGAGATTTCCGTTCTGAACGGCGCCATCGTCAGATATGGAGAAAGGTTCGGCGTGCCCACGCCTGTAAACTTCGCCCTTACCGAGATTATTCTGGCGATTCAGGGCAATTATGGCAGACAATATAACAAGGTAAAGGCCTGAATCTTTGTAACAGCGCACAACAAATTTTATATAAACTTGTGCAAGGAGGAAAAAATAATGAAAATCGCAATGATCGGATCCGGTGCTGCCGGCAGTGTCTTCGCAGCTTATCTTCGCAAGGGCGGGGCGGACATCACCCTCGTCGACCCCTATAAGGAGCACATGGACAAGATCGCCAAAGACGGCATGAAGTTCACCATTTATCCTGACGAGGTCTATCATCTCACGGGCTTCAAGACCGCCTACACCGCCGACGATATCGGGACCATGGACATCGTCATCTTCATGACCAAGGCAAACCAGCTGGAGAACGCCATTCAGGGCGCCAAGCCCTGCGTCGGCCCCAACACCGTTCTGGTCTCCCTGATCAACGGCCTGGGCAACGATGACAAGCTCCTGAAATACTATCCTGCCAGCCGCTGCATGATCGGTTCCGGCGTTATCGGCACCGCTCTCGACGGCCCCGGAGGCTGCATCTCCACCCCCAGCGAAGGCGTGATCATGAACTTCGGCGCTTTGGAAAACAACGACGTCACCATCGCCGCCGGAAAACACATGGAAGAATGCTACATTAATGGCGGCTGCAAAGCCGTGTTCCGTGAGGACGTTCTGCCCTTCCTTTGGAAGAAAGTTGTCGTCAACTGCACCGTCAACACCGTCTGCGCCGTCACCCGCCTGAAGATCGGCGAGGTTGAGGCGGATCCCTTCGGCCAGAAGCTGTTCCACGATGTGATCCGCGAGTGCTGCGCTATAGCCAACGCCAAGGGCGTCGCGCTGGATGCCGATGAGTTCATCCGGGTTGACCACCAGCACATTATCGACCACATCTCCGACTACTATCCTTCCATGGCTCAGGATATGCTCTGGAAGAAATACAGAACCGAGATCGACACCCTCAACGGCGCCATCTCCGATTATGGCAAGCAGTTCGGCATCCCCACCCCCACCTGCGACGTACTGTCCACCGTGGTTCGCTGCATCCAGAACAACTACGCCAACCAGTACGTAGACGGCACTCGCAAGTAAGCAAGAAGGAAGCGAAGATATGAAAGAGGTTTTCATACTGATAGGCAATTACGGCAGCGGCAAGACCGAATTGGCGCTGAACTTCGCGTTCAGAGCGGCCGAACAGGGAAAGCGTGTCGAACTCATTGACCTTGACATGGTTAATACCTATTTTCGGCTTACCGACAGGGGCAATCTGATCAAGACGAAAGAAATTCGCCTTGTTTCACCGAATTTCGCCAGAACCAATGTGGAAACCCTTTCACTTCCCGCAGAAGTTGCCTCTGCCTTTGCTTTGGAATGGGACCTGGTTATTTTCGACGTCGGTGGCGACTCCACCGGCGCGACGGCGCTCGGCCGCTATTATGAAGATTTTGCCGAACTGCCGGAGGGCAGCCTCCACGTTCTTAACGTGGTGAACACCCGCCGTCCCATGGCCGGAACTCCGGAAAGGCTTGTCTCTCTCATGCGGGACATGGAACGCCATTCGCGCCAGAAGGTAACCGGCCTGATCAACAATACAAATCTTGCCCGTCTTGCCGGCCCCGATGACCTGCGGGACGGATACGAGGTCGTGAAAGAGGCGTCCATTCTCACCGGGGTTCCGGTTGCCTACACCACCGGCCGTCCCGACCTTTTGGAAGCGTTTCTCGCCGAGGGGCATGATCCGAAATACATCGGAACGCCCATGGCGATCGACACCTTCATGCACAGGGACTGGGAAACCTTCGCGCGAGAAGGCCTTTAAGCAAGGCATAACCATGCTTATAATCTAAATTCAGCATATTAGAAATGAGGTATCGCAATGGTAAAACACACGATCAACGAAGAGCTCTGCAAGGGTTGCGGGCTCTGCGTTAGAGCATGTCCCAAGAAGATCCTCCGAATCTCCAAGGGCAAGCTCAATTCAAAGGGCTACCATCCGGCGGAAATGATGGATATAGACTCCTGCATCGCATGCGCAGCCTGCGCGCGCACTTGTCCGGACGTCGCCATCCATATTGAGAAGGAATAGGAGGAACTTTAACATGGCATTGACTCTTATGAAGGGCAGCGAGGCCATAGCGGAGGCCGCAATACGCGCAGGCTGCCGTTACTTCTTCGGATACCCGATAACCCCGCAGACCGAGATTCCCGAATACATGTCTGCCCGTATGCCCGAAATCGGCGGATGCTTCCTGCAGGCCGAGAGCGAAGTCAGCGCGATCAATATGGTATACGGTGCGGCCGGTACCGGTGAGCGCGTCCTGACCAGCTCCTCCAGCCCCGGAGTCTCCCTGAAGCAGGAAGGCATCTCCTATATTGCCTGCTCTCGGCTCCCCTGCGTCATTATCAACGTAATGCGCGGCGGCCCGGGCCTCGGCAGCATTCAGGCCAGCCAGGGCGACTATCTCCAGGCCACCAAGGGCGGCGGACACGGCGACTATAAGCTGATCGTCCTGGCCCCCGCTTCCGTACAGGAATCCGTCGATATGATGAAGCTCGCTTTTGAGCTTGGCGAAAAATATCTCAACCCCGTTATGATCGTTGCGGACGGCATGATCTGCCAGATGATGGAGCCTGTCGTTCTGCCCGAGATGGTCGACTTCAAGGTCGATTATAAAGCAAAGCCCTGGGCGGCAAACGGCAAGCATCCCAGCGCCGACCATAAGCGCGCCGTCATCAACTCCCTGTACATCACGGTTGAAGAGCTTGACGGCATCAACGAAACCCTTCAGAAAGGCTACCGTGAGATTGAGAAAAACGAGACCCGTTATGAAGCTTATAACATGGAAGGCGCTGAAATCATCGTCACTGCGTTCGGCACCGTGGCCCG
>ENA-UOOR01002059-UOOR01002059.1-fermentation-metagenome-genome-assembly--contig:-NODE-2059-length-21604-cov-10.041301_pt1 | contig 21604 bp, 28 predicted proteins | sample MGYA00245780_ERZ724029 | MGnify/ENA primary metagenome ERZ724029 (study PRJEB28704, sample SAMN03018315) | fermentation metagenome | biome: anthropogenic terrestrial biome; feature: soil... | reverse complement strand
GCTCTTCGCCCCCGTTGAGCTGGGCGTTTGTCACGTGAGTGCGGAAGTTGGGTTAGCTCCCTCTGTTCGGGCTTGGCTCTTCTGCCCGAAGGCTGCGGATACAGCAGAGCCTCCAGCTCGCTGTCTCCGAGTGAAAGCCTCACGTCCGCCTACACGCACGTCAACCATCGGCACAGTTCTTCCAACTGAGTGGTAATTACGTGCCAGTCACGATTAAGGTCGAGTGTTTTCAAGCTAATTCGATTGCCGCCAATGATCATGTCCTCATCTGGCGTAACGGTCTCGTCGGTCTTGGCGTAAAGCAGAACTCCCGCGACGTTCCCGGTCGAGCCCTTGTCGCTATTCTTGACGTAGGTGTAAACCTGATAGATGTTGCTTGAGATATAGGTCCTGCTATCATAAAGCGCGTTGAACTGCATCGTCCGGCTGTAATACTTTGTATCGATAATCAGCCTCCTATCACTGCTCTGCAGGGTGATGTCGGACTTCATTACAGGCAGATAGACACTCTTCTCGTCATCGGGAATATCCCAATCGATGAATGCTGCTTTCGGCAGAAACTCGGGATGATGCCGCGAGTAATACGACAGCACAAACCTCTCATACAGGCGGTGCATTTCCTCGTCCTGAAGCCACGCGGCGAGTCTGTGCATCCCGGCTTCTGTGGTCAGAAGCAGACCCCTAACCGTCAGTCGGCAGATGCCCAGAAGCATACGGTATGACGCATTGTTGCGATGGCACCTCAATGCGTCCCACCGAATGGTAGCAGGTGCGACGTCTGTGACACCAGCGAAGTAGAGCAGTAGTCTGCCGAGTGCCTTCTTATTCTCTGGCTTCACATCTCCGTGGCGAAGGAGCAGGAGCATAACGCTTTTCAAAGCCCGGTTGTGCGGGGAGTCGGGAGAGAATTCATCGTATGAGCAAACCAGTCTTCCTTGGGACTGGGTGTGTTGCTTGATGGTTTCGGCAACCTCTATCTGGCCTCGCAGGCCTGCAAGTGCCTCCTCTCTTTGGATATAGTCGCGATACAGACCTCGTTTGACCTGCATCCCGACGCCGCGGGCGAGGATTGCCGCGAACAGATCGTGAATGCTATCGAAGTCCTCCAACGCGACATTATCAAAGCCCGCTTCCCGCAAGGCCTGGAAGGCATAGGAAAGCATGTAGTAGATGTTCTTAACCTTGATATCAGGCATTCACGGCGCCCCGCAACCGAGCCGTCCAACTCTCGGCCTTTGACGGCTCGTCGAACCAGTATTCATTTAGGAGCGGTACTAGCTCATACTCAATAACCGAGGATAGCCATGCGTCGTCAGCAACATCGCTCGTGCAGAAGTAGCTATGCCCGATGCGGAAGCCAACGCCCAGAGAGGCGTCGTCGGCGATGGCCTCATTCAGGGATTCGACCGTGGCTATCAATGCATCGAGCTTCGGATTCTGAATCGCCGCCTGGCGGGCCCTGAATCCCTCGGACGAGAATGCTGGCTCCATGTCGAAGAACGCGAACCGCCGACGAAGCGCATAGTCGATCATCGCAAGGCTTCTGTCCGCCGTATTCATCATTCCGATGATGTGGACATTGGCAGGAACGAAGAACTGCTCATCCTTATACAACAGACGAAGGGCGTTCTCTTCGCCGCGCTTGTCGCCTTCAATCAGCATGAGCAGCTCACCGAAGATCTTGCTGAGGTTGCCGCGGTTGATCTCATCAATGATGAAGAAATACGGGCGCTCGTCATCGCCTTCGGCGGTTTTGCAGAACCTGTAGAAGGGCCCCTCGGCAAGACGGAAGCCGCCGCCATCAGGACGGTAGCCCATCACGAAGTCCTCGTAGCTGTAACTCTGGTGGAACTGAACAGTCATTATGCGACTTGTGTCCTTCTCGCCCATAACGGAGAACGCCAATCTCTTCGCAGCGAATGTCTTGCCCACGCCGGGCGCGCCCTGCAGAATCACGTTTTTCTTGCGGAGCAGAAGCCCTTTCAATGTGGTGTAGCGTTCCGCATTGAGATAGACCTCGCTTACGAAGTCGGCCTCGGAGTAGTCAGGATACTCGATTTCCGTCTCGTCGTCGGTCTCTCGCGAATCAGTCTCTCCGGTGACCAGGGCTTCAAGCTGCCGCACATACTCGGCATACGGAGTAATGTCAGTCAGCGTCTTCGCAGCCGCCTGACCCGGATGCTCCCATTCTCCCTTATTCGTCCAGTTGACCCTATGGATGTGTTTGAACTCGCTCCGGCTCTCGTCGCAAATATAGTCGGATTCCACGATGCCGCGCCCGATGATAGCGCTGATCCCGCGCTTGGCGAACACAACATCGCCTACGGCTACAGCGTGAGCGAACTGCCACAAGGCGAGACCGTCATTTCGGTAGGACCTGGAGTCGTCGTACTTCTGCTTCATCGCGATCTTTATGTGTGATTTGGTATCGAACTCTCTGAGGTCGCCTAGATCGTCCCAGCCGATGCCCATGATCCCATCGCTGTAGAACTCATCCCATAACCGCGCCTGTTCGCCGGGTGAGTAGAGCCAATAGCGGCGTCTACCGACTGCTTCGGCCGTCGGCTCATCCACAGCCGGAACTCGCTCGTAATCTCCGCCGATGATGCTCTCGATAACTCGTTCCTGCGCCCTGGTTACCCGGAAGTTCGTTGCGCCCGGGTAGGTCAAGATCTCGAGCTGCTTCGTCCGCTCATCCGCGAGCAGAATCGCGCGGGAGATTCTCTTAAGCGTGAGTCTCCGATCAACCCGGATATCAACCGCCAAATACGGCGCATTCTTCAAAGCGCCCCCGCGATTGAAGAGGTCGTTGAAGTTCGGTTGCCTCACTTCGGGGTCGCAGATAATCGTCCCTGAAGCGACAATACCGCCGTCCGGGCCGGACAACTAGATATACACCCTATCACTGATCCTGATCTGCTTCGGGTATTGGTTCACAGCCCACGTCAGCGTGTCGAGGTCTTCCACTGCCGCGATCACATCATAGTACTTTGGGTTGCCTTGAAATATCCAAGCGGATGGTTCGCCCAGTTCCTTGAGAAAGCGGGCGTAATGGACCATGCCTTTGGAATAGGCTCTATTGCCCGCTGCCAGATCTACCTCATCGAAGCTCGGCGCCGCGAGAATAATCTGATGTGCCGCTTCGAATTCATCGAGGGATGTATAGAGAAACAGGTCTGAGTTGACGGCATCACCCAAGCCTAGCTTTGCAGTGGAGTTCCTCAATGCGGTCGTGTAGGCATTGATGGTGTTCGGACTGTAGCTTTCACCGCTCGATCCCTTCTGCCTTTTCATCCAAGCCCGAAAACCGGATCTGAGATTAGCGTAGCTGACCGTCTTGCCGCTCCACTCCGAAGCGAGGGTGGGATACTTGGCATCTAGGAACCGCTTCAACTGGCGTAGGGCAGAGAGATAGCTGTCGGCCCGCTCATTGGAACGGTCAGAGCTCTTTGTGCCTGCCAGATAGTCGCGTATTTTGTCGCGGGCGGCCAGCAAAGACTCCTCGCTAACAAGGATTGCCCAGAAATCAACGCCTACGCTGTTGTTCAGGGCAAAGAACGCGTCAGAACCGACGGTGGAGACTGTGGCCTCGCTCCAGTGCGGGTTCGCTTCACGCAGGTATGTCTTGAACTCGTTACGTAGATTGCTCAGCTGCTCAACGCTAATGGTAGCGTGCATATCGACGTCCCCCTATAATCTCGATCGTTGGCAGCTTTCAGGAAACTGCACATCGTTGAGTACCTGAAGTCTCGAAAGCATGGTGGTGACGTCGTCCAACCTATTCGGAGCGGTCTCAAGCGCCTTCTCTGACTAGAGTAGGTCTCGCCGGGGATAATCACAAAGGGAGCGGCGCGCTGGCTCAAGAGCCTTAGCGTGCACTTATCCAAAGTGCTTTCTCCGCAGAGAGGCCAATGCCGTCTTGGCATCATGGAGTTGCTCACCGGCGCCGTACTCGGCTTCGGCCTCGGAGATGGTAGTATCCAGCTCTGCCGTGTGCAGCATTTCCTCGTAGGTTTCTATGCTCATGATTACCAGGTCGCCGTAGCTATTCTTGGTGATGAAAATCGGCTCACGCCTGCTGTGGCAAGCCTCAGAGATCTCGTTGGTATTCCTCAGATCGCTGATAGGGGTGATCTGCGGCATCTCTCTCCCTCCTTTGTACATAACCATAGCAAAGTAATGTACAGGGTTCAACGGGCCGTCAGCCGCCGGAAGCATGTCGTTGTCGTGATTCAGACCATTATGCGCAGGGGAAGCAATGCGGAGATCTGATATAATGATAGCGTCCGACAATGATTGCGCAACAAGCGCGGGCGGAGGTGCGTCTCAGATGGGCATAGACACAGACGCTGTTGGACGGCCGTATGCCGTCTCATCCCGCCTCCAGACTATCCTTGGTGAAACCGCAACCACGTTGCGGGGACTCTACGGGGACCGCTTCCTGGGTCTTGTCCTCTTCGGTTCGCACGCCCGGGGCACGGCGGTGCCAGGTTCCGACATCGATTTAGCGCTTCTGCTTCGGGACTGTGAAGGCGTTCGGGAGAGACGACATTACTCTGCAGCCATCGCAGACCTGTCCCTCCGATACGACACAGTCATCTCCGTAGTCCCCATGGGAATCGACGAGTACCGCTTGGGCAAGACGCCGTTTTTGCTGAATGTTCGAAAGGAGGGCGTTAGTCTGTGACTGAGCCGGACGTAGCAGATCTGCTTGTGAAGGCGGATCGCAGCTTAGCCGCGGCGGAGCATCTGTGCGCAAGTGGTTTCCCCGACTTCGCCGTTGGCAGGGCATACTACGCCATGTTCTACGCGGCGGAGGCACTTCTCCTTAGCCAGGATCTCTCGTTTTCTAAGCATTCCGCTGTGGTATCGGCCTTTGGGCAGCATTTTGTCAAGACCGGGATCTTGGACTCCTCTCTCCACCGGCATCTTCTCGAGGCCTTTGATCTTCGCAATCTTGGCGACTACGGAGCGGTCGACGCCATTGATGCCGTGGATGCCCGCTCAGTCCTGGAGAACGCCAAGGTCTTCTGCATCGCCGCCAGGAACCACTTGGCCCTACCTGGGTCCGACACCGTGTAGGCAAACGGGATGCACAGGGGTGGCGCCCGCGCCCAGTGCTGACTGTAAGCAGCTTGAGCGCACGTCTGAGTAGCTTGGTATGTAATGCTGAAACACCGCTCCTGGAGCATGCGCCCGGGGCACGGCGGGCTCTGTACCTTGTCAACAGACAAGGGGATGTCACATATGCGTGGATCGTGAGGCGCCTTTCAACATCGGATACTTCGGGAGGAATGCTTTATGATAGGCAGCGCGACCGCAAGCCTAAGCGTTAACTACGATCCGAGGGGCGACGTACTGTACATTTCCGTTGGCGCGCCTCGCCCTTCATACTGCGAGGAACCTGAAGCTGGCGTGCTGTTTCGCTATGCCTTCGACGATGGAGCTTTCACCGGAGCGACTATCCTTGCGTTCAAGCAGCGCTGGGGTTCGGGCACTCTTCCTTGTCTCAGATCTCCAGTTCCCATTGATCTCAGTACGGTAGCAGAAACCCTCTAGAGAATGGACTCCGGACAAACCCGGCTCACGCGGGCCGGGTTTGTTCGCACATCTGCGTGGATGTGTTTCCTCAGCAATCTGATAGGCTCTCCCTCCTAATCAGAGGAGGGATGTCTGCATGTTCCGGAGGGCACGCCCGCGGTTGGCGATTGGAGCGCTTGCCGTTGCGCTCCTGGCGTCCAGCGCGTATCCCGCGCGCGCATCGGAGGTCAGCGCGATCTCAACAGATCGCTTGGTGTTGCATATTCCCAGAGACATCACGGTACCCCCCCCCCGAAGTGCTGGACGACATGCTATCATCCATGCACAGGTGCCTCGCTTTCGCCGAGACGTCGTTAGGCGACAGGCCTCAGACTGCATCAAATGGTCGTGTATTACGGACTAGACCGTGCCGGCGACATCACCAAGCAGGAACTTTTTGAACAGATAGATGAGCTTCATGTTAGGGCAGCCGAACTGCGACTCGCTCACCTCCGCGGCGATGGGGAGTGAACTCAGCGCCTCAGCCCGCCTCCTGTACCGGGGAAGGGGGCGTGATGTCGATGGTGTCGTCCTTCTTGACATAAGCTGCGAATCTGCTGTGGACTGTGGCGTAGTCCTTGAGGATCGCTTCTGTCATCATATCGAAAGGAATCACCACGTAGCGTCCCAGCGGCGAGCGATGGGGATTGTACAAGAGGGTCCCGGTGACGTTTTCGAGACTGATCTTCACGCCGTGAGGCGTCTCGGTCTTGACCACGTCGAGCGATACAAGCAGGCCGACCAGCTTGAACAGTTCCTTCTGGGCCGAGAGGAGGTTGCCGAGGGAGTAGATGACCAGCGTATCGCCGACCATGGTCACAGGCTGCACTACGTGCGGGTGGTGCCCCACTACGATGTGGACGCCGAGCTCCGCGAGGCGCTCCGCTATCTCCGTCTGCGCTTTGGCAGGGGTGAAGACGTATTCACTGCCCCAGTGTATGGATACGATGATCAGATCTGCTATGGCCCTGGCCTTCTCTACATCGGCCCTGGCAGTCTCCGGGTCATAGACGTTCACGTAGTACTCCTTGCCCGCCGGGGGTCTGAGCCCGTTGGTAAGGGTGGTGTAGGCAAGCAGGGCGCACGTGACGCCGTTAACCTCCACCGTCCGTATCTCGTCCCGATCCTCTTGGGTGGAGTAACTCCCGGCGGTGAGTATGCTCTCCTTGCAGCTCCAGTACTCCAGTGAACGCCGAACCCCGTTTTCTCGCCGGTCCAGTGTGTGATTATTGGCCAAGGATACTAGGTTGAACCCGGCGTCGAGGAAGGCGTCCCCGACCTCTTGGGGGGAGTTGAAGCAGGGGTAGGTGGACAACCCCAGCTCAACGCCGCCGAGGATAGTCTCCTGATTGTAGAAGGCCAGGTCGTGACGGGCAATGCGATCTTTCATAAGGCGGAGCATGGGGCGAAAGTCGAACGTGCCGTCCTGGTTTTTGGCTGCGTTGTACACACCTTGGTGGATAAGAGCATCGCCTACGGCAACGAAGGAAAGACGGGAACACATCCCCGGAGCCCCCGGCTGTGCACAGAGGACGAGGATGAGAAGAAGAGTGGCAAGGACGAGCGGGACGGTCTTTCTTCGGGTCATGATCTCCTCCGTGGGTGCGCTTAAAGCAATAGCGGCCACAAAACGGAACTCCATGTAGCCCAATTCGCCCCGCATGGAGCATGTTCCTCTTCTTGATTCTGGCTGGCCGTATCGACCTCAAGATAGTGCCCGAGGCCGTAGCGGCCGACTAGACCACGGGCCCTGACGAACAGTGTCAGTCCGTTCAGCGCTGCCTTGGTGGCCCAACAGACGCCTGGCTGATGCTCAGCACCTTTCCTTCCTGTGATCGTTCGGTTCCTGGGTCGCGTCGACAATCCGCGCGTGGAGATCCCCGCGACGATCCCGATTCATGGATATCCTCTCCAGCTACCTAGGAAATGATAACCTGCCAAGTTAGAACCTGTCGACAAGCGCTCTTGACATCGGTTTTGTTCTGCCGTATGTTTGTTCCAGGAATAACATGGTCCTTATAGGTGAACGTTGGGGACCTGCGGCGTTTGCCGTGAAGAAAGGAGCTTTGTGATGACTGGGTATTTCGAGGGCAAGGTAGCCGTGGTAACCGGCGCCGCGTCGGGCATAGGTTTGGGGTTGACCGAGCATCTGCTCAAAAGGGGAGCCAGGGCAGTCTACATGGGCGATGTGCAGGCAGAGAACCTTGCGAGGGAATCGGAGAGGTTGAACCATGAGTATTCGGCAAGAGTCTTTCCGGTGCTTGCCGATGTGACCAAGCTCGACCAAGTTGCGGAGCTGATCAGCGCCGCCAAAGCATCTGACGGCCATCTGGACTTTGTATTCAACAACGCCGGTATGGGCATGACTCTTCCAACCGAGCAGATCACCTTTGACATCTGGAGATTCATCATCGACTTGAACGTAATGGGTGTGGTATATGGCACCTACACTGCAATACCCATCATGCGGGAACAGGGATTTGGGCACATCGTGAACGCCGCTTCTCTGGCGGGGCTTGTTCCGATCCCCTATCAAGCCGTGTATACTGCGAGCAAGAGTGCGGTGATCTCGATGACGGAGAGCCTGCAGTACGAACTGAACGCCGATGGCCTCCAGTTCAGCGTATTCTGCCCCGGCAATGTCAGAACCGCGATTTTCGGGGATCTGACCCCTCCGCCCGACTCGATTAGCGTGGATGACGCCGTGAACTACATCCTGGATGAGGTCGAGAAGAAGTCTCTCATCATTGCGTTTCCACAGACCGCGCGAGACGCTTACGCGCTTTACAGGACTGATAGACAGGAATTCGACAGGCAAATCGCCAAACTAGGCGCAGAGCGCCGCGAGAACTACCGCACGAAAGGGACCTACTTCTAGGTGGAGAGGCACGCTCACATGACAAAGCATGGGCTATTGGACAAGGCGGACATCGCTCTTGACGTGGTGATCTTGCTGGTCGCCGGGATGATGATGCTGGTCGCCGGGGTTTTGCTCTTCCCGGTATCGAGGGGCTCGATTCCCTACTATGAGAACGGATTGTACGGAGCGCTTCTGTTCATCTTTGCCCTGCAAGCAGCCATGCTCGGGAAGACTCCTTTTGGGGATAGGGCTAGGTCGAGGGGGCTGCTTGTCGTCGGGACGGCGATTGCTTCAGTGGGGATCGTGACGTGTTTCGTCCCCGGCGCTTTCGCTCACATTCCTCGTATCCTCCTGTTCGTCTGTTTTGGGCCCGGAGGTTTGGCCCTTCTACTGCAGATGCTGTTCGCCCAAGACAGGCTTCGCTCCTGGGTAAGGTATGGTGGCATTTTCAGGCATCTTGCTCTCGCGTGCGGGTCGGTCTACGTGTTGTCAATCCTGGTTGGCGCGCTTGTCTGGCGGCATTCTTCTCTGGCAACGCAAGCGGCAGCGACTGTGGTTCTGCTCTGTGGGCTATCGGTCATATATCTAGCCGTAATCCTCCACAAGATCTACAGACGCTATCCCCAGGCCACAGGGCCTTTCGACGGAGACTCAAACCTTGCGCCTGACAAGGTCATGATTCTGATGACTGGCTTCTTCATGCTGATTCTCGGGGTTCTGTTAGTGCCGGTCAGCCTGGGCATCCTGCCTTTTTCCGCAAGCGCCCAGCTCGGTCTGCTGGTGATTATCCTCGCGATTCAGATGATCGCATTTGGGAGTACTCCGATTGGCGCTTTCCCTCGCTCCTGGATGCTTGTTCTGTTTGGCTCTGTGTTTGCTGCGCTTGGGATCATATCGTGTATTGTTCCGGGGGTTCTAGTGCCTTGCCTTACGCTTATCGTAGCTACTCTGAACATCCTGGGCGGTATCATCGGCGTCAAGAAGGCATGCGCCCCGTTGCTGAAGAAATCGGAGCGGCCGGGCGAACCCGTCCCCAGGATCTTGGTGAGTCTGTGCCGAACTCAACTGACCATGAACCTTCTGTCGATACTATTCGGCGCATCGATGCTTGTTTCTGGGCTCATCCCTGCATTGGCTATTGGCGTGATACTCGCCGCCAACGGATGCTTGCTCCTGTTCTTGCTGCGTATCCTGATTACTCTGGAGCGGATACAGCGCGATTGGGGAACCGCAGTTGATGGATCCGCGATGAGGTGAGATCATGATTCTGCATTGTACAAAGAGAGAAACCTGGGAGAGAGTGAGACGCGAGAGGTACTTCGGTGAGAAGAGTATTGAGGTCGAAGGCTTCATCCACTGTTCGTCCGTTGAGTATATGTGGAGGGTTGCTCCGAGTTTCGAAGACGTAGAGGATGAACTGGTTTTACTATGCATCGACACAGACAAGCTTGAAGCGGAGGTCCGCTGGGAGGATGGGGACAACTCCGGCAGAAACTACCCGCATGTGTATGGTTTGATCAACCTTGACGCTGTTACTGCAGTACTGCCGTACCTGAAGAACAAGGATGGCACGTGGATCAAGAACGACGAACTAAGCAGCATTCCCAATAAGTGATCTTGGCCATCTTAGCCGAAAGGGGCACAGCGACTAATGGAAGCCGAATACCTCATAGATCTCGCTCTGCAATGGGGAGCTGATCATGCTGTTCCTTTTCGGATTGACGACATCGTCTTCGATCCTCGCACGATCCTGAAGTGCGCTTTTGGTTGTGGTGACTGGGGCTATGGGAACACTTGCCCATCCCGACCCCTATCCCTCAAGCCCTGGGAGTACGAGCAGGTGCTGCGGCGCTATTCCTGGGGGATTATCATCCATTCGACAGACAAGCGGGTCTCGCAGGACGTTTCTTTCGGAATTGAGCGCGAGGCCTTTCTGCGCGGCTACTACCTGGCCTTTTCGCTCAGTGACTGCGCCATATGCGGGGAGTGCGCCGGATTTGCGGGCCAACCATGCGTCAACCCCAAGAAGGCGCGTCCGGCCTTTCACAGTGTGGGCATCGATGTCTTCAAGACGGTGCACAAGTTCGGCTTGCCGCTCGACACCCTAAGGAGTCGAGAGGAGATTCCCAATTGGTACTCAGCCGTGTTCATCGAGTGACGGCCCAGTGATACTCTGCCGGCCTTCGGCTAAATGAAAGCATACCGAATACTCGCCGCAGTACCAAGACTTCTGCAGCCAAGATACCAGACCAACCAGGCCTGTCCATTCCGCAGTATCCTACGGTTTCCGAGCAGGGCAGGTTCCTGTCGAGCCCCTGGTTGCGCGGCTCTCTGTGCGACACGGTATGCAGCGGTAACACTTCGCCCAAGCGGATAGCGGCGGCAACTTCCGCCGTGGGCGCGAAACGGCGCCCATGTGGACATGCGGCGAAGGGCTGCCTGTGCGCAAGCAGGGAGGGAAGGGATCCAACAGTGGCGCCAGGCTGGGCCCGGCGCTGATGAAAGCGCCCCCGGCCTCCCCGGGGAGTCTCCCGGGGAACCTCCCGGTGTGCTGTTGACCTTTCCGTATACTGAGGTATACTATATACCTAGACGGACTAATTACTATCCCTGTACACAGACGAAGTGTGGACGGCGGGGTCCCGGGGGGATCCAAGCGCAGTGATGCGGTGGAGTGTGACGATGGGGCGGTGTGTGGTGCATGGGGTGCATGGCGACATGGTGATGATGCTGTGACCGGTCCGGATAAGGAACTCCTGCGCGGGACTCTCGATCTTGTTGTGCTCAGCATCATCGAGAGAGAGAGTTCTTATGGCTATGCGATCATCAACGCCATCAAGCGTCAGACGCAAGGGCGGATCGAGCTCAAGGAAGGATCGCTCTATCCGGTTCTGTATCGTCTTGAGGACGCCGGAGCTATCGAAAGCGTGTGGATGCAGCCCGAAGGGCGCGGCGTCCCTCGGAAGTACTATCGGTGTCTGCCTGAAGGAAAGCGCCTGCTTGCCCAGAGGCGGACAGAATGGTATGACTACGTGGGCCTGATAGCGGCTCTCATTGAAGGAGGTTCGGGGCATGACTGAGCAAGGCGACGAGGGCAAGGTAGATCGCTACATCGGCGCTGTGCTGCGCCATCTTTACCTCAGGCGCGAGTATAGGGAGCGGGTCGCCGTCGATCTTCGCGCTCATATATGCGAGGCTTCGCAGGAGAAGACGGTCGACGAAGTCCTGCAAGGTATGGGTTCGCCCCGGGAGATCGCCGCGGATGTCATGCGAACCTACGAGGGCGACTACGATAAGCTGGGATTCCTGAACGCTCTTGCATACGCCGAGCACGCCAGGGACTATAGCGTGAAGTCCGCAGCCTGCATCGGCGACTGGCCGTTGGTGCACATCGCGGTCGGGTTTGACGAATACGGGAACAAGAACGTGGCCAAGGGGATCGTCGCATACGGCGACATCGCCATAGGAGCAGTTGCCATCGGCACGGTAAGTGTGGGCGTGATCGCGTTCGGCGCCATTGCATTAGGTGGTGTCGCATTGGGGGCTCTGGCCGCGGGCGTTCTGGCGGCCATGGGTGCGCTCGCGCTCAGTGCAGGCGTCGCATCCGGCGCACTGGCGATAGCCGGTTTTCTTGCTCTGGGAGCCGTATCCGTCGCGCGCTTCTGGGCCATCGGGGCCTATGCCCGGGCCCTCCACTACATTGCGGCACATGGCGAGTCCGCTGTCGTGCCCGGCTGGTTGAGATCACTCAGCGAGGGGCTGGCGACATATTCGATTTGCTTTGTGATCGTGGTCAACCTCCTCAGCCTAGTCCTGGTATTCGTGCCGGCGATGTTGCGCCGCTCATCTGAATGGAACCGCAGGCTCGGGGGCCGGTGATGCGGTCATACGCTAGTCGGGCCGCATTTCCGCTCTGACCCCCACGGCTATGCCGGAATGGCGGTGATCACACAGGAGGTTGGGATGCCTCGGCTGATCAGCCGGATCGCCCCGAGGTGCCACCTCGTGAGTCGCGCTGACGAAGACTGAGCTAAGGAGTGAGTGCTTTGCGCCGCAAGAAGCAGCGGACTGCGCGCCCAGACGAAGTGCGGATTTCCCGGGAAGGCGACACCGCAATCGTCGCCTTTCTGGATAACAGTGCCCCGACTACGTACCTGCAGATAGGCCCCAAGATGCGAACCATGAGCGATGCGGAGGTCCTTGAGGAGTACAACGAGTATATCCTGGCTCAGGAGCGCGTTGCCGCTTCATACCACCACATTGCTGTCGAGATACCTCCGGGTCAGCCACAGCTGGAGTATTTCGCGCTCGGCGATCAATGGGTTCCTCGCGGAGATGTCTTGCGCTGCGTGGTCAATGACTGCAACTCAAGCTCGGGCAGGGAGGCAGTCATCGAAATCGATGATCAGGAACTGTCTATCGAGGAGTTCGGGAGGATGCTTACCACGTACGCAGGATGGGGCATGCGCGTATGCTTCGTACCTGAGGATGAGATCGAGAATGAGCCTGAGATCGAGGTCAGGCAACCGGATGACTAGGAAGACCGCTCTCGCAATTGGGCGGCATGGGGTAGGTGAGGGTAGCGCGTACACATAATGGCAGAGTGATTGCATAAATCAGACAAGCATTGCCTACCAAACACAGGGTCTGAACAGGATGTTCGAAAAGCGTGTTCGGAAATGGACAGGATGCCCCATAACCTCGTCAGGGCCCCCACCACCGGAGAAGGTCATGCCGGGGAATGCACACGGATACGGGTAATGCACTGCGTGTGCCAGACAAGTTGCCTGCAGCCCGCGCTTTTTCCTCAGTAGTTCCGACTTCAACGCTGTGCCCGGTGGACGAACCCATTTCCTCGTAGGGAAGGATGGGTATAGTGACTCCGCGAGAGGTTGCCCGCGCGCTATGGATAATACTCGAAGTAGCTGCAGCGCGCAGGTACAGCGCATTGACGCAATTTGCGACGATCCGTAGTACTTGCCGAGAGTGCTTGCCGAGGAGGATGCTTCATGGGAGTCATTACCGTCAAGGGTAGGGGCTATGTGTCGGCACAGCCGGATGCTGTGACCCTGTCGTTCACTACCGGAAGCAAGGCGCGGGACTACGCGGAATGCATGGATAGCCTAAACGGGCGCACGGCGGCCCTACGCAGGGATCTGTCAGCATCGGGGGCTGACTGCGCAGAGCTGAAAACTGCCGATTTCCGTGTGGATGTCGAGTATCGCGAGGAGAAGGGCCATAGCGGCGCAGAGATACGGATCCGCTTTTCGGTCAAGTGCATAGAGAGTCTGAGACGGCAGGCTCTTGCGGAGGCCGTCAAAGTGGCAAGGCTCAGCGCCGAGTCGCTGGCACAGGCGGCTGGGGCCAAACTGGGGAAGCTTCAGAGCATAGCGCACGGCTGGGACGAGATTCGCTTGTCCGGGCCTGCCTACGGCGTGGTATGCGAACGCGCTTCTGATTATGCAGTGGACACAGACCCGAAAGACGTATCGGTCAGCGAAGATGTGACGCTGGTGTATGAGATCGTGGAATAGACGCCGCACAGACATAGCTGAACACGAGATGCACGCCCATCGCGCGTTTGGCGATGCAGGAATTGCCCCAGCGATGGGGGAAACACTCTGTTGCAGTAGCCTGTCTCTTGAGGAGGTGTGACCGTGGTCAACTATGGGACTAACGAGTGGGATGTACCCGAAATCCGTGATGCGGTGTTCCGGAGGTCGGAAGAACGTGCCGAGTCTGTCAGGGCTGATGCGATGGAACGTGCGCGCCGCATCACCGATCTCCTGAAGGCCCGCTACTCGGCCTCAGCGGTCACGCTGTACGGCTCGCTCGCTGAAGGTTGCTTCCACGACAAGTCGGACATAGACATCCTCGTTGAAGGATTCAGGGGTGGGTACTGGGACATGTACGTCGCGGCCGATGAGATGGCCGGTCCTTTCGACCTCAGTGTAGTGTGCATCGAAGACGCGGAGGACACTCTGATTGAGTACGCGCGGGAAAGGGGAATACGTCTTTGAAACTCGAGGACTACCTAGTCGTTCAGGCCCGAATAGCGAGGGAGCGAGAGAACCTTGGTCGCCTTCTCAGCCAGATGTCGAAGCATCATCTCTATCCCGAGGTACAAGCAGAGACCATTGGCGGTTTCCGGCTGTGCGATGATGAGGCATTGCGCATACTCGGGTCGATGCTCAACGATTTCTACACGTTCGTGGAGAACGTGACCAAGACCGTGGCTGCGAGGATAGACGGAGGTGTTCCCGGCGGCGACGACTGGCACAAAGAGCTGTTAGGTCAAATGACGCTGACCATTCCTGGATTGCGTCCTCCGTTGCTGTCTAGCGACACGGCAGGGCTGCTGGACAAATACCGTGCATTTAGGCACGTGTTCAGGAACATCTACGGATTTCAGCTGGACGCGGAGCGGACTCTGGAACTGGTCCGCGGCCTACACAGGACGGTGTTGGCGCTCAACTCCGACCTGGATCAGTTCGTATCCGGAATTGGTCGCGCGATGCAGTAGAGGCGCATCTGGTTATCACTGCTCACTCGGCATCGTAGTCAACTTCGTCGCAGTCGTCAAACACGCTAGCGGCCTCCCCGCACGAGGATGCGAAGTCGGCCCTTGCCGGCATGAGCACGGTCGATTCCTCAACGCCGTGCCTCCTCAGGGAACGCGCGAAGGAGCTTATGAGATGGCCTATGTGGTAATGCCAGCCTTTGACGCAACCTTGCCGCTCTGCGCGGGCGCGCATTGCATCGATGCGGTTTTCCTCCTTTGGTGTGAGGTCTATTCCATTCCACATGAACTCGCAACGACCGGAGGTTAGCGGGTCGTGCATGGTCTTGACTTCCAGAGTCAGGCTCTCATCGAAGCCCCTGACCAGATACTCGTCGACGTATCCACAGTAGAACCCGCCCTCGCGTAGCCGTCCGGTCCTTTTCCATGCTTCATACCAAGGACAGATCAGAGTGTGCGTAATGAGAACCGGCGACCTTGCCGCAATCACGGAGGAGATAGATCCGGGCGGGGCGGTCCATTCGCAATATGCCCTGTATGATGCCATGGAGGTACCATCGCCGTTGGCGATGGCCCGTTTCCTCATGCGCCCGCCTCGTTCGAGGGAGTACGACTTGACCGCCTCCGACAATATGTCTTCAGCAACCTCTCCGCAGGTGGATAGGAGGCTTCTGGCAAGGGCGGAGAATAACAGGGCATGGTGGTCCGGAAGCAGGGTGTCGGTACCCTGGAAAGGTCGCTCTGCTGCATTCCTGTCTTGCATGGTCCTCGCTCCTCCCGTTCAACGCCCAAGTACCTTGGCAGTACCGTATTGCTGCACAGATCCCGGTCAGGGTCTTCGATCACACCTAATCGACGGTTGCCCGAAACCGCTTTCGGTCAAGCCTGCAGATGCTCTGGACGGCACGGCGTCCGGACACCATTGCTGTTGGGAGCCCGATGGTAGACTCCGCCCACTGCCCGACCATGTACATGTTCCGCAGCCCTGGCAGGGTGCGGGTCAGTCCCTTGAACATCGCGAAGGGCTCGCCGGGAACGCCCCAGGCCTGCAGCCCTCGCCAGTAGTCGTAGCCGGCGCTCAGCATCACCTTTACTACGGTCTTTCCTTTGGGCGCCAGGGTGTCATCGAAGCTGTAGACCTCGATATCGATCCGGTCGAGCTCCCTGTCGACAATGGTGACTGGCCCGGGCAGGAACCAGGTGAGCGCCTGCGGCTCTCGCGGCATGTCGCGATTCAGCCCGAACGCGACCTGCAGCGCCATCTCCATGTGCCGTGGAGCCGCGTCATAGTAGCGCCTGATGCGCTCGTGCGTGAACTTGCCGCCCAGCATATCGAAGATTGTGGAATGACCGTCAGCCGCCGTAGCAGACTCTCCAGCAGCGCACCGCTCCTTTGACGACGGCAGAAGCTTATCGGCGTAGCCGTGCTCCCTGAGCGTCTGATTGATGACAGCCATAGACTGCGCGGCAATCCCGTCTCATTCGAGCATTTCCAGTCCGCTCACACGGTTGAGCCATGCGAGCGTTGTGATGCTACGCTCGGCAAAGGCCTTTCGCGCCGCCGGTTCCAGCTTGTCTGTCAGCACGTCAATCGGGATCATCGAGGCCGGTTCCTTTTCCCGCGGTAGTCCTCAGGCTGCTCAAGGCGTAGAGCAATGCTCAACGGTGGTTCCTCCTGTTCCAGGCGATCATAACTCTGTGTACTTCCTCGCATTTCCTCTGGCCTTGTCTGCCGGGTAGTGTTCGGCGTTTAGGGCCATCTTCTTCTCTGCGACTTCGTTGAGGTCGATGCCGAGGGCATGGGCCAGGAATAGAAGGTATATGTAGATATCGGCGACTTCGCCCTCGATCTCTTCGCGCTTTTCGGCGCGTCTGGCGTGGAGCCCGGAGTCGGGGGTCCACTGGAATATCGATAGGAGCTCGGACGCCTCTACGACGAGAGCGGAGGCGAGGTTCTTGGGGGTGTGGAACTGCTCCCAGTCTCGTTCGTCGCGGAACGCGATCAGTTGGTCGAGTAGTCTGCTCTGGGGTTCCCGATTCTGAATCACTTGACAAATGCCTCCCCTGCGCCTCACGCTCAATAGGATGCCTGCGGCACAAACGTACGTTTTCCTTTTGGGTAGCAGTCAAAGAACTCCAGCGCCAGCCGGCTTATTGTGGTTAGGCAGTAGTCTGTGTCTATACCTGTTTTCCGTCCATTCAGTATCCGCGTAAGCAATGGACTCGTAAAGGCCAGATCTGTCAAAGACAGATGCCCTGCCCCTTGCATATGCACGTTGTAGGAGATCGCCTTCGTATCCGCAAGCAGTTTCGCGTTCGCTGCGTATTGCGGCAGTTCATCCAGACGACTCCATGAGCTATCTGAGTAGATGCTCAGCACGGGTATGGGATGCGTATCCTCATCCCACACGAATTGCCCGTTCTCGACGCCGATCTTCGTTGTGTCGATGAGTGCGTAGACAGGGTCGGGGTCGCTGCCAGCTGCCTGGCTGAGGGCTAGCAGCACAGCCAGAATCGCCAGAATGGCTTTCTTGATGACGGCGCCGATTATGAACGCTGCGCCGTTATGGTCTTTCCGCACCAGCGCTATTGCGCCGAGCAGCGCCCATATCAGCAGCAGCGCCGCGAACGCATACCAACGCAGACTCCATTCTACAATGGACGTCACTACCAGCAGGACGAACAGAGGGAAGGCGCCTATGCGTATGGTGCTTTGGCTTGTTGCTTGATATGATCTTGAATGTATGCAACATGCCGCGAACACAAGCTCAACTGCAACAGCGGCGAACAAAACGATACGCCCCATGGCTTTCGTCGGTGCACCTCACATCAAGCGGCTTCGCTCATTACACGCTGCCAGGCTAGACACCTGCCCAGCTAGACACCTGCCCAGCTGGACGATTGACAGCAGCTACCATCCTTGAGATACTACATCTGGCATCGCACATTGGGAAGTCTATCACACCTGTATGTGGACTACCACTTCGCAGTCTAGGCCGTGCCGGCACGGGCAGGGTTCGGTCGGATGACAGAATGGATGTGACATGAGTGTCCGATCACACAGGAGCAAGGATCGGGGCTCCGCAGGCTATTGACGCTATAGCCTCGATCTTCCGGACCCACCATGAGCAGCGCCATTTCTCCGGCGCGGGGCTCGTGAAGCGAGGCGGGGAGACTCTATTTTCTGGCGCGTATGGGTATGCGCACAGGGGTTGGCGAATCCCAAATACCGTGTCCACCAGGTTCGATACAGCCTCCATCACCAAGCTATTCACCGCGGTGGCCGTGCTGCAGCTAGTGGAGCGCGGGCTCTTGTCGCTGCATGATAGGGTGCTCGACATCCTCGAGCTTCCGGGAACCTCGATTTCGCCGCGGGTCGACGTGTACCACCTGCTCACTCATTCATCTGGAATAGGCGACGACGCTGACGAGGAGGCGGGGGAGAGCTACGAGGCAATCTGGAGGGACAAGCCAAACTACTTGGTGAGGGAGACTGTGGACTTTCTGGCGCAGTTCGTGCACAAGCCGGCCAACTTCGAGCCGGGGGATGGATGCAGGTACAACAACTGTGCGTTCGTGTTGGCCGGTCTGGTGGTGGAGAAGCTCACGGGCCAGAAGTATCGAGACTACGTCCGCGAGAATGTGTTTGGGCGGGCGGGTATGTCCCGCACCGAATTCGTGGCAATGGACGCGGTGGCGGAAAATGTAGCGGAGGGTTACGCTGCGGTCAGAGATGAGAACGGAGAGGCAACCGGCTGGCGGAAGAACATCTACTCGTTTCCTCCCATAGGTTCGCCCGACGCGGGCGCATACACGACGGTAGGCGATCTGGACGTGTTCATGAGGGCGCTCACAGGGAATAAGCTGCTATCGAAGCAGCTCACCGAAGATATGCTGACTCCCAAGGTCATGTACAGGCACGCAGCGCGCGCCGATTACGTGATGGGATACGCATTCGAGTTCGCGCTCGAGCCCGGCAACGGCAGAATCATGTACATGCAGAAAGACGGGGATAACCCCGGGGTTGATGGCGTGCTAAGGTACTACCCCGATACCGGCACTGTAGTTGCGATCCTCGCGAACCAGGACTGCAATGTATGGGACATGGCGAACGAAGTGGATGAGGTGCTCAAGGGCCTGACCGATGGCGTAGCCCTGTTCAGAACAGTGAGAGCTGAGCCCTGCTGTATGGCTGACGGTAGGCCTCAATGATGTCTTCCATTGGCTCGCTCCTTCGGCCCGTTCCTGCGACGTGGTTAGGGCCGATGCGACAGAGCAATTATGGCGCCCCAGAAGGGACCGGGCGCGCCCATATCCAAACGACACAGGGCAATGCGTATGGAAGGGGGAGGCAGGCAGATGCTTGCTGACATCATTGCGTGCGGCATCGCCGCAGGAGCGTTCGCAGCCCTGGGGATATTGCTTGTCAACGGAAAGTGCCTGACACTGGATCAGCACGGCAGTCATTGTGCTTGCGATCTGCGGGGGCCTGTCGGCGGCTATCTATGCGAATACGGGTAACAGGTTCAGTGCTGATTATGAAGGGATCAACTACCGATATCGTCAGGCCTGAGGTACTTCCGAATAAGTGACCCTTGTTGAGCACGGAAGTAGTCCTTGGTCTCGCTCCAGGAGACACCTGATCTCATGATAGGGGCGGGTTCTTTGTCGGCATCATCGAAGTACGCCAAGCTGCGGATCAGGTGGTACATACTATAGTCTACACCCGGATACTTCTTCTCCATTAGTCCGAATAGGCTTTCGAGCGGAGTCACCTGCCGGCTGATGAAACGCAAGTCGATGAAGTCCTTCTTGCTGCCCCGGCCCGAGATTGCGGTGATCTTCATTAGGCCGATATCTCGTGGATCAGCTATGGAGATGCGGTTGAATGCAATAGGCTGGAAGAGCAGTCCATACGGATAGTGAAGAAACGTCACCTTGACATCGTTCAGGAAGCCGTGCACTGTGCCAGTGGCTTCACCGGTGAGACGGAAGTGGCCGGCTGCACCCAAGGCCTGGATGATGCCGAATGTGTCGAATTCGGCCTGTGAGAAGAAATCTAGGTCGTAGGATTCCCTGTGACCCAGTTGGAGAGCCAGCCCTGTGCCTCCAGCTAGGTAGAACCGCTCCATCGGCAGTGTTGCCGAAAGAAGGTCTAGAACCTCCATCCCACGCGGGGGTAGGATGTCGACAAACACTTGACCTCCTCCTCACCAAGATCGTAGTAGTTCTGCCACAGTCGCGCCGTCTTTCGCGACAGCCGCCTGCTGCTTCGCACAACCTCGATTCTCTGGGTGTCGCTGTAACGATGCATCATCCACCGGACGGCAGAATCATCGCCTTCTTCCATCAGCCTCTCTATGATGAAGAAGTAGTTCGCGTCGACATCTAGATGCATGGGGTCCGTATCCCAGAAGAACTTCGCCACTGAGCATGGAGGAGTCTCCATGATGCATTGCCCCATTCTGCGATCAGTCTACCTATGCGGCAGGACATGTGCGCGCAAAGCTACTACGCTGTCCTATCATGGCGTCATGGCGTCATGACGCCATGATGTCGCATCTCGATGGTACCATCTTCCCGCGTGCGGCGCAACAAGCCTCGTCTTCTGTCTTCTTCTTCAAGGACTAACTGACCTTTTCGGGATACCTCCCTGCCGGCTAGACGATGATAAACTGGGGCGTTGCCTGGAGTCCCTGGCTACGTACTCAGGCGACATAGAGGCGTTGCTCTGCCTCAAGCTCATACGCAACTTCGGGGTCTCCCCTGAGCTCGTGATATGGGATAGCACATCGTTCTACTTCGAAGGCGCGTACGACGAGTCCGAGTTGGTAATGTCCGGATATGCCGTGGAAGTACGAACCGACGCCAAGCTCGTTCGCATCGGCATGTGTGAGGACAAAGGGGCGGTATTTCTGTTGCAGAAGTCTTGTCATATCCTGAACTGGGCAACTAGTGACGACAAGCTCTGAGCCAAGCCCGCGAGCGCGGCGGACGAGTCCGCCGTTTCCTGGACTGACGCAGCTACTTCTTGAGTGCCAGCCGACGCCTCTTCTGCGGCTGCAGCAGTCTCCTGAGAGATCGAGGCCGCACTCTGTACCACGTCCTGGGCCCGTTGTGTCTCATGGGACACGGCCATGGTAGCTGCCTTGTTTTTTCGGGCAAGATCGAGCACGTCTCTGACGATGGAGGACACGTGTGCGCTTGCTTTGCTCAGACGGTCGGTATGAGAGACCATATCCGTTACGGAACTCTGTGAAAGCGTAGCCGCCGACGACACCTCGTTGAGAACGGTCTCAGCGTTGCCTACGTGGGCGCTTACGCGCTCCACTTCCTCGGCGCTCTCAGCTATTGTTGTAGACAGTCCCCTTGTGGCCTGCATGACCTGCTCGATCAGCTGACCTATTGCCTTGGTTTCAGCGGCCGAGCGCTCGGCAAGCTTTCTCACTTCATCGGCCACCACGGCGAACCCTCGACCGTGCTCACCGGCGCGGGCAGCCTCAATGGCCGCATTTAGCGCCAGCAGATTCGTTTGGTCCGCGATGTCGCCTATGACCTCCAGGATCCTTCCTATCTGATGCGAGCGCGAATCTAGGAGCCTGTGAGAGTAACTCTGCCTCAATGGATTAGGGTAGACGCATTCA
>ENA-UOOR01002057-UOOR01002057.1-fermentation-metagenome-genome-assembly--contig:-NODE-2057-length-21616-cov-7.290849_pt1 | contig 21616 bp, 20 predicted proteins | sample MGYA00245780_ERZ724029 | MGnify/ENA primary metagenome ERZ724029 (study PRJEB28704, sample SAMN03018315) | fermentation metagenome | biome: anthropogenic terrestrial biome; feature: soil; material... | reverse complement strand
TAGCAAATAAGGAATTTGATTTAAACTGTATATATAATTTATCAAGAGAAGAAGGGAAAAATCTATTGACAACATTGCCGGGAGTTGGACCAAAGGTAAGTGATTGCATACTGCTGTTTGCCTTTGATAAGAGCGATGCATTTCCGGTTGATGTTTGGGTAAAAAGGGTTATGGAATATTTTTATCTAAAAGAGGAAACCAATGTAAAACATATAGGTATGCACGGAGCCAGAATATTTGGTAAGCTTGCAGGCTTTGCTCAACAATATTTATTTTATTATGCAAGGGAATTAAACTTGGGAAAAGAGAAGAAACAGGTAATAGGTAATAGGTAAAAGATAAAAGATAAAAGATAAAAATATAGTGAATAGCTAACAGTGAATAGTGAACAACAAAAGGCAGTATAATAATTGCAAGAGTCATTCTAGAACAACGAAGTGAAGAATCCCATGTTAGTCACTGTTTTTTAATTGTGAACTGCTAATTGTGAATTGATACGGTTCATTGTATTTATTTTGTCATTGTTATGTAAACTAAATGTAACTATTTTCCACTTATTTTATTATATAATTAAAAAAACATTTATATGGATTAAGAGGGATATTATGAAATGGGAAAAATGTGTATTTTTAGGGGTTACACTTATATTTCTAATATTTCTCTTTTTTGTGTTTTCGTCTCATAGATTGATTTTAGATGAGAATATCGGAGACATAAATGGTGACGATGAAAATGAGTCGATTGTTTTAATGAAGCGAGCATTTAGAAAATATGGAGAAGAAATTATAATATATTCTAATGATGGGAAGGAAATATATAGGGAAGATTTTTCAGAATTAAAACCTTGGAAAGTGGCTGTGGGTGATGTAGATGGTGATGGGATTTGTGAAATATCAATAGGCGTTTATAAAGAGACTCTATTTCATCCCATAATGGCTAAGCGTCCTTTTGTATATAATTTTGTAGAAAATTCTCTTCACCCTAAGTGGAGGGGATCTAGGTTGTCAAGACCTTTTACAGATTACATATTTTATGATATTGACGGAGATAAAGTAGATGAGCTTATCTCAATTGAAATACTCGATAGTGGGGATAAAGTTATAAACACATATAAGTGGAAAGGCTTTGGATTTGAATCCTTTGTGCAAAGCAGCAATTATGAGGATATTTTCACTGCCCATGAAGAGGATGACCTTGTTCATATTGAATATAGTGATGCCGGGCATAGAGTTAAGGGAGTTTTAAATTATTGTGATGGTATATTAACCATAGAAAGGGTGGTAGGAGATGTTTAGTAAAAAGAAAGTTTTTTCATTTATTTCTTTAGTACTTGTTTTAGCATTAAGTTTTGTTGGCTGTGCAAATTCAGCCGTAAAGGACAATGTAGAGGAGACATCTTATGAACTTGAGAAATTTGAACCGCAAAATGTTGATGTTCCTTACAATCCTGTAAATTTCACTGCAAAGGTGAAGCCATATAAGGTGAGTGAGGATTTGTCTAACATAAAAAATGCGGATAAATTTGGAGAATTTTCCGCAGAACAGCTGGATTTAATCCTTAAGAACAATTTTGTAGTTAACCCAACCAAGGAAGAGCAGCTTTTCTATATATATGAGAAAAATGAATATTTAGAGATTCCCTCATTTATTACGACTGATTCTGTACTGCATACTTACCATATTTTTTATGACTATTATCTAAGGACTTTAGAAAATGAAAAGCTTTTAGGAATTTTGGTAGAGTTAACCGATAAAATGCTAAAAACTTCAATTGATGTCTACAATGATATCAGCGATGAAGAGGTAAAGTCAGCACAACTAAAAAATATTGCTTTCTTTGCCACCGCACAACTCTGTCTAAATAAGTCTCTGACTGATGATTTTCCCAAAGAAGCTCTTGAAATGGCAAATAAGGAATTCGATTTAATAAATGCTCATGAAGGCTTTGCTCAGTCAGCAATATTCCCATATGAACTTGATTATAGTCAGTATGTACCAAGGGGGCATTATACAAGAAGTGAGGATTTGGGCCTTTATTTTAAGGCTATGATGTGGTATGGGCAAGCACCTTTTGCACTATATACAGAAAAAGGCGGGATAAAAGAGAGAAATGTGGAGCAAACACTTCAGGCACTTTTAATTACCTTTACCATGTATAGCAACAAGGAATTTTTCGATAAATGGCAAAATATATATGAACCCACAAACTTCTTTGTTGGAAATGCAGATGATTTAGGTATTTATGAATATGGAGAATTGCTATTTAAGATATATGGGAAAAATCCGGATCTTAATAAATTCAATGACAAAGAAAAATTGGATAAATTTTATGAGGAAGCGGACAAATTACCGGAACCGAAGATTCAGGCTAAATATACTTCTGTAAGCACTCCAAGCGGAAAGCAGTTTAGGTTTATGGGTCAAAGATATGTACTGGATGCAGATATAGTTCAACAACTGGTTGAACCTATATCAAGACCAATACCTTCCGGACTTGATGTTATGGGAGTTCTTGGTTCTAAAAAAGCAGAAGAAATACAGCTTGAAAAGGAGGAAAATAAATACTGGGATAAGTATCCGGAAGTTTTTAATTCTCTAAGAGATAGATTTTCTAAAGCCACGGACAATGAATGGATGTCAAATATATATAATGGATGGATATGGACATTAAAGGGATTATTAGAGCCTTTCGGCGATGGTTATCCTTCATTTATGACCAATGAGGCATGGGAGCTTAAAGATTTGAATACAGCCCTTGGCAGCTGGTCAGAATTGAAGCACGATACAATCCTTTATGGAAAGCAAAGCGGTGCAGAAAAAGGCGGCGGCGGGTATTTCGTTGTTGGATATGTAGAGCCCAATATAGAAGTTTACGAAAAGCTTTTGTGGCTAACTGAATTTTCAAGGGAGAACTTAAATATAAGGAACCTAAGCATTGAAAGCATAGATGAGAAAATGATAAAATTTGAAGATTTACTTGAGTTCCTTATCAATTGCTCAGTAAAACAACTAAATAATGAACAATTGAGTGAAGAAGAATATAATAAAATCGGATATTATGGTGCTATTCTTGAAGACCTTATGAATTCATTTGTAGAAGGAGATGCTAGGTGGTTTGAGATAACCTCAGAAACGGATAAAAATATGGCAGTAATTGCGGATTTCCATACCGTAGCACCAAATATATATGACAAAAGCGGATATATGGAAGCAGGAGTAGGTCCTGCCTATGAAATATATGTTGTGGTTCCAATTGCAGGCGAATTGTATCTTACAAGGGGTGCTGTCTTTAGTTATCATGAATTTATTTCGGAGGAAAGATTGACAGATGAAGCTTGGCAGGAAATGATCAACAAAGATAACAAACCCCCTATGCCGGAATGGACTAATTCCTTTATTAAGGAAGGAAAAGGAGAAATACCATGGCCATACTAATGTCAATTCACAGTTCACATTTTACAATAGGAGAGCAAAACCATCATAATAACAATACTGAAGCATGTGAATTGTGAGTTTGATTGATTTATAGTATTGAAAAATTTAATTGGGAAACAATAAACATTGGTGGGTTTTACGAAAAATTTGATCCTAATTTTATTTTTCAAATAGCTTTTTTGATATTTTTATAAAACAGGCTGATAAGTTAAGTAAATTAAAGAAAAAAATAGATAAATAGAGATTTTTATATAAAATAGTGGATTATATGGGAATATTAAGAAAATATGAAGCTTGATAAGAAATTCATTTTTTATTAATATAATAGGTAGTTGTTAGCACTCGTTATTAGTGAGTGCTAACAAAATATGATGAAGATTTTATAATTTAAGGAGGTATACAATGAACTTAAAACCATTAGGAGACAGATTAGTCATTAAAAAAGTTGAGGTAGAAGAGAAAACAAAAAGTGGTATTGTTTTACCAAGTACGGCGAAGGAACAACCATCAATGGCTGAAGTTTTAGCTATTGGAAGTGAAATAACCGATGATGAAAAGAAAAAGGATACTATTAAAGTAGGCGACAAGGTTATATTTTCTAAGTATGCAGGAACAGAAATTAAGGTTGATAATGAAGAGTTAACAATCTTAAAATTAAGCGATATTTTGGCGGTAGTAGAATAAGACGATTCAAATCAATTCACAAATCACAATGCAGAATGCACAATTGTGAAAGCAGTAAATTAGGGACTTACAAAAATACCCGATAGTACGACTCGAATAATTGTGAATTGTTAACTGTAAATGTGAATTGAAAATTAAATTTACTTAGTAAATTCCAAAGGAGTGTGTATATAATGGCAAAAGAAGTAAAGTTTGGTGAGAACGCTCGTCGTTCAATGGAAAAAGGTATAAACCAATTAGCTGATACGGTTAAAGTAACATTAGGACCTAAAGGAAGAAACATTGTTCTTGATAAAAAATTTGGCGCACCATTGATTACAAATGATGGCGTTACAATAGCTAGGGAAATTGAACTAGAAGATAAGTATGAAAATATGGGTGCTCAATTATTAAAAGAAGTTGCAACAAAAACTAATGATGTAGCAGGTGATGGTACTACAACAGCTACCTTATTGGCTCAAGCAATCATAAGGGAAGGCCTTAAAAACGTAGCTGCTGGTGCAAATCCGATGATTATTCAAAAAGGTATCAAGAGAGCAGTAGATACAGCTGTAGATCAAATCAAACATTTTTCAGTAAAAGTTGAAACAAAAGAATCCATAGCTCAAGTTGCATCAATTTCTGCAGGAGACGAAGAAATTGGTAAACTGATAGCCGATGCTATGGAAAAGGTTGGTAACGATGGTGTAATAACTGTAGAAGAATCAAAATCCATGGGGACTACATTAGATGTTGTAGAGGGTATGCAATTTGACAGAGGATATGTTTCAGCTTACATGGTAACCGATACTGAAAAGATGTTAGCAGAATACGATAATCCATATATTTTAATTACAGATAAGAAGATATCCAACATACAGGAAATCCTGCCTATACTTGAACAAATAGTACAAATGGGCAAACCTCTTGTTATTATAGCTGAAGACATTGAAGGGGAAGCTATGGCTACCTTGGTGTTGAATAAACTAAGAGGAACCTTCAACTGTGTAGCTGTCAAGGCTCCTGGTTTTGGTGACAGAAGAAAAGAAATGTTACAAGATATTGCTATTTTAACAGGTGGAACTGTAATATCAGAAGAATTGGGATATGACTTGAAAGAAGCTAAAATTGAAATGTTAGGTAGAGCAGCAAAGGTTAAAATAGATAAAGAAAACACTGTTATAGTTAATGGTGAGGGAGATTCATCAGAGATTCAAAACAGAATTAAACAAATAAGAGCTCAACTTGAAAATACTGAATCAGAATTTGATGCAGAAAAATTACAAGAAAGATTAGCAAAATTGGCAGGGGGAGTAGCTGTTATTCAAGTTGGTGCTGCTACAGAAACAGAATTAAAAGAAAGAAAATTAAGAATTGAAGATGCTTTATCAGCAACTCGTGCTGCAGTTGAAGAAGGTATGGTACCGGGTGGTGGAACTGTACTAATAGATGTAATTCCTGCCGTTTCCAAATTATTAGATTCAGCTCATGGTGACGAAAAAACTGGAATCAATATTATTGTAAGAGCATTAGAAGAACCCGTAAGACAAATCTCAGCAAACGCAGGACTAGAAGGCTCTGTTATAGTAGAAAAGGTTAAATCAGAAGAAGCAGGAATAGGATTTGATGCGCTATCTGAATCTTATGTAAATATGATTCAAGCTGGTATTTCCGATCCAACTAAAGTAACTCGTTCAGCATTGCAAAATGCAGCTTCAGTTGCAGCAATGGTATTGACAACAGAAGGTGCTGTAGCAGATATAGAAAGTGAAGAACCAATGCCACCTATGAATGGAGGCGGAATGGGCGGAATGGGTATGATGTAATAAAGCCCAAGATTAATTTATTTTAAATAGATTCTATTTTTTAAAAGGCTTGACAAAATTTTAAGTAAAATTTTGTTAGGCCTTTTTAGGTTTGATAAACAAATTGAATTATATTATCTATTGGCTTTTATCAAACATTTTATTATGGTAATATATACATATAAGCAAGGTAAGGTGAGAGAATGAATCTGAAAGAATATGTTGAAAGAAGAATAAAAATTACATTAAATGATGGACAGATACTTATAGGTAATTGTATTGGATATACTAACGCCATAGAAAATGACCCAGAGAAAGATAGTATCGATGTAAAGGTAAATAAATATATATATGAAATATATATCGATGAAATAAATAGTATAGAGAAAATTTAACGGAGGTGTTAATATGTCAGTTCTTGTTTGCGGTGGGGCAGGATATATAGGGTCACATTGTGTTTACAAGCTGATAGAGTTGGGACAAAAAGTGGTAGTAGTAGACAATCTTCAGACGGGTAATAGTAAAGCTATCCACAAGGATGCAATATTTTACAAGGGAGATATAAGAGATTTAGATTTTTTAAATAAGGTGTTCACGGAGCAGGAGATTGATTCGGTAATTCACTTTGCTGCAAATTCATTGGTGGGTATAAGCATGAGTGAACCACTTAGTTACTTTGACAACAATGTATACGGTACCGAAATGTTACTCAGAGCAATGTCTCAAAATGACATAAAAAAAATTGTATTTTCATCAACTGCGGCGGTCTATGGGGAGCCAAAATCCGTTCCGATATTGGAGACGGATGAAACGAATCCAACAAATCCGTACGGAGAGACAAAACTGGCGATGGAAAAGATGATGAAATGGGTAGATATAGCTCATGGGATTAAATTTGTATCTTTAAGATATTTCAATGTGGCGGGAGCCCATGAAAGCGGGTATATTGGCGAGGCTCACAGTCCGGAAACTCATTTGATACCATTAGTCTTGGAAGTTCCATTGGGTAAAAGAGAAAAGGTTCTAATCTTTGGAGATGATTATGAAACAAAAGATGGAACTTGTATTAGGGACTATATTCATGTAATGGATCTAATAGAGGCACATTTATTGGCATTGGAGTATTTGGAGAAAGGAAATAAAAGCGATATATTCAATTTAGGCAATGGAATGGGCTTTTCAGTTAAGGAAATCATCCATGCATCTGAAAGAGTAACAGGGCAAAAAATTAAAAACGAGATTGCTCCAAGAAGATTAGGAGATCCGGCAATATTGGTGGCATCCTCGGAAAAAGCTAAAAATATTTTAAGTTGGAGACCAAAGTATACCGATATAAATGATATAATTTCTTCTGCATGGAAGTTTCATAAAACACATGAGAATGGGTTTAATTAGTGGTGATAATATGATAGATATAAACGAAGAGATAAGAAATCTGGTTGAATTTGCAATACTAAAAGGTTTGATTGAAATAAGGGACAGGACATATGGGATCAATAGGCTGTTGGATGCTTTGGAGCTGGATTCCTATAATGAGCCCAAGGATAAATTTAAGGGAAATTTAGAAGTAGGAGATATATTGGGAAATATAAGACTATGGGCAGTTGAGAACGATAGAGTGGAAGATGACAGCAACGATTTATTGGATTTATATGATACAAAGATTATTTCTCAGCTTATTAAAATGCCTTCCCAAATAGAAGATGAATTTTGGAAGAACTACAGAATATCTCCACAGAAAGCTACGGATTATTACTATAATCTTGCTAAGAATTCAAACTATATAAGGCAAAAGAGAATTGCGAAGGACATAAAATGGAAATATAAAACAGAATATGGAATATTGGATATAACTATAAATTTGTCTAAACCTGAAAAGGATCCCAGAGCCATAGCAAGAGCTAAAGAACTAAAGTTTTCAAACTACCCAATGTGTCTATTATGCAAAGAAAATGAAGGCTATGCCGGTAGGCTCAATCATCCGGCTAGGGGCAATCATAGGGTAATTGGAGTTAGATTGGCTGGGGAACAGTGGTATTTACAGTATTCACCATATGTCTATTATAATGAGCATAGCATAGTATTTAAAGAAACCCATGAGCCTATGAAAATAACGAAAATGACGTTCAGAAGACTATTGGAATTTGTCAGCATATTTCCTCATTATTTTATTGGCTCCAATGCTGATTTACCTATAGTTGGGGGATCTATCCTCAGTCATGATCACTTTCAAAGCGGTAATTATACATTTCCAATGGCAGAAGCAAAGGAAGAAAATAAAATAGACTTGAAAAATGGCATAAAGGCATGTACGATACAATGGCCAATGAGTGCAATTCGCCTCAAAGGGAAATCAATAGAAGAACTAACTGACACAGCCTATGATATATTTTTAAGATGGAAGGATTATGATGATGAGAAAGTGGACATACTATCCCATTCAAATGGGGAAGAACATAACACCATAACCCCCATATGCAGATTTAGAGATGAGTTTTATGAGTTGGATTTGGTTTTAAGAAACAATAGAACCACCGGAGATAGACCATATGGGATATTTCATCCCAGAGAAGAATATCACCATATTAAGAAGGAAAATATTGGTCTAATAGAGGTTATGGGTCTTGCTGTACTTCCATCTAGGCTTAAGACTGAGATGGAATTATTAAAAACTTATCTTTTAAATGACGATATAGAAGGGATAAAAAATAATATAGATTTGAATAAGCATTATACTTGGGTATTAAGTATCTTGGACAAACATAAAATATCTGAAGAAAATTTGGACGAAATATTGAATAAGGAAATTGGTGAAGTGTTTTTAAATGTTCTAAAGGATGCAGGAGTATTTAAAGAAACGAATATAGGGAAAAAGGCATTTAATAAATGTAGACTTGCATTATTGGCAAATTGATTATAAGCTCAAAAGGAGAATTGAATGATAGAAATAAACGACTTAAAGGACATAGCTATATTAGTTGATTTTGATGGTACAATCACAACTGAAGATACAAATGATGTTTTGGAAAACAAATATGCAAGTGAGAAGGTAAAAGAATTAGGGAAATTATATGATCGTGGGGAAATAGATCTAATAAATCTTTTTAATAGTTTATTCAGTGAAATAAAATTAACTGAGGAAGAATATATTGATTTCATTGTAAACGGATTTCAGTTAACAGATGGCTTTATAGACTTCTATAACAATGTAAAATCCCATAATATAGAATTTGCTATAGTAAGCGGTGGATTTGACAATGGCATAAAATCTATTTTAAATAAGTATGGAATAGAAGATGCTACAATCCTAGCGAATCATTTAAAATTTAATGGCCGTGATATCACTATACAATTTCATGATGGTGATGATTTAAATTGTTGCGAATATGGTCCTTGCGGCAATTGTAAATTAAGGCATTACAGAAGATATAAAGATAAATATAAGAAAGTTATATTCATAGGAGACGGAAATACGGACAAGAAGGTCGCAAATATTGCAGATGTGGTATTTGCTAAGGATTCTCTTTTAAAATATTGCATCTCGAATGGAATCGAGCATATACCTTGGAAGGACTTCAATGATATAAATAAAAGAATATTTGAAGTGAAAAGTTAAGGACTATTAATGAAGAAGAGGGACATTTGTTATTATGACATATTGTAAATAATAGTCAATATATAGGAGGGGTTTTTAATGTTAATTAAAAATGTGAAATTGATTACACCTTATGAAGTAATGACTGGACACGCAGTAATAATAAAGAAAGGCAAAATTGTTGATATTTTGCCCCAAGAATCAGTTATTTCTGATGAATATGATGAAATAATAGATGGAAAGGGATATTTTTTGGCTCCTGGTTTTGTTGATATTCACAATCATGGGAATTCAGGATTTGATATAATGGACGCAACGGATGATGCGCTTAATCATATAGGGGCGTTTCATTTGAAAAATGGAGTCACTTCCTATTTAGGGACAGTGATTACATCATCATATGAAAATATTATAAAAGCAATAGACAATGTGGCGAATTATAAAAATGGCAAGGATGTATCTCAAATTTTAGGTATCCACCTTGAAGGACCATTCTTTGCAGTAGAGAAAAAGGGAGCACAACCTGAAATATACATTAAAAAGCCGGATATGGAAGCTATGAAGAAAATCCTTGAAGCCTCAAAGGGAAAATTGAAAATGGTATCAATTGCGCCAGAAACAGAAGGGGCATTGGATGTAATCTCCTATCTTAAAGAAAATGAAGTTAGCGTATCAATGGCACATACTACTGCTACTTATGATGAAGCAAGAAAAGGTGTAGACCATGGGATTACTGTTGCTACCCATATATATAATGGAATGAGGACATTTTCTCATAGAGAGCCCGGAGTCGTAGGCTTATCTTTGGTAGATGATAGGGTTTATTGTGAAATGATTTATGATAGGATACATTTACATGACGGAGCTGTGAAAATTGTTCTTAAGATTAAAGGACCGGATAAAACAATTTTGATTTCGGATGCGATGAGAGCGGCAGGACTTAAAGATGGCGATTATGAATTGGGCGGTCAAAAGGTAATAGTCAAGGGTGGCGCAGCACGGCTTGAAAATGGAAGTTTGGCAGGGTCAACACTTAATTTGCATGATGCAGTATATAATCTGGTGAATTATTTGGATGTACCAATTCATGAGGCAGTAAGAATGGCAAGCTTAACACCTGCAAAGGCAATCAAAGTAGATAAAAACAAAGGCAGCATTGAAGTTGGAAAGGATGCGGATTTAATACTTATTGATAAGGATATAAATATTTTAGAAACTATAATTGCCGGAAAGGCAATAAGATAAGATGTATTAATAAGTTTTGTATACCAATAATATGGAGGGCTGTAAGTGATTGAGATTATCACTTACAGCCCTTTTAATATCCTAATTTTCCTTTTTTAAGTCACAACTCAAGTTTTGTAATTGAAATTGTAATTTGTGAATTACAATGCAGTAGTTTTTAATATACTTAACGTTATAATTATTGTAATAAAATTTTAATTGAGTTTTAATCTACAGCATGTAATATATAAATATTAGCAAATACAAAAAGAGGGGAAAATAAAAATGGCACAAGAAAAGAGAATTTATATTTTATTGTCCCATAGCGGGTCGCTTTTTTCAAAAGCAATAAACATCTATACAAAAGCTCCCTATACTCATGTCTCAATAGCATTTGATAAAAATCTAAATGAACTATATAGTTTTGGAAGGCTAAAACCTGATAATCCAATCTTTGGAGGGTTTGTACATGAAGATATAGAAAATGGAACATTTGCTAGATTCCCAAACACAAGATGTGCTCTATATAGTTTAAAGGTTAACAAAAGGCAATATAGAAAATTAAAAAAAGAACTATATAAATTTAAAAGGGAATCATATAAATATGGTTACAATTTTCTTGGAGTATTGACAGCAATGTTTAATTATCCAATGAAAAGAAAATATAATTATTTTTGTTCTCAATTTGTATGTGAAATTTTACTAAATAGCGGGATACATATAGTAAATAAACCACCAGGACTTACATCTCCAATGGATATAAAACAATATGAAGGGTTGGAATTAATCTATGAAGGATACTTAAGCACCTATAGTTGCGAAAGTGATGAAGGCTATTCAATTGAATTAAATTAATAACAAATAAAGGGGACTTAAAAAAAGTTCTCTTTTTTTGCAGTATTTTATTTATCCTTTACGTTATAATTAATATAGGAGAGGAGGGGAGGCATGGATAGAGAAAGTCTTTTAATTAAGAGAACATGTGGTGGCGATGAAGAGGCATTTTCTGAAATCATAGACATATATAAAAATTATATTTTTGCTATTATTTTAAATTTCATAAAGGATTATGACGAAGCGGAAAATGTTGCACAAGAAGTTTTTTATCAAATTTATGTCTCCCTAAATCAATTTGATAATATAAATTTTAAAGCATGGATAAGTCGCATTGCAACAAATAAGTCAATTGACTGGATAAGGAAGAAAAAAAGTAGATTCAGAGAAGAAATTCTTGAAAATTCAGAAGGTGTCATTGATATTGTGGGCTCTTCCGAAAGAGAAAATCCCGAAATACTTCTTGTAGAGAAAGAAAACAAAGAGGTATTAAATAAAGCTTTGAATAGTATTCCGGAAATCTATAGGGAAGCAATCGAAAAGTTCTATTTCAAAGAGATGACTTATGAAGAAATAGCCAAAGAGGAAGATGTAACAGTAAAAACTATAGCATCAAGATTATATAGAGGTAAAAATCTACTGAGGGAGAAATGGAGGGAAGAAAATGAAGCATTATGATTTTGTGGAATGGCTGTTATATAAAAATAATGCACTGCCTGAGGATATGCATGATGAAATGCAGGAACATCTGTCAAATTGTGATATTTGCATGGATATATTTTTGTCCCTTATAGATGAAAAGGAGATTTTAGCTGCGGAAGATATAATCCAAAAAGATTTTAATGATAAGGTAATAAACAAGATTTCCGAAAATAAAATCAAAGTATTAAAATCTAAAGATAATAAGAGGGCTTTTAATTATCAATTCGGATACTATGTTGCAGTGGCGGCTGTTACGATAATTCTTACATTCAGTGGAGCTTACACAAATCTGGTAGATTCGGTCCCTAAGATTACCAAGTCAATGGAAATATCGGAAGTACAGAGACCGAATGTAATAGTAAATTTTTCTGAAAAGATAGTAAATAGTACTTCTGCGTTTTTAGGTAGCATAGAGAATATTGAAAGAAATAAGGAGGGAAAATAATGAGAGATAAAAGTAAATTTATAGCATTTATGTTGTCGGTAATACCCGGATTATCTCATTTTTATATAGGACTTAAGGAAAGAGCCATTATATTTTTTATGGTGACATTAGGGGCATTGTTAGGGTGTGTCGGTTTAGCAGGTCTTACGAGCAGCGAAGGATTTATTGTTCTATTTATTGTTATATACCTTGTAATTTGGTTAATAGCATTGATAGATGTATTTTCGGCTTGGAAAAAGCTGGAGTTAAGAGAACTGTATAATGGTGAGGCGACGGATATGAACAACACCGTAATAGATAAAAAATTCAATAAAAAAACTGTAACATTAGCATTATCAATTATTCCGGGAGCAGGTCATATGTATTTGGGACAGATGGAAAAGGGACTTATAATTATGGGTGCATTTTTCTTTTCCGTATTCTTTATGGGCTGGCTGGGAATCAGTCTTTTGTTGTTTTTATTGCCGCTAATATGGTTTTATAGTTTCTTTGATGCCATGCATACTGTTGATGGGAATACGGAAGATGTTGATTACAAAGAGATAAACCTCCCGGCAATTAAGCCTGAATGGGTTGGTTTTTCTCTTATAGGTATAGGTGTGGTTATTATACTGGAGAGGATACTCTATCCTTTGATTAATTGGGAGATAAGACGTTATGTACAGACATCGGTTGTGTCCTTAGTGTTTATCATTTTGGGGATATTCATACTAAAGAAGAATAAACATGTAGGTATAGAAGAATCCGATATAAAGGAGGATGAAGATAATGAAGAATAAAAGAGTAGGTACAATATCTATGGCTATTGTATTGATTGCCCTTGGAGTTTTGATATTTTATTCTCAGATAAATAAGGTCTCAACCTTGAACATTGCATTAAAACTTTGGCCATTGATACTTATATTGTTGGGATTAGAGATACTTTATTATAGATTTATATATAAGGAAGATGTAATAGTAAAATATGATGTATGGAGTATTTTTATAGTATTTGCAATATTAATTGCCAATTTAGGAATATTTGCAATGACTGAAACCGGATTATTGTCTAAAATCCGTGTCTATGCTGTAACGGATGACTATCATTTTGATATGGATATAAATGAATATACTGTCGGAGAAAATATTAAAAAGATAATTTTAGATGAATCTACAGACAAGTTATCCATAAGAGCCGTTGACAACAACATCATCACTGGTTCTGCTAAAGTTGATATAAGTGCAACCAGCAAAGAAGAAGCACTTAAATATAGGGACGAGGAATTATTTCAATTTAAAGAAGTAGGAGATACTATATATGTTTCACTAAAAGAAAATAGGAGCAATCCAACAGGATATTTGCGGCCTTATGATATAAGCTTAAATTTGCCAAAGGATATTGATGTGGAGCTAAGAAATTGTTATAGTATAGATTTAGTATATGATAATTTTAGAAACAATTTCATTTTGGACAATATTAGCCGCATAGATATGAGGTTGAATTCAGAAAATGATATAAAGGTAAAAGCATATGTTGAATCAGAGGATTTCTTAAGAGGAAATGTAGATTGGAAGTTTGACGAATACGGCGAATATATAAATGGCGAAGGTAGCAAGCTAATCAATATATTGAACTCAGATGATATTACAGTTGATATAATATAATTTGATTATAGTTTTAAATGATGATCTAATGTAAATACTGCAACGGGAGATAATTTCTAATTAACTCCCGTTGCTTTTTATGACCGTGTATTCTGGTGCACGCCTAGGGGGCAGATTATAATTTGACACTTTTAGATTTATATACTAAAATTTCATTATGATTATTGTTAAATTATAGGGTATTATAAGTATGACAAGTGAAAAGACCATCAGGGAAGTATAAAAGACATCAATGAACTTACATTATAAAAATTTACTTAGAATTAGACTAATATTTTTTGGAGGAAAAAAGTTGCCTGACAAAATAACTATTGATAAAATAGAAGAGAATCTAAGATTTTTTAAAAAGATGTATGATGTTGTAAGAATTGTGGATCCTATTTTCAAACAAGTTGTTGAATATAGTGATTCATTATTAGATCCAACGGATGATGTTTGCTATGAATATTGGGTAGATGGTAAAATCTGTAATAACTGTATCTCTATACGTGCTCACAATGAGAATAGAACTTTTATGAAATTAGAGCAAACAGAGAATGCGACCATGTTGGTTACAGCTATACCAATAGAGGATGCTAAAACACCTATCATAGTAGAATTGCTAAAAAACGCTACAGATACTATGTTAATAGGTGAAGGCAATTATAATGAAGGACTTAAAATTAAAGCAATAGTTAATGGGTTAAATCAAAAAATTGTAGAGGATTCATTAACTTCTTTATATAATAGAAGATTTATCAATGAACGGCTGCCAGCAGATATAGTAAAAGCAACAATTGAAGATTGGCCATTGACAATTATGTTTATTGATATTGATAATTTAAAGGATATCAATGACGAATATGGACATTCTATAGGTGACTACGCATTAAAAGAAGTAGGAAATGCCATAAAAAGTTGTATACGTAGCGGAATGGATTGGGCTGCTAGATATGGAGGAGACGAATTTGTAATTTGTCTTAACAATGCAAATTATAAAGAAGTAGAAATGGTTGCTGACAGAATTCGTGATAGCATCAACAAAATAACAGTACCAGCAGGTGATGAACTGATTCATTTAACCGTCTCAATTGGTACTCACACAATGAAAGATTCAAAATTAACTGCAGAAGAATTAATACGTGAGGCGGATAGAAAAATGTATGAAGCTAAAAAAGCAAGTAAAACAGGTCTTTAATATAAATTTAATAAAAAACAGGGGATAATTTGAAATTATTCCCTGTTTTTGTTTTCGAAACATGTTGTTGAGCTCATGCTTTATATTTTTCTTGACTTATAGGTTTAATTTTGTTACATTAAAAGGAAAAGTTTCTACTAAACCATATATAATGTTACTTTTCCTCGAAATTCATAAACGTTAAGTTATATCGACATAATAATACTATATAATGGTTTGTAAATAATAAAAATCGAAGGAGGAATAGTTTTGGAATTTGTAGGCGACGGTTTAACCTTTGATGATGTGCTTTTACTACCCGGTAAATCCGAAGTTTTACCAAGGGAAACAAATACACAAATAAACTTAACAAAAAACATCAAACTTAATATCCCTATGATGAGTGCTGGTATGGATACAGTAACGGAATCAAGAATGGCAATAGCAGTGGCAAGAGAAGGTGGTGTAGGGATTATACACAAAAATATGCCCATTCAAGAGCAAGCTCTTGAGGTTGATAAGGTAAAAAGATCGGAACACGGAATTATAACTGATCCATTCTATCTATCACCTGAAAATGCTGTATCTGATGCATTGGAATTGATGGAAAGATATAGGATATCAGGAGTACCTATAACGGATGAAAATGGTAAACTGGTGGGGATTATTACAAATAGAGATATTAGATTTGAAAAGGAAGTCACAAAAAAGATAGATGAAGTGATGACTAAAGAAAATCTAATAACTGCAACAAATGATATTTCTATGGACGATGCCTTGGAAACAATGAAAAAATATAAAATAGAAAAACTTCCGTTAGTTGACGAAAACTTTCATTTATCAGGGCTAATAACTATTAAGGATATTGAAAAGTCAATCCAATATCCTCATTCCGCTAAGGATAGCAATGGACGATTACTTGCAGGTGCTGCTGTTGGGGTTACAGCAGATATGATGGATAGGGTAGCTGCATTGGTAAAATCTAAGGTTGATGTAATAGTAGTTGATACAGCTCATGGACATTCAAAAGGGGTATTAGAAGCTGTAAAGAGGATTAAAATCGAATATCCAAAATTGAATTTAATTGCAGGAAATGTTGCTACTGCTGAAGCTACAGTAGATTTAATAAAGGCCGGTGCTGATGCAGTTAAAGTAGGTATAGGTCCTGGCTCCATATGTACAACAAGGGTAGTAACCGGTATAGGAGTTCCTCAAATTACCGCTATTGTAAATTGTGCTAAGGCGGCGAAAGAATACGATATTCCTGTAATCGCAGATGGCGGAATAAAATATTCCGGGGATATTACAAAAGCCATAGCTGCCGGTGCAAATGTAGTTATGATTGGGTCATTATTTGCGGGAACAGATGAAAGCCCGGGAGAAGAAGTATTGTATGAAGGAAGAAAATATAAGGAATATAGAGGCATGGGCTCAATGGGAGCAATGGATGCCGGAAGCAAGGACAGATATTTCCAAGAAGGACAAAAGAAATATGTACCTGAAGGAGTAGAAGGAAGAGTACATTATAGGGGACCATTAGGTGAAGTTGTTTATCAATTGATGGGCGGACTTAAATCAGGTATGGGTTATGTAGGAGCTAAAAATATCTTGGACTTGCAAAACAAGGCAAGATTTATAAGGATAACCTCGGCTTCATTAATCGAAAATCATCCACATGATATCCAAATTACTAAAGAAGCGCCAAATTATTCACGAGGATAGGGGGAGGATTATGCAAGATTTTATCGATAGATCAATAGAAGAAATCAGAAATAAAGTAGGAAATAAACAAGCTCTTTGTGCATTGTCAGGCGGAGTGGATTCATCCGTGGCTGCGGTATTGGTGCATAGGGCTATAGGCAATAATCTTACTTGTGTATTTGTAGATCATGGATTACTTAGGAAATATGAAAAAGAACAGGTCGAGAGAGTATTTAGAGATGAATTCAATATGAACTTGATAGTCGTTGATGCAGCGGAGCGATTTCTTGGTAAATTAAAGGGTGTAATTGATCCAGAACACAAGCGAAAAATTATAGGTGAAGAATTTATAAGAGTCTTTGAAGAGGAACAGAAGAAACTTGAAGGTATTGAATTTTTAGTTCAAGGTACAATCTATCCGGATGTAATAGAGAGCGTGAAAGATGGGAAATTAGCAGTTAAGTCTCATCACAATGTAGGCGGATTACCTGCTGATGTAAATTTTGAACTTATAGAACCATTAAGGGAATTATACAAAGACCAAGTTAGAGAAGTTGGCAAAGCATTGGGAATTTCAGAGGATATTGTAGGCAGGCAGCCATTTCCCGGACCCGGGCTTGGTGTAAGATGTTTAGGTGAGATTACAAAAGAAAAATTGGATATCTTAAGGGATGCTGATTTTATTTTTAGAGATGAGATCAAAAAAGCAGGATTAGATAAAGAAATTTGGCAATACTTTGCAGTACTACCAAATATTCAATCTGTGGGAGTTATAGATGGAGAAAGAACTTATTGTCATACTATTGGATTAAGAGCAATAACTACCAAAGATGCTATGACAGCAAAATGGTATCCAATACCATTGGAGTTATTAGACAAAATATCTACTAGGATTACAGATGAAGTATCACAGGTAAATAGAGTAGTATATGACATAACCAATAAACCTCCTGCTACCATCGAGTGGGAATAATTCATATGCAATCTTAAATGAGTAAATTAGAGGATTTGACAAACCCTAAAAATTCTGTGCTTCTAATTTGCTTCTAAAAAGGTAATTATTTAAGGAATAAGTTGATTTTTGAAAGTATAATGCCCCAAATCCGTTCATGGAAATAGGGGCATTTTTATATAATATTATTTATTTTCAGTTAATTCTTGATATATTTTCATTAGTTTAGTCACACATTTTGACTTTGTCATTAATTATAATTGGAGGAAATCAAATGAGACAAAACGAATGGATAACATGAAAAGCTTAGTCGATTTTAGTATAGTGTGGTATACTAAGTATGCATATTCTGCGTACTTGATTTTTAGATTTATTTTAATGATTGCCGAGACCTCCCCAAAGGTTTCTATTTGAAAAAGGAGGAGAGAATATGGAAAAGATAACAATAGAAACTCTTCAAAATATGCACCCGCATGATCTATCGGAGCTGTTTCTAAAGTGGGATGCGGATGAGCGACATTACTGGATGTCACTCTTATCAACCCAACAATTATCTGAAATGTTCAGTTATCTTGAACCGGAGATAGCTGTTGAATTTATTCGTGAATTAGACCATACCCTTCAAGCACAACTGATTGACTTAATGGAACCCGATGATGCTCGGGATCTTTTGTTTAAAATGGATGATCAAGAAAAACAAGAGATTTTAAAAGAACTGGAATCGCAAGACAAAATTAGTCAACTCTTAAGCTATGACGAAGATGAGTCTGGGGCTCATATGACCACCGACTTTATTAGCTTAACACCCGAAATGGACGTTAAGACGGCCACCAAACAAGTCATCACACAAGCCAATGATGTGGAAACAATTAGTCGCTTGTTTGTTGTAGATCATGCAGGGCATTTTTTAGGTACTGTCACCCTTAAAAGATTAATTAAAACAAAATCACCCCAATTGATACAAGCAATTATGGAAGACTATCCTCATGTCTTAGATACCGAACCAATAGAAGAAACGATTCATAAAATGAGAGATTACTCGGCTTTTGAAATGCCCGTCTGTAATCAATCTAAGCTTTTATTAGGTATGATCATGATGGATGATGCCTTAGATACTTATCATAAGGAGGCTACTGAAGACTACGAAAAATTATCAGCCCTGCCAGAAGCTGAACAAGAGGAACACTTTTCAAGGGCTGCCTTTAGGCGGTTACCATGGTTATTGATCTTATTAGTCTTATCCATTCCAATTGCTTATATTACCACTTTGTTTGAGGAAGTCTTAGTTGCCGTAGCAGTGTTGGCATTCTTTCAGCCCTTGATTTTAGATGCTGCTGGTGATGTAGCCACTCAAACCTTGGCCGTGACCTTAAGAATATTAACTAAGAACCCTAAAGATGCCCTTAAAAACGGTGGTAAAGAAATTTTAACCGGATTTTTAACTGGCTTCATTATGGGAGTTTCAGCTTTTGTGATTGCTTATTTTCTAGCCAAACAAATGAATTCAGCACAACCTTTAGCCCTGGCTATTGTGGTAGGATTGTCATTGTGGGTTACTGTTATTATAGCCCCTGTATTAGGGGTATTAATTCCCGTGAGTATCGACAAATTAGGTTTTGACCCGGCTGTTGCTTCAGGCCCCTTTATTACCACCCTCGCTGACTTAATCAGCTTGTTAGTGTTTTTTGGGTTAGCGACCGCATTGTTAGGAGGGCTGTAAAATGGATTGTAAAGAATTAGAACTGTTAGCAAAAGGCCATCCGCTAGATATTGCGCGTATGGTCGAAAATGCTGATGCTGACCGACAATTTGAAATGTTGAATCAACTCCCGGTTGACCGATTGAATGATGTATTTATCGAATTAAGTGATGAACTAGCCTTAAGCTACATTCACTCGCTCTCAGTAGATAGGAAAAAAGAATTATTAGATGCTCTGGAAATGGATGAAATTCGTAATTTATTGGATGATGTCGATACAGCGGAAGTCCAAGAAATTCTCTCCTTATTAGATACGGCTAAACGACAAAAAATGATTCGCATGCTAGCTTATGATGAAGATGTGGCGGCTTCAATAATGAATACTGACTTTATTGTCATTCAAGAAAAGACAAGTATTACAGATGCTACCAGAAATTTAGTGAAAAATGTGAAAGATAGTGATTTTATCGATGAAATCTTTGTTATTGACAGTCATCAAAATTATGTCGGTTCCATTGAATTAAAGAACTTAATATCAGCTCGTAAAGGCGATAAGCTTGATAAGATTATTGAACGTAACCAAGCCGTTATTTATGAACATGATTCAATTCATACAGCGATTAAAAAACTAAGAGATTATGACTATACCGTCATGCCAGTGGTGAATGAACAACATCACCTGATTGGGATTATTACTGCGGATGATATCTTAGATACCATGATTGAAGAATATGAAGAAGATGTTGAACGTTTTGTCGCTGTTGGGGACTATGAGGAAGATTCCTCGGCTTTTGTGAGAACTAAACAAAGACTCCCATGGCTTTTAGCTTCAATCGTCTTGAACCTTGTTATTGCCGGATTTCTATCTTTCTTTCAAGATACTATTGAACAAATCACTGCCCTTATTTTATTTCAACCAATGATCTTGGGAATGGCAGGTAATATTGGCACACAAGCCATTTCGGTGACGATACTGGGATTACACCAATATAAGTTAAGCGGCAAAGATGACGTTAAACTTCATATTCGCGATGAAATAATGATTGGTATACTTAACAGTTTATTAATTGGTTTCTTTGGCTTCATTATTGCCTTTGTTTTCCTATCATTTGTTACCATGGGCGATCAAAATCCGCTTCAATTAGCTTTTGTAGTTGGAAGTTCCTTAGCCGGAGGGATGTTTATCTCCGCTATTTGTGGTGTCTTTATTCCAATTTTTCTTGATAAAATGAATATTGATCCGGCGGTAGCCTCAGGCCCTATTATTAGTACGATCAATGATTTGTTCGCCTTACTCATTTATTTTGCGATTGCGACTGCAATGTTGCTATAATCAAAAAACAGATGGCAGTTGAGTTGGCTGAAAGGGTCCAGCCACTCGATAAGATGGATTTAAAAAACATGGCGGGAACCAGCTTTATATAAAATTTAAATATAATTGTTTAAAATAAGTTTTTTTTATTCATAGCTCTATTTTAGCACCTATTATTTTGATATGTGAATCACTATGGAAATTATCAGATTATTTGAAAAAGCATCTAAAACCATGCGGGAAATCGAAAGGCTTCGGTGGCATAAAGTTAATGATAGTACAGGTTGTAATGACACAGTGTGAATTATGGGCTGATAATACGATGTCGGAAATCAATATTGTGAATTTCCCTAGAAGTGTGATATATGATGTGCGACCTGAAAAAACAATGATGGTAGCACAGGATACGAGTGAATATAATACTGATAAGGAGTAAAAGCATAATTTTT
>ENA-UOOR01002054-UOOR01002054.1-fermentation-metagenome-genome-assembly--contig:-NODE-2054-length-21649-cov-12.556173_pt1 | contig 21649 bp, 18 predicted proteins | sample MGYA00245780_ERZ724029 | MGnify/ENA primary metagenome ERZ724029 (study PRJEB28704, sample SAMN03018315) | fermentation metagenome | biome: anthropogenic terrestrial biome; feature: soil... | reverse complement strand
ACCACGGACACGTGCTGGCGTTCACCGGTGAGAGTTACCGACTACGGAATGCTCTCTCACAGCTAAACGCACCGAGAGAATCTGACGGGATGGGTTCTCAACAGGAGACCCTCAACCCGACGACCTAGCCCGGAAGGGTACGAAGACCCGACCCCAGGCGCGGCGGTTAGCCTATGCACATTTTGGCCGCCGAACTATGCACTTTCTACTTGCCAAACAGAGGTAGGAACGTCAAATACGGCAAGTCCAACCTGAAAGTGCTGAATATCGTTTCTTGCCTGAACTAGGTTCAGGAGGTCTTCCTGAAACAGCAAGAAACCTTCACGGAACTCTGCCCTCTGCTGGTATTCGATGCTTGATTCACTCGACCGATACTCAAACACCAGCTCAGACTGGGGTAAGTACCTTCGTACGGCAGACGTCGTTCCCAGCAAGACAAGTGATGCATAGCAAGGTCGCCCATCTATCAACAGCCCAGCATCTATCAGAAGTTGTTCGTCGGTCAGGTGCGCGAGCCGTTCATTCCCTGATTTTCGCATCCATAGTCCCCGAAACGCATTGATAGCGGTTGGGTCTAGATGCGATAATGATGCCCCATCGTAGACTGTAGACGAATAGTCAAGGACGGCTTCGTTGAGTACAACCCTAAGCCTATCAGGCGTCATGGGCACAAGTGACTCCCCCGACCTCATCCAATATGCGCCCCTGTACTGAACCGGGCACCCTGTCATTCGCGGTGGTACGGCGAATACGACCACCCTTCCATTGCTATGAGTGTACTCGATAGCATCGATGCGCATTCCGAGTTCCTGCAGAAGTCCGTGCTTGGTGCGGCTAAGGTCGGGGAAAGCTTGGGTCCCGACTACGGTTCTGGGGCGTTTGTCCGACACTCCTAGGACTATCTTGCCGCCTCCCTCGTTGGCTATTGCTGAGCAGTACTTCGCCAGCCGCCCGAAATCGAAATCCTTCTTCGCCTCCTTGAACTCTAGCCTCTCGCCCTCGGGTTCCGCAATCAGGCTATCCAGAGCCGTATCCATCTGGCCACCCCCAGTCCTGCCACTCCGGCTCCAACATCGCCGTATCTCGCATCCCGCCCCCTTTATTCGCTACATCTCGATGGTTTCCCTTGCATCAGTGCTTTTCACGGCAATCGAGGGTACTGTTGCCTGCTGTCACGAAGCTGACGGTCGGCTCTGGCGATCCACTGTGCCTCTCTGTGCTGCGGATGACTAATGATACCCATACGGCCATAGATGCCACAGACGCTTGACATGCCTGCATATGTAGCCATGGACAAGTATGCATCACCTTGAGGTAATGATAGAGAGATTGCTCGCTTACTCAGCTTCGCCCTCTATCATATCCAACAGGCTATCAATCCACTTGTCTGCCAGGGCATCTACCAGGTCGTCGATGCCGATGACAGCCTTCCCCTTGCGTCTTTTGTCCCGGCCCATCGTCAGTGTCCCTTCCATTCTCCGGCCTTTGTCCCAGGTTCTCAGTGTGGCCTCCATCTCGAGTACACACACATCGTCTCTGTCCAGCAGCTCGACATCTGCCAATGCCTTTATCAAACAATCACAACTGAACACTGAAGGCGCGTCTTCAGAGTAGACCATGACATCGGCTCCTCGCTGATGCAATGCAATAGCGCCGTCCCGGAATCGAACATATGCGTTGCCAGTGGATTCGCATCGGCCCTTAGGGTTACCAGGTCAGCGCCATTCCTCAGTCTCCAGAGTACATGGACACTCCCGGAGTCGAGACCAACGTCTTCCCACTTTGATGGGAATGACTGCTCCAACATGAAGTGAACCCTTGGGGCCTGCGCAATACCCAGCTTGTCAGGTAGAAGCTCAAACTGCATATCACGCGCCACACTGTCCGCAACGACCGGCTCGAGTCTGTCAACGACCAGTCCATAGAGGCGGTCTGTCCGCATTCCTCGCGCGCCGATCAAGAGCATGTCCACGTCCGAATCCGAACGCTCCTCGCCGCGCGCGACGGACCCGAACAGCACCACACCCACCAGACCGACCACAGGCGACAAGTACACAGCTACTGCAAGAGCGGTTCTATAGTGAAGTCCCTGCTCATGAATGGGCCTATCCGAAGGTGGAACACTAGCTAATAGGCGACGAGCCCACTTAGCGCTGCGCCTTACGGCCGCATGAGTCACAGCCCGCAGTGCTTTCAGCTCCGCAACAGAGCGGCCGAACATAAGGTGATCACAGGATTCCCTCGGGTGATGAATGCGCCACATATTCTCAGCTTCAATGGCCAAGATAAGCTCACCGAGTTCTGGTATTTGGTTTAGCGCATGTCTCTCGTCCTGCGAGAGTCGATGAAATTCGATCCTGACTCCTTCTCCCTTGCCGCGGGCTAGGCTCCTCACGAAGTCCATCTGACCTCGGGACAGGTTCTCCCGCAAGGCCATGGTAGGCGGCCACGTATTCTCAACTGCGCCATACACAGAGCACTAGTAGCTTCCTTCATCTATCCACTAGTTCCATCGATTGACCCCGGGCTTCGTCCACGTGTGATGTCGCCTTCGCCTGCAAGATCTGCTCGACCTGATGGATCACGCAGGCCACAGTGACTGGGTTCAGATGGCCCTCTCCGAAATGCTCGACGGTCCCGCGCAGCATCTGGAGAAACAGCGATTTCATCTCCTCCGCAGGGACCGCTGCCGCATCCACTCCTTCGAACGGCGCCTTACCAAACAACGTCACGTACTGTTCCGCTGCTTTCACAAGCCAGAACGTGTCGTAGAACGGCACACAAGTAGCTCGCAACCACATCCAAATGTACCGAGGATCAGATACATTTGGCGCTTCTCTGTGGCATCGATTGCACAGGAGTACGATGTTCGAAGGCTCACGAGTTCCACCTCTCGCATCAGGTACTATGTGGCACAGCTCCAACTCGCCTTCGTAGCCGCACCTCCAGCACCGGTTGTCCGCATCCGCCCAATCAACACCAAGACCACACTCGTCCTCACGTGCAGACCAGTAGTCGACAACATCCCGATGCTCATCCTCCATGCCGGAGTTCACCTCGCTCAACGTCTCGGTGCTCAGATTGCGCCGGCGATCCATCCACAGCCGACCTCCAACCCCGCTCCACACAAGATCGCTTTTGATAGGACGCTCCATGCCTTTGCTGCCAAGACATGCAGCCGCCCTCGCCCAGGATATTGTCAGAATACCCAGAGCACTGAGATCACCTATTGAGCCGTTCCAGCGGCTCGACGAATCTACGCCACAGGTATTCGGCCGTCTCCTCGGGGCTGAGCTCGCTTTTCTCCGCAGACGAGGTATGGCCTATCCACATTCCGGAAGGCTTCATGGCCAGGATCCCACTCCCATCGATCACCGTGAGAATATCGCTGAATGAGTTGTCACCATCAGGAATAGCTCGGCCCGCGTAGTAGCCAATTGAGTCCGACGAGCTAAGCCCTCCTATCCATATCTTGCAGCGGTTTGCCACTTCCCCATCGAGATAGATGGTGGCCAAGAACTTGCTGGCGCTCACGTCATCCAAGCTCGTTTCTACCTCTTTATACTGGGTCTCGAGGCTCTTGAGGCCTGCAACGAAGTACCGCTTTACAACAGCAAAGCTCTCGCGAAGGAACAGATCCCTATCCCTTTGGGAGAATCGCTTCTGGATTCTCGGTATGTACACCCGAGCAACGGGAGCAGATCCGGGCTGAACAGGATCCATCGAATGTGTGTCACAATGTCGGTCGAGGCAAGACAGCATCTCCTTGACCACAGGTCTCGGGTCATCGTTCCACCTGAGGTACCGCTTGTCGTTGAGCAAAGGGAACAGTTTCAGTATCTGCTCTGCATCCTGATCGCTCCCTGCTATCAGGGGAAGGACTCTCACCATCCCGCTGGCTGCCTCTTGGTTCATGAGAGCGTACAGCTCCCGTTGGGGCCAGTGTTTGCGTGCAGAGGCTTTGCTCAGGATCACCACTGCGAACCGGGATATCCGGAGACCCTCATCGACCTTCTCTGTTATGCTGTGACCCCACCGAATTTCAGCTTCATCGTACCAACAGGATATCCCGGCGCTAGTAAACGCCTCGTACAGCGGTCGGGCAATCGAATCCTTGTCCTCGCCAGCGTGACACAGGAAGACGTCTCTCTCTGGCGTATCCATGCGGTACCTCCTTGGCGGTATGAGTTGGGAATCACGAATACCTGTATTCTGAGGGGACTTGGTAGCCTACCAGGCTACCAAGTCCACGCGGCGCGTTCGACAAACCCTTGGTATTTGGGCATTAGTTCATCCAGGCGTTCGACCGATCCGCCAAACAATCCTGCTCTGATCGGCGGCCAGGATTCTCCTAGCTTCTTCGCCTCACCTATGATCCGGTGCAATGGACTCTGGTCGGCATCCCCGTGGGCCTTCCACCCGAACCTGCCAATGGGCCCCCACACGTGACTGATTTGATCGCCGGCACGTTGGCTTGCGTACTCCATTGATAGCAGCACTTCAAACCTATCAAAAGCCGCTTCGTATTCTTCTCTCACCCAGAGTAGCTGGCCCATTGATGACCGCAGCAGCCCGAATAAGTGCTCACTCAGAGGCACGCGATATCGCTCTTTTCCAGGTATCCTCTTGATGGCCTCGCTGACTTTGCTCATCTCGCTGATAGCCCGATACATGAGGGTAACGCTGTGTCCCTGCTCGGCAGAGTGCTGATCAATCCCTAGCATGAATGCGCTGAGGTTCTCGTAGCTGTTGGCGGCTACTGCCGCTACGCCTCCCGAGTAGAGCAACATGATAGCAGGATACCAGCATAGATCGGACCATCTCTGGTGTACGGAAGCTGACGAAAGGCAACCGAGTACAATCCTAAACGGCAATGTCAGCGTGTGAACGTTGCTCTGGGTGCCCCAATAGGACAGCAACGCTTGGGCTCCAACCATCTCCGCAATAGCAGTATCCAGTCTCTCTAGTCTATCGCCGAGGCTGCCGTCCCCGGAGCCATCCGTCTCTGAGCAAAAGATGCTCTCAATGCTGGATGCAAGGTGAGAAGCATGGGCTCCAACCTCATCGTGCAAACTGATTCGCCCCGCTTCGGTTGCAAGAGACCTTTTGATTGACTCATAGAGATCCAATGCATGGCCTCCAATCTCGCTAGTAGTCATCCCGAGGACACCTTGGTGGTTGATGATACGCATGTCTGACTGCACCGTGCCCCCCTCGTCGGGTCAACGCCAGGCTACCATCTTCATCCACGCATGATTTGGCGGATGGCAGCGACAGCAGCACCAGAGCTTATTGCATCCTACAGATGAGCCCCGAAGAGTGCTTCTCTGAGTATGGCAATAGTGTCCCACTCTATTTGAGCTCTGTCAGTAACATCCTCCCGACCAGAGGAAAAAAGCGCATGGACAAGGTAGACAGCCCTGGCAGGATGCCAATCCATCAGCTCGATAGCTGACCCAGATCACCCTTCAGAGCATGGCCTTAGGGTTTCGAGAGCATTGGGTTGCCAGCGATTACGGCTAGCTCAACAGTGTTTCGATCCTGCCAAACCAGTTCGCTCTGTGGATTATTCGATCCTTGTGCAGGTTGCCAGCTAGAATCCCTGCCTTCGTTAGTTTCGACAACCTTTCCCAATCGTGCCCAAAAACGTAGGTGGCATTGTCGCGCCTCATGCTCTCCAAGACAAAGATGTTCTTCGCCTCAAAGCCGAAGACAATGTAACCGCTGAACCCTGCATGGCCGAAGGCTTCGAAATCAGGCTGATACTTGGTAATCGACTCGAGCCTTCGCTCTGCAAGCGCCCGGCAGCCCGGAGTCATTGAGTCCAGCACGTGAGCAACGTGCTTTTTCAGCTTGGGCCATGGATATGGTCCTGGGGGCAATACTACCCAGTTGAGGCGCCTTATCTGACTCATCAGCATCTGTCCGTCACGAGCTCCATGTACTTGGCATGTGCCGCATGCTTCCAGCATGAGATTGACAGAATGGCGCAGCAGTGAGCGCTGCTCGTTATCGTCTTGCGAGTAGACAAATGGGCCCGCCGTGACTGCAGCAATGCCCGGGATCAACTCCTGCAGAGACAACTCCACAGATGGAGGAGGAACGAACGTCCTGGGGTATCGTTTGTAGGGCACATCAACAATCTCAGACTTCTCGACCCTATCACGGCCGTGCCATTCGGTCCAATGCCATTCGCTTGTGCGGAACGCTTCTTCCATTCTGCGGTCGCGATGTACAATGTGGTCACCTTCGGCATTTCGTCGACTCACTGGGCCAAGCTCGCATGACGGCAATACGCTCTGTCCAACTCCTGTAGGCAGACTAAATCCAATTCGGACCAGTTGCTCTTGAGAAATCTGATCGGCCGGGAGTGCCAGAATGATCTCTGTCCCAGATGGCAAATGGCCAAAATGCGGTTCCAATTTCATGATCCTCTTCTTTGAGATAATCACACTGGCAAACTCCCTTCCTCAACGCTACTGCCATTAACAGAACTACTAGTGTTGACCTGTCGCCACCAATGACAGGCCCTGTTGCTTTGCTGCCCGGCGATGTGAGAGCGAATGCTGTAGGTCGAGGTTCGCAGGCACTGTGAGGAGGCCGATGTGCACTCTGTATTCGCGACCCATAGCAACACTACACAACAGCATCCCAGAGCTGGGGGTTCAACGCTCTTGAGCATCAGCGCGCCGACACGCACGCTGCCCGCGGCAGCTTGGAGAACCCCGCTCCCCAGCAAACACTCGGCTGCGCAGCATTCAACGGGCACCAGATCCCGATTCCGTTCCCTGTGGTAGTCCATGCCCGCGAAGGCGGAATGGAATCACTTGCTGGGCGGGGGTGGTAGGCACCTCAGTTGACCACAACGTTAGCCTACAGGGTTGCCACAGCCCGGCCAGCGCCCCCTGGTTACTGAACCTCCGATCCACCACACGCTATAACCACCGGCACTACTAACAACACGTCTTCCGGATCAGAACAATCTATCAGCTGTTCAAGCCCCAGGTGGCATAACGCCGTCTGACGGCACTCACGTATCTGACATGAACGGAGGTCGCTGGATACGATCAGGATTCTGAACAATTACGAGTGTCTCCCGTTTCGCCCGTGTGATGGCGTTATAGAGAAGGCGACGCAGGCGTTCGGATGAGCCCTTCACTTCGTATGGCCAAAGCACAATGACAGCATCGAATTCGCGGTTTTTGGCCTGATGAATGGTCATTGCCCGAACGCCGTGGCCTGTCGTCATGCGAAAAGCCCTTGCTCTCTGGTAGATACGGCAGATCTGATTCCTGAGTTCTGGTACAGAAAACGTTGTTCTGCCAGCGATTCGTCGCTGTCTATCTAGCCACGCAGCCACCGCCGATGAGGCCGCAAGACCAACCGGGAGGACCAGGTCTGAGGCACACATCATGGCCTCCGGGTCATCAGGTAGGTTGAGCTTGGCGAGAAATCCCTCTTCCTCCTCCTGCTGCGATACCTCCCAGGGTATCTTGTGCGGCCCGAGTTTCTGCTCCTTGCCGACTGGGCCCTTCTCCACACGGCGAATGAGGTTGCGCACGAAGGCCGCTCTTTGCGCACGCGAAGGGCTGATAATGGCAAAGTCCCTGTACCCTTTTGCTCTCCACCATGATAGATTCTGCGAGACGTACTTGGCCCCATCGTTATAGCTGTAGGCCCCAAGGACAGTAAACCCTCTGCCATTCGAAGGGACGGAGCGGCCTGAGCGGATCGCCTCAGCCGCTTCCAAAAGCCCCGCGGCCTTGGTCCTATGTATTCGAGTCAGCGTAACAACTTCTGCATGTTCGCGGGCCCAAATCACAGCCGGATTGGGTCCGCCGTTATCTAGATCCTGATAGTAGTCTGCTGCTGCAAGACAGATTGCCGCCGTACTCAACCCTTGTATCATCAGAAGTTGTCCTTCCTTGCTGTCCTGCATCTCGTCGATAATCACTATCGGGAATGTCCGGCCAACCCAGCAGGCAACAACTGGCTCATTGAGGAGAACGCCGGCGCGACGACAGACCTCCCGGTAGTCACCGAAGTGAGCGTCTTCACCAAACCGGATACGACCAAGACTCCTCCACCGGTTGACGATTCGCCAGGCGAAGCTATCTGCGGTTAGGCACTCGAACTGATATCCTAGACCCGGCACTGCAGTGAGACGTTCCCTCAATCGTCGCCGTGAGCCGTGCATCTTGGTGATGGCAAGAACCCGTTCGTGAGCACCAAGAGGCCGTTCCTGAAGAACGGAAGCCAGCGTGCCTATGAGCCCTGCCGTCTTCCCACTGCCGGCAGGCCCTTCAAGAAGCAGCAGACTCATGGCGAGAACCTCAAAACCAGACAGCGCTCGGTACTCTGAGTGCTGTCACATTCAACCATGCTGCACTCCATGTGAAGATTCATGCACGAGAGCGTGATAGCCTCCAGAAGATGCGCGGCTCTCTCCAGACAGCGCTCATGGAGTCCGATAACCGCCCCCACCTCCTGGTAGGCAAGGTAATTGCCCTTGAGCCTCTCAGGACCTTTCTTCACCTTGAGAAGACCAATGAGTCCGTCAACATCGTCGAATGGGCAGTCAATCCGGCTATTGAGATTCGCAACCACCCCAATCTCATCGCCCTTGAGTATCCACCCAATGGCATCTTCAGTCGTCCATCCTTCACGCCACTGAAGCACAACATCCGGCGCTTGGTTTAGCGCTGCCAGTCTCCTGACCTTGTCCCTGCCTTCCGTATCTCCATCAACCAGAGGTACAAGCCCTGTACGCGCGGTTCGAAGTCGCTGGAAAGTCTCGATCACGGCTGACTCATGTGTCGGAATAACGCCAACTACAGCGCCAAATGGCGGCGTTCTGGAACCAGTCAGCTTCAGAGCCCGGTCACCGATCTCGACAACGTCGGCAAGCAGCCGCAACCACTCGTACTCGGTTCGTCCTTCAGGAATAAGTGCGAAGCGGTACATCAAGGCTTCGATGACTCGGGACCGGTCTTCATGATAGAGCTTACGGGCAGCGTTACTGGCATTCCCGTCGAGCTGACGCGCCAGCAGAGGCGTAGCTGCTAGCTCTGTCTGCCGCTTTTCCAACAGCCGCACGGACGTGGCTGGGTAGAAAGCGGCTACCCGCGGCGAGTGACTGGTACACACAGTCTGATCAGCTATGGAAACCGCCTGCGCGATAAGTCGGCGCTGCAAGCCAGGCGGCACGTGCAGCTCGGGCTCCTCCATGGCCAGTACGAACGGTTTTCCCTGGCTTCGACGCTCCCGACCTAGTTCGAGCAGAAGAATGAACGTTTGCAGCGATAGTAGACCTGAACCGTGCCGTGTTATTGGAAGAGTAGTACCGCCGGCCTCTTGGTAATGAGGCACCAGAGCTCGAATCAGCGAATCAGAGTCCGTGTTGGTAAGTCGCAATCTGAACTGCGGCGCCGTGGGAAGAAGCTGAGACAGCTGATCATTGATGCGTTCAACAAGCGGCAGCAGCCCTTCATCGTCTTCCAGCGAAGGTTTGGGCCGGCGCAACCTATCACGTTCGCTAAGAATGGTCTGTGCCGGAATTCCGCCCACGGTGGCGACCGCCTTCCTGAACAGCTCTGAGGCAAAGGAAACCGAGGCCTCCCAAGTGCGCCTCGCCGGAAGCACGTAGTAGCCAACGTCATCAAGGAAGCGATATGGAACCTGCTGAACCACGTCCTCCCGGAATGGATCGGTCACCGCATCGTCATCATGAAAGTAGCGGATCTGCTCCACAATCAGCTCTTCACAGTCAAAACGCGCCGCTAACGCAATCTGAGCGCAGAGCTCCTGAGCATCTTCCTTGGGTTCCGGACTGATCTCACCTGTGCTGCTGTTCCACCATTTCGGGATGGCCCGTCCTTCGCGAAACCATGCATCATGCCTGTCAGGATCATTGCCCGGAAAGCCGCCAAGAGTAGTGATGATACGGAAACGGCTCGTGGGGCCAGGGCAGCTTCCGAAGAAATCGTGTTCCGTCAAGTCCCGCGCAATTCTGGTTCGGCCAAGAACCAGTGACAGGGCATCGATGATGGTGCTCTTGCCGCAACCGTTCGGACCGATGAAAACGGTATGATCACCGAATCGGACGTTCGCACGCTGGATGCCTCGGAAACCCTCAATGGAGAGCGATAACAGTCTCATTATGCTTGCCCCCCAGCTTGTCACTGTATCAACACAGCGTGTCTAGCCCCTAGACTGGCGCCTACAACGCAGATCGGCATAACAGAATGCCATGCTGGCGCGATCTGATCTGTCAGTGCAGCAGACATCAGCATCGCTCTGCGAAATTCACAGTATCCTACCAATCGCGAGTGACCAGGCCCGACAGGAGCGAACCAAGGAGATCGGTCTCTCGGGGCAGGTCCTCAGTCCTCAGCACGCTCCAAATGGCCCGCAGACTCATGGCCTCTGCAATCCGCGCGCTCCTCCCTGCGGCCTCAAGCTGGCGGATCCATCGGAACCCATGTTGCCACACAGGATACGTTGCTGGCCTGGCAAACCACTCACTCGAACTCTACGAAGGGCTCTGTGTTGTAAGTGGTGACGCCGTCATCTTCATCGGGTGATTGGATATCGTACGCAGTCGTCTCTTCTTCCGAAGCTCCCCTAATGGATGTGAAGATGCCCCCCAAGCACTCGCCATCAATCATGGCATAGTGAACTAAGAACCCCGCATTCGGAATCGACCGAATCTCTACGCACGAGTCAAGAAACACTTGCTGTACGTCATCAAGAATATCCTCATCCCTGTGAAGCTTGATAATCAGTGCCTTGAATTTGTTCAGTGCTTCCTCAACATCGTCAGCCTCTGCTATCAGAGCGAAGTAGCCATGGTACGGTCGATCCTCCGCGGAATCGGCAGAGACAGCAGTCGTATCAAAGCTGAAGCTAGCCGCGTATAGCATTCTCTTTCCCCTTTCTGTGTCGACAGACAGACTTCCGAATAGCCTCTCCCGCTCAGCTGATAATTGGTGCTGCCGAAACACGCCGCTACCTGGTCATCGAGGTTCACATAAGCACGCCAGCCTGAGCCACATACCGCTCAGCAGCAGCGCAAAACACATAGGGATGATTGCGGCCATCAAGCACGCCCCGACAGAGGATTCGATATCAGACTGGTCGGCTAGGCTGACCAGCGCAGAATCGTCGAATGCTCTGATGTAGAACCGTTGGAACTCACTTTCTGCTCTGGCGGCGGAAACTCTCGACCGCCTGCCTCAGATTGGTATGTGCCCCAGCTTCGCCCCACCTTGTCCAGAAGTCCATGGTAGCGCTTTTTGGCGGATAGGTTGGTCTGTTCATCAGGATTCTCAAGGGCAGAAGCACGGAATCGCCCACTGCAAGCGCCTCGCCTACTTCCAGACCCGGAAGGACATCAAGCAACCCGCCCAGTGTATCAGGCACGAGGTTCTTGACTGCAGAGATGTCTCGGTCAGTTGTAAGCCTCAGGGAGATGATATTGTTGCATTGGCTCAAGATAGTGGTGCTCACGTCAGATGGTCTCTGGCTCACGACCAGCAAGCCAACGCCGTACTTTCTTCCCTCTTTGGCAATGCGTTCGAAGCTCTCTAGCGCTAGCCTCTCTGTGGCGTTCACTCCCTGACCCGAACCGGGAAGGTACAGATGAGCCTCATCACACACAAGAAGAATCGGATGGCGGCCACTGTTATTGGCTCCCGAGTCTAGCCAAAACTGAATGTTGAACACCAAACGCGCTACCAGACTGACCATGACAGGCAGGACATCGGAAGGCACCTCGGAAAAATCGATGACCCTGATGCCAAAGCCGCGCTGGCTTTCGCCATTACCCGATCCCATGAGAATCGACGTAAGACTATCCAGGGTATCATATTGCTGCCATTCGCTGGGTGCCCGGAACATAAACCCATATCTACGATCATTGGTCTTGTTCCTTAGCCTTATCAGCATGCGCGTAAGCTTGTCGTGAAGGGGGCCCTGCCTGGTTTTGGGTTGGCCCTTCTGATCACCCTGCTTGTAGACATCGCCCGTGTCGATAACTTCCCTGTTTTTAGAGTCGATGGCCCCAATGAACGCCTCCAGACGAAATGGAATGGGACTATCTACGGTGAACTTGTCCAGCATGTCCTGCTGCCCACATTCCGTAAGGAAACGCTCCTTGGCCTCCATGATGGATTCAAAGACCGCGGTTGCCTGATTGGGTGCCGATTGCTCGCTGTAGTCGACCAGGACCGACTGCATTTCCTCGTAGTTCAGCAACCAAAGTGGCAAGAACAGAACACTATCCGAGGGATTCGCCAGATCTCCTGGGCCTGCAATCCTGAGCTGCTTAGCATATGGCACGTCCACGTACTCCCCATGAAGATCAAATAGGATAATGTTGGGGTTTGCGAGCTCTGCGGCTTGTTCCAGGATCGTGGCTACAGCCCAGGATTTCCCTGACCCGGTGCTTCCCAAGAGAGCCGCATGCCGTTGAAACAACCTGTCTGCATCTAGGTACGCCTTTGCTTTGCGATCCAGCGAGTACGTTCCGATTTCTAGCGGCGGCCCTGTTACCTGACTGCCACTTCTTGCGATAAGCCCCATGAGAGATTCCAGTGCTCTGCCCTCAACGGGATACACAGATCTGTTTATGTCGGGGAGCGATAGTACCGCGCGGGTAAAGTAATCCTTCCTGTCGCCTTGCAGTGCTCTGTAGGTTCCGACAAGAACCAGTTGCACCGCATTCTCCTCGAGTGGAAAATCGTCTGCAGTCGCCTCCTCAACCGATGCTGAGCTGGGCTCACGCCATACGCGGTTGATCATGCCTAGAAGCCACTCGTTCGCGTCTTCTCCCTGGACAACCACGAGGCGACCAACCTTGGCATGAAGCAGTTTCTCGGCCGATGTTACTCGCACATAGACTTGGGAAGTATCTACTCCCCTGACCTCTCCAATTGCATTGGAATCGTCATAAGGCCCAAAAATCGACACTGTCAGCCTTCCTCCCTTCCGATAACCAGATCAACGAAGCACGCCAGGTCCCACAGGCCATACTCCCACAGACCACTATCGCCTCCCATATGCCACCGACAGCCACAGTCATCATGCTCAATCGCGAGGACACCCGAATGCTGGCTGACAATGGATGCGGCGTTTTCAGTAAGCGCCCTGGCCAGCACCAAACACCGCATTCCAGAGCTGATCCGCTTAAGCAAAACAGTCTGCAGATGATCGTCATTGAAGCCATATCCTATGACCATGACCGAGCGTGCTCCAGCTAGGCTTGTATTCGCAAGCTCACGAACCTGGTTCATTACCGGATCAGTCAAGCTGATGAAGTACTTGGACAGACCTGGAGTTATGAGGATTCGTGATGCTCCAGGGATCCGATCTGGGCACTGAAATGCGAAATCGTCGATTTTCTGCCACCAAAGTGAGCCGTGAGGCTTCAGAATACGTACCATGTCCACCTTGCGGTACTCGTGCCGCGGATCCCGCCTCTTGCCGCTGGTAACGACTCTCGTGTAGAGACTACTGCTGAGCGCATCGTCTCTGAACGGCTGAACACATGCCCCTTCAAACCCGGTGCAACAGGGCACCGCGATCATATCGCATGCGTACTCCACAACATGGTCGTAATTGGACGTGATCACATCAATGATCCTTTCGCCGGGCGGCATGCTGTTTACAAGATGCCTTAACAGCCTAGCGAACGGAAACTCCAGCAGAGATCGGGGGTTCAGCCGTCTACGCAGTTCGACATCTCTGGATTCCACGAACGCGGCGGTTTCGCCCACTATGAGATTGAGAAGTGCGGAACTCACTGTAGTTCTTGCGAGCCCGCCTTCGAGGCCGTGGTTTGATATCAGCACGGAGCACCCAGCCCATTCTGCTAACAGGCCAGAGTCTCCGTTGCACGCACCCGGAACGCTAGTCTTGAGATGGTTGTGCAGTTCGTCCATTCCCGGCAGGCCCATGGCCATAGACAAGCCAGTACCGACAAGGAGTGTAGGCTTTGTTCGGATGAACTCCTGAAGCCAAGTAAGCCCTTCTGCGAGCTCCAGTGAAACCACCTCTTCATCTGCAACGCAGTTACTGCCATACGTTCTTCACTGCGCGGACCTCGCGCAAGGACGGCCCGGGCAATGCGGCGTGTCTCGAAATCCGTGAAGCAGTAAGGGTACCAACACCGCAATAGGCATGAACTGACGTGAATCAACGTGACGTCCCATCTAGCCTCCACTCACACCAGAACCGTGCTCACCCACCCACCCTAGATGTCTCAGATACTCTCGACCTACACACAAGATGCTGATTCACATTGCGCAATAGGGGCCCAGACATCCAGTACTGATGTTCATCAGCTAGCGTGCGCGTCAATAGGCCCCACTCACTTCTCCATGTCAACTGCATCGGGCCTTCTGAGTCTCGTTCACCCAATCAGACAGCCATGCTGGCTTCTGTGATGTACTGGAACCTGTGTCATGGTTCTCTCTGCTTCCGGCCACACTGTCTGCCGTGGTACATCATGGCTCGTGCATCCTGTACAGAGCATTACGACATAACATACTCTCATGGAGCGCACACCGGTCAATAGCAATGACCCGAGCCTAGCACCTCAGGTTCTGTCTGCTAGGCTGATGGATTGCCCGACGCAAGCATAAGCTTGTCGACATCGCCGCTGCCAATCTGCCTCACTGTCTTCTGTGTCAGGAGATCCCGATAAAGCTTCACGTTTGAAGCAATAGCTCTTCGTGTCCTCCTCACAGTGCGCTTAAGCAGGCCCCGCTGCTCAGGTGTAACGTCAAGGTCCAGGCAGAGACGTATTTCAAAATCAGCAACCAGTAGCAGGCTCGGCTCAATCCTTATGTCGTCATAGATATCTAGCAGATAATCAGGACAGTCATACTCAGCCAGGATCGCTGCTACGATAATCGTGGCGAGTAGAGTCTGAAATGTTCTGGGTCCTGCCCGAAGCCGAGAGAAAACCTGAGCATATAGTGTGGCTATGTGACTAGAACCATAGTAAATCCGGAACATCTCTGTCATAGATAGTATGAGCAGTGCTGGTGAAAGCGAGCTTATCGGACCGCCATCTGATCGCATCTGAAGCAATCGCTCAACATGGGATGCATACTGATGCAGCTGTTCAATGATGCAGTTCACCCTGACTTCTGCCGGCGTCAAGTATGATGACTGTACCAGGTATCCATATTCCCACGTCGATATGAGGGCGCCTGGCAATTGGTAGGATCTCATCAGGACAGCCAGTTCAGTAAGTATCTCATCGTTCTCACGCCTCAGCCCACAATAGAAGTACACGACCCTCGCCCATCGTGGGTCATGGAAGTGCGAAATCAGCTCCTTGTCGACCCATTCGCGAGCTCTGTTTTGACAGCGTCGAGCTACCAGGAACTCCTGAAATGAGAGATGGCGGAACTCGAGTTCTTCCCTATCATTGCCAGCAATGAGCCCCGTCTGATCAGTGAGTTCTGCCAGCATGCTATCCGGGTCAACCTCAACAGCTAGTCTCGAGCCACATTCAGCGATCAGTGCTTTGCACTCAGCCACTGGAAGGCCATGCTGATCGCGCTTGTACATCGTCTCTGCGATTTCCATGAGCATGTATTCTTTGATGTTCGCATCGTACAACGTCTCAACCCTTCTATCCAAGCTCCATTTCCCCAGCAGCAGGTCGATGAACATCTGGTACAACTCGGAAAGATTCGCAGGAACATCGGTATAGCCGGCACTATCAAACATGATTGCCAGAAGCGTTAGCACTAAGGGGGTATTCGGTAGTTTTCTTAGCAGATCGTGTTCCTCAAGCGCCCTCATTACCCGCCTATTGGGAGCATCCGTTCCGAACCATCTTGAGATAAACTCATGTACCTGTTTCATCCTGAACGGAAGTAGATTCCATCTTTGCACCTCAGGGAGGGACTCACTCCCCAGGTCAGAAAACTCCCTGGATGTCATGATCAGTCTGGCTCGTGAGTGCTCACGCGCAAAAGCGGAGACCTTTTCGTTCAGTGCCTGCCGCCTATCCTGATCCGCAATCTCGTCCAGACCATCTAGGAATAGAAACACCCTGGAACCCTCATCCCCAAGGAACCTGCGGATCTGAAAATCCAAGACACGATACTCCTGTGAAACATACTCATCCAGCATGTCCTCTAGGGTATCGCCTCCGCACATCGCTAAATCGGCCATTCTCGCAAGGAGTGGGAGAAGCAGTTCCTTACCACGTGAGTTTAGGTTGAGCATACGTTGTACTTCTGCCCTCACTAAGGTGGACTTCCCGCTTCCCGGACCGCCGACAATCAGCAGATGCTTTTGCCTGAACACCAGCGAACTGAATGACTCATAGACTGGTTGTGAACTCACGGCCCCGGAGCCTTTGGTCACCTTCTGAACACGGTAGAGGGTGGGAGAGACAAACACGTCCATGATTCGCTTTATCTCGCCCTTGTAGATGCTGATGTTCTTCAGTTCATCGAGCCGATCGCACTTCGCTTTTAGCGCAGAAATATATGCAGAGACAACACCGCTGCCAAAGCGATAGTAGTCTGGGAGATGCTGGTCCACCAGTCTGACAAGGTCTTCGCCTTGGTGGAACGTTACGGTCTGAAATCGGTGCTGTCTGGCTGTCTTCAGGAGCTCTTCCTTCGCTGAACCCGAGAAGCGACCATTGGTAACTACAATGACCTTCTGGAAGTTCACAGGCTTCTGCTGAATTGGACATACGTAACCAGAGTTTAAGGTCATCACAATCTGATTGGCAACAGTGGCCACCGTATTGGTTCTCTTCGGGGAAGTAGCGTTCGATACGTCTCCCACTTTTATGATCACGGCAGTATAGCTGTAGTCACCCATAAGGTCTCTACCTACTAGCACTATGTCTTTGCCTCGTTCCTGGGGTCCATGTTCTTCATCAACCAGTACATAACCCATCTGCCGATATACTGGGATAAGAAGCTCCGTGCGAAGCTCCTCTTCCGATGGGATATCACGTATCAACGCCAACTTGCGCGATTGTGTCAGGGTCATGCTGCCTATCACCTCGTCGCAGGCCTAGTGAGACACCGCAAGTCAGTCTACCTGGAACGCAAGCTGCACTCAACGCGAATGAGAGTCTGCCATCGTTGTTTGGGCTGCCATTCAGGTCAGTCGACTCCTTGGATGGGACAGCCCAGCCTACTGGAGTCAAGTCCATTTGGAGGTGCGCATGGGAACAAGTCGTACACATCTATGACGTATTCTGCACCTAATGCTAGTTTTCGACACCAACCGTGGAAATCCCTCCATCGATTATGCGTCTCGCTCCACTTCATCTACCCGCTCCGACCAACATCGTCCGCTGATTCCGGGGCAGACCATCCGGGGCGGCGGCGTAGGCCTGGAACTGAAGCGCTCCGGCAACCTGTAGCAGGATCGTGACGTAGAGCGACCGAAATGCCATACGTGAGTCTTTCCGGGAAGGCGACTGTGGGTCATGGCAAACAAGACGTTATCGATCTGCACGACTAGCGGTATTTTCTGGACGTTACAGCAAGATGGAGCTGAGCGCCGCCGCGTCGCTCAGGGTCTGCGAATTGCCCACGGCACCATCCACGATACGATTGTGATAGCAAACGGCGCTGAGTTCGGCTGGGTGACTCTGACTGAGTCCGCCATGGTGGCGAAGAAAGAAGAGCGTTGATATCATAGCGGAGAAGGGCATCAGGTTCGTCTCTAGGTGGCCCGCGGCATTCAGGCAGGAGAAGAAGGTCAAAGACAGAGCCTAGTCAGGGAGTTCCGCATGGGCATTGTAACCTAGTGTCCAGAGCACAACTCGGCATTCTACAAGAGCAAGTAGTACGCCATGGAGACCTCTGGTAGAACTGCCACCAGGCCGAACAGAAGCAGTCTACCCTACGGCTGTGCATGCGCGAATCTGGTCGCTGTGAACCACACCCGCAGGGAAGTATCAGCAGACATACCCTTGCATCTGCTGGTGTGGCCCTGATCTCTCTGACTCCACGGTCTGCCTCAAAATCGTTTGCATCACCGGCTGAGGGCAGGTCAATAGTTGACCCTGGGCCAGTGGAGGTCCGCATTCTGCGACCTGGCTTCCTGAGGTACGCTATTCGCTAGTTCCCCCTCGTTGCAGTGCTGGCCGATTCTTCCGCATTCCCGGCACCAGGCTTGGGCCCATACGCCTCTTCAACAACCTTCTCTGCATCCTCACGGCCCATGAAGCCGCCAGCGGCTATATGATCAAGCTCCAATTCGCGGACCTTACGTTCCCACTCTTGACGTGTCATCTGTCTCACCTCTGTAATGTGTTCTATCTTGTCATCGGGTTCAAAGCGTGAATCGCGGATCGTGACTAGTATTCGACGGTCTCTCAGCCTTTCCCTTGCATTTGCGCGTATTTCGACAATACCCGTCAATCCCGTGCGTCACCGGTCGATACCACCCAACAAGGACTCGTCCCGAGTGTCTTCCATCACCAGCCGTTAGCTGACGTCTTCGACGAACTCAAAAGGGGATCCTGACACTACATACGGATAGCCCATGCCGCTGGATTCTTTCCTCACAATGGTCTGCACTGTGTCGTGCAAGCCTATCGTCGGCCAAATGGTGCCTTCGAGAAAGGTGCGCTCCCAGGTCGAAGCCACGAACTTACCGGTATCTACTCGGACGGTGACGGTCATCAGCACCCACATCACTGGATCAAACGGCTTGAGGTCTGCCAGCACTCTGTCAAGGATCTGGTATTGATCCGTCGATGCGTTCAAGGCCCCTGGGGTTGGCCTCTATCCAACAAGTCCCACCGAGAGAGCTAGCGGTCACCCACTTGGGGGCACTCACAGATGGCCATCTCCAGTATGGTGCGAGCAATCGCAGATCTGGGATCGCATGTCCTGAGCCGCCCCGAAATGCGGTGTAGCTCAGAAGCAGTTAGTGGTACCATCGCCTCACCTCCTGCTGCAGATCTTCGAGCTTTACGCTGCCGAAACCGCGCTGCACATACGTCAGCAGACCCCTGCTCTTCAGCATGTTCCACTTGCCTGCTATTGCATAGCGCCCCTTCTCAAGTAGCGCGGATTCCTCCGAGGGGTCTATCACTATCAGGAGTTTGTGTGGGTCACATGGCGCAAACGCATTGATGATCGCGCTGTTGATGCCCTTGTCCCCGAAGCTGTATCCTGACACAACCAAGACATCCGCGCGCTCTATCCGTCTTCTGAACCAGTAGTAGAGTTCCAGGTACCAGTCGCCGGTGTAGCTGAGTATCTTGTTGTGCCGTCCGACGAGGATCTGTCGGCTATCGGGGGAGATGTACGGGCGCGTTCTCCCCTGGGGTAGCTCGAGTTGCCCCAGATGTTCAACATCGTCTCGGGTCCTGATAAGCACGTCTTCAAAGCAGTAACCCTCAATCTGCACTCTGTACCAATCCACCGAGCCGTGAAGTTTGCAGACGGTTACGTACGAGCTGTCTTGCTCAAGGTAGTCCCGGGACCACGCATGGACGTCCTTATGCCCAGTCTCTCTAAACCCGTCTTCGTAGGCTAGTTTAGCCTCCTGCAAAGCGGTTTCTATATGGCAGTCGTGATTGAGGGTGAAGATGTCGACTCGCTGGAACTGCCGGGCACGGATGATGTCAGTCAGAAGGTCTAGGTCTGTGGGCTCGGGGTCACGGCTCAGCGATCGGGCCACCACGGATCGGATAAGGTTGCAGGCCTCGGACACCGCATCCTTCAAGCCCTCTCGAGGATCTCCGTCCACATCGTCCCAGTCGCCCTTCTCCGTCAGCCGGGCTATCAAAGGTTCGAGACAGGGGTTGTCGTAGTTTGTGATGAGATGCTCATGGAGTTCGTTCACCGCGTAGTACAGATCTTCGTAGTTGGGAGACTGTTTGCCGCGCCAGAGCATGTCCGCAACGATTTCGATGACTCGCTGGCCAGGGTCGGGGACGCTGCCACGCGGATATCCGTCTGCTGGCGCAGGTGACCAGCTATAGGTCCCACCGACATTAAGGATTCTCCCCTCTCTGCCGCAGACTCGATCCGTAATTGTGTCGGTCGGCGGGAAGCCGGCGGACAAGGACACCCCGGCACCCAACAGAAAGCACAGCCTTCTTGCTCCGCACTCACGCCTATCAATCATGTTGGCTGCCTCCTCTTGCCTCCGTCCTGCCTGGTGATAATGCTACTTGTACAGGTTCGGCGTTCCGTTGGGCGGGGGAAACGCGGCGACCCTCTCAAGGAGCGTTTCGAGCATCTCTATGCACCGGTCTACAATCGCCCGCTGGATCTGCATGAAGTGAAAGGCTCTAGTTGGAAACCGGTCAATTCCAAGGTTCCTCAGGCTTTGCCGCACTTTCCGGTAGTTCTGCACCTCAACGCGCTCGCCTCCCTGTTCTGGATCATGCACAAGCAATCCGTTGCGCAAATCACAGATCACGTCGACTATCGAGCTCTCTTCCTTGGTGAGCAAACCCTTTCCAAGGTAATTAGGCTTGCTCTTGCCTGCAGTCTCATAGATCGCCATGCACATGTTAGTGATGAAACTCGCCAATCGCTCCTTGTTTGTCGCAAGCTCAAAGTGGGCGCTGCACATGAAGATAGCCATCTCATCTGATAGCCTGAAGATCTCTGGCCTGCCTGCATACTTGGCAGCCTTGTTGCACAGCGGGACTAGGGACAGCATATACCGGATTCGCCCCGTCAAGTCGACACCCGAGCTAGAATCCACAAGCTGCTGAATGGCCTCGTCACTAGCTGTGACCACGTTCCCCTCGGTTGCGGCGGTCACCAGTTCTCGCCGCCAAACACGCCCGGCGTTCATGCGGATCGTCGCCAATACGCAGCCTTCGCCCGGATCAACATTCTCGGACAAAGGGCCCATCAGACTCGGCAGTCCGGCGAGCTCATATTGGGCAACGGCAAGCGATGACTGCAAGCCAATGGATTGACTCCCGGACGCCCGCTGCAAAGCTGCCAGTGTACTCCGGCTAAACTCGCCCAGATACTGAGCTGGCGCAAGCAACCCATCCATGTGCAGGGATCCGACAGAAACCGACTCCCATCGTGGTAGCTGCTCTACGATCCTAGACACAGTCTGCATCCAGTTCAGCTGGGACTCCCTAGCGACCCTCTCCAACGATGAGGATGCAACCCTCTGCATCAACGCGGCCCATGTCTGTTGCTCCTCCAGGATGCGTGAGGCAAAGAGACCTTGCTGGAGCTGCGTACCAAGCGCCGTGCTCTGAATCACACCCTCAAATCGCGAACGGAAGGCTCTGTTGAGGTCATCGTACATACGGGTTGTACTATCGAACCGTGGTAGCAGACGTGCCGAGAATTCCAGACTCACCCCTAGCGGCATCTCCGGTATCCGGATGAGCGGCAACTCCACCTCTCGTAATGGCGCATTCTTTACCCGCATGGAGTCCCCGATGGCCTTCTCTATGGACTGATACTGCCTCCAGATCTTGTCCATCTCCGATCCTCCTGCGCTCCATAGTCAGTCAACCGATGCGTCCTCACTCCCCCCGCTCCTCTTTGGCCTCTTCCTCTTCTCGCAGAAGTTCCGCCTTGGCCACCTGCAGGTGCCATTCCCAGAAGGCGCGAAACGCAGTGTCAGTCTCGGCGTCCAAGAGTTCCTGTGCACGCTGAACGTC
>ENA-UOOR01002052-UOOR01002052.1-fermentation-metagenome-genome-assembly--contig:-NODE-2052-length-21655-cov-11.252639_pt1 | contig 21655 bp, 18 predicted proteins | sample MGYA00245780_ERZ724029 | MGnify/ENA primary metagenome ERZ724029 (study PRJEB28704, sample SAMN03018315) | fermentation metagenome | biome: anthropogenic terrestrial biome; feature: soil... | reverse complement strand
CGGTTCTTCCGCGCCATGATTTTCGCCAGGTTCTCAATCAGTCTGTGGTGGAACCCGCACGCGTTGCTGCACGTGCGCAGCACCCTGCGGAGAGGAAGGAACAGCACGACGCAGTCCGACGCGGCCTGAAAGGAAACGGAACTGCCGCTTTCTTCCGCGCAGATGAAATTTTCGCCGAACAGGTCCCCCTCCCCCACGGAATCCAGAAGAACTTTGTTGCCCCGCGCGTCCTCCTGAATCATGTGGACTGCGCCGCGGAGCAGCACGCCGGCCTGGTCGAGCCTGTCGCCCCCCAGCGAGATGAATTCCGACCTGCGGAACCTCTTTCTCACGGCGCCCAGGCAGCGGAGCATCCGCGGCAGTTCGTCCGGGCCGATGTTCTCAAAAAGCGGGATCCGCTCCAGCTCGGGCAGGCAGTCCTCCATTTTTACACACCTCTTTATTATAACCACAATCCGCGCGAATGTATGTTGCAGCTGCAACATACATTCGCACAAAACAAAAATAAAAAGTATCACTATTAATTTTGCGGCGACCGGAGCGGCCGGCCGCCCCGCTGAAGCTCCCGGCGCGCAGCGCCGTCTTTCCAAATCCTCCGCGGGTCGCAAAACTTCTCTATGATACAATTATACATTCTGTTTCGCATTTCATCAAGTCGTTTTGGAGCGGCCCGCGGCGGGACCCCTGCGGGACGCCGGAGAACCATGCGTGCGTTCGGGGATCAGGCATAATCCGGGGGACGCGGCTATAAAGATAAGGGACGGGGGGACGCGTCCTCGCCGCCCGCTCGTACGGAGAAGCGGTGACCGGGGCTTCAGGGAACTGTGCTGCCATCGGGCAGCGGGAGCTGTTTTGTCCTGTCCCGGCAAATCGGGCTTTTAATTTTCACCGTTCCCCACGCCGGGCCGAAACCGGCTCTGCCGGCGGCAGCTTGCCGTCTGCGAAAATGATGCACAGAATCAGCCGCTTAAAAAAATAAAAAACTGTAATATCCGGATTGTATTCGGGAGGGGAACAAGCTATAATTATAAAAACAGGCTATAATAATTTTAAAAAAGGTTGAACAATTGTATTCTTTTATTGCTGCAGTTTTCAACCCTGAAAGGAGCTGTTTTCCATGAAAGAATATCCGGCCGACCGAATCCTGAACATCGCGCTCGCGGGCCACAGCGGCGCGGGGAAGACCAGCCTTGCGGAGGCCATGCTGTACCTTTCCGGCGCCGCGGCCCGGCTGGGAAAGGTCGGCGACGGGACGACCGTCTGCGATTTCGACCCGGAGGAAATCCGGCGCAAAACGTCGGTGGCGACGTCGGCGGCTCCTTTCGAATGGAAAGACCACAAGATAAACCTGCTGGATTCGCCGGGCCTGTTCGACTTTGAGGGCGGCGTGTGCGAGGCCATGCGCGCGGCCGACACGGCGCTGATTACGATCTCCGGCAAAGAGGGCGTGGCCGTGGGCACCGAGAAGGCCGCCGCCGCGGCCGACCGGCGGCACCTGTCGAAAATTTTCTTCGTGAACGGCCTGTGCGACGAGAGCGCCGATTTCTACAAGGTCTTCGAGAATCTGAAGGCGTATTTCGGCCCGGCCGTGTGCCCCGTCGTCGTACCGTTCATCCAGAACGGAAAGGCCAACGTCTACGTCAACATGCTGGAGTTCAAGGCCTACGAGTACCGGCGCGGCAAGGCGGTGGAGGTCAGAATGCCGGACATGGGCGAGCGGCTGGACGGTCTGCGCACCGCGATTTACGAGGCCGTGGCCGAAACGGACGACGCCATGTTCGAGAAGTATTTCTCCGGCGAGCAGTTCACGCCGGAGGAGGTCATCCTGGGCATCAGCCGCGGCGTGAAGGCCGGCTCGGTGCTGCCGGTGTTCTGCGGCGACGCGCTGCTGCTCAACGGCATCGACCAGCTCCTGAACGGGCTGGTGTGGCTCGCGCCGCCGGCCTCTTCCCAGAAAGAGGCGGCCCAGGGCCCGGACGGCGGCACGGTCGAGATTGCGCCCGACCCGTCGGCCGAGCCGGCCGCCGTGGTGTTCCGGACCGTGGCCGACCCGTTCATCGGCAGGCTCTCTTACCTGCGGGTGGCGTCCGGGAAAATCCGGGGGGATTCGCAGCTTGTGGACATCCGCACGGGCGAGACCCTGCGCATCGGCAAGACGCTGTTCCTGCGCGGCAAGAAGCAGGAGGACGCCCCGTGCCTTTCGGCGGGGGACATCGGCGCGGTGCCGAAGCTGCAGGGGGTCCGCACGGGCGACACACTCTGCTCGCCCGGCCGCCGCGTGAAGCTGGCGGGCGTCGAGTACCCGGCCCCGACCCTCTCGATGGCCGTGCTCCCCAGAAACAGGGGGGAGGAGGACAAGGCCGCGCAGGGCATCCTCCGCCTGCAGGAGGAGGACCCGACCATCCGCTTCCGCACCGACCCGGAGACGCACCAGATGGTCCTTTCCGGCCTGGGGGAGCAGCACCTGGACGTGATTGCCGCGCGGCTCAAGAAGAAGTTCGGCGTCGAAGTCGCGCTGGAGCCCCCGCGCGTGGCCTACCGCGAGACCATCCGCAAAAAGGTGCAGGTCCAGGGCAAGTACAAGAAGCAGACCGGCGGGCACGGGCAGTACGGCGACGTGTGGATCGAGTTTGAGCCGTGCGGCAGCGAGGCGCTGGAGTTCGGCGAGCGCGTGGTGGGCGGCGCGGTGCCCAGGAACTTTTTCCCCGCCGTGGAGAAGGGCCTGCGCGACTGCGTCCGGCACGGCCCGCTCGCCGGCTACCCCGTGGTGGGCCTGCGCGCCACGCTGTACGACGGCTCCTACCACCCGGTGGACTCTTCCGAGATGTCGTTCAAGATGGCGGCGGCCATGGCTTACCGCGCCGGCCTGCCGAAAGCCGACCCCGTGCTGCTGGAGCCCATCGGCACCCTGAGGTGCACCGTGCCCGACGCCGACATGGGCGCCGTGATGGGCGAGGTCAACAAGCGGCGCGGCCGGGTGCTCGGCATGGAGCAGGCGGGCCGCGGCAGCCAGACGGTGCAGGCCGAGGTCCCCGAGGCCGAGATGCACGACTTCAGCACTTTCCTGCGCCAGGCGACGCGGGGGCGCGGCGGCTTCGCCTTCAAGTTCGCCCGGTATGCGGAGGTCCCCGAACCGGTGGCCCGGAAAATCGTCGGCGAGGCGCAGAAGCGGGAAGTTTCAGGATTGTGAATGTTTGCCGCCCCCCCGGCATATTTATTGCCTGAGGGGGCGGAGTCATCATGTTTGTACTGTCTTTCAAGCACAGCCGCAAAAGGCTCATCCTTGCGCTGGCGGTGCTGCTTGTGGCCGTGACGGTCGCCGTCGCGCTGGCCGCCGTGCACGGGGCGGAGCCGACGGCCGTGAGCGGGGGCAAAAAATACTCCCTTTCCGCGGAGGACAACGAGAAGCGGGCCGCGTTCTTCGGGCAGTTCGGCTGGCAGGCGAAAAGCGAGCCAGTCGGCACCGGGGAGGTGGCGATTCCCGAAAAATTCGACGACGTCTACACCAAATACAACAACATCCAGAAGGAGCAGGGCCTCGACCTTCAGCCCTACGCCGGCAAGACCTGCCAGAAATGGGTCTATGAGATCACCAACTACCCCGGGCAGAAGACCATGCGGGGGACCCTTCTCGTCTACGGCGGCAGGGTCGTCGGCGGCGATCTGAGCACCCCCGCGCTGGACGGCTTCATGACGGGGTTCGACGGCCAGAAGGCGAGCAAGGACTACAGCGCGAACGAGCCGACCCTGGCGCGGGACGCCAAGGGGTCGCTCGCGCCGCAGACCTCCTCGGCGCCGGCTTCTTCCGCGCCGGCCTCTTCCGCGCCGAAAAAAGAAAAGCCGGCTTCCTCCGCCGTCCCCGCGAACGCCTGGCCGACCGACTGACCGCTCGCCGCGGCCGGGCTGGGCGCGGCTTTTGAAACATCTAGTCGCCATAATGAACGAAAAAAAGGGACCGCTTTTGTGTCTTTTCCGAATTACCTAAAGCGGCTCCTTTAATTTTGGATAAAAAGAATCTGTAAAATCCGCGGCGCTTCTGCTATGATGGAAAGGTACCGCGCGGGCAGTTCCAAACCGGGCGGGGACGATTGCACGGAGCCCTTAGAATGCTGAATCTCAGGAGGTTTATTTATGGCGAGTGTGACACTGAAAAACGTCTGCAAGGTCTTTGAGGGGGGGACGAAGGCCGTTTCCGACTTCTCCCTGGAGGTCAAGGACAAGGAGTTCGTCATCCTGGTCGGCCCGTCCGGGTGCGGCAAATCCACCACCCTGCGCATGATTGCCGGCCTGGAGGAAATCACGTCGGGTGAGCTTTACATAGGCGACACCCTTGCCAACGACATCGCCCCGAAGGACCGCGACATCGCGATGGTCTTCCAGAACTACGCCCTGTACCCGCACATGACGGTCTACGACAACATGGCGTTCGGCCTGAAGCTGCGCAAGGTGCCGAAGGACGAAATCAAGCGCCGCGTGGAAGAGGCGGCCCGCACGCTCGACATCTCCCACCTGCTGGACCGCAAGCCGAAGGCGCTTTCCGGCGGCCAGCGGCAGCGCGTCGCGCTGGGGCGCGCCATCGTGCGCAACCCGAAGGTCTTCCTCCTCGACGAACCCCTCTCGAACCTGGACGCCAAGCTGCGCGCGCAGATGAGGACCGAAATCTCCAAGCTGCACAAGCGCCTGGGCACCACGTTCATCTATGTCACGCACGACCAGACGGAGGCCATGACGATGGGCGACCGCATCGTCGTGATGAAAGACGGCGTGATCCAGCAGGTGGATTCGCCGCAAAACCTGTACGACCGCCCCGTGAACCTGTTCGTGGGCGGGTTCATCGGCTCGCCGCAGATGAACTTCATCGACGGCGCCATCAGCAAAGAGGGCGGCGACTATTTCTTCGGGTTCGGCCAGTACAAAATCCGCATCCCCAAAGAGAAAAACAAGGACGACGTGCTGAAGGACTATGCCGGCAAAAAGGTCATCTTCGGCATCCGCCCCGAGAACGTCCACGACGAGCCGGACTTCCTCGCCAAAGTGCAGGAGGGCATCGTGGAGGCGGACGTGGAGGTCACCGAGCTGATGGGCTCTGAGACTTACCTGTACCTGAACTGCGAGCACACCCCCATCACCGCGCGCGTGAACCCCGCCACCACCGCCAAGACGGGCAACAGAATCAAGGTCGCGTTCGACCTGCCCAAGCTGCACCTGTTCGACCGGGAGACCGAAAAGACCATCGTGAACTGAGGCTGCAAAGCGAATATATATAAATAGGTATAGATAAGGCTGCGGCAAATCGTGCAAAACAAAACGGCTCTGCCGTTTTGCGGCTGTGCGGTTTTGCAGCCGGCCTGAGGGCCGCGCGGAATGCGCGGCCCCTGTTATTTTAAATATTTTTGGCCGGGGGAGAAATTAAGGTTGAAATTTGGGAAGAATTTATGTAAAATGAAAGGGTACCCTTTTATCTGAACACAATTCATCAATTTTCAATAGAAGCGAGGGAGTGCCATGTCTAACAGGCTGTTCCAGGGTGTGATCCACCAGATGCGCGACGCCATCGACAGAACCATCGGCATCGTGGACGAAACCTCCGTCATTATCGCGTGCAGCGAGCTGGGCCGCATCGGCGAGGTCAACGACAGCATCACGGCGGAGTCCTTTGCCGCGCCCGGCACCTTTGTGGTCAACGGCTATACGTACAAGTCCTTCGGGAACCGCCCGCGCCCCGAGTACGCGGTGTTCGTCTCCGGCAACGACCCGGAGGCGGCGCGCTACGCCTCGCTGCTGGCCATATCGCTCAGCACCATCAAGCAGTATTACGACGAGAAGTACGACCGGGGCAACTTCATCAAGAACGTGATTCTCGACAACATCCTCCCCGGCGACATCTACCTCAAGGCGCGGGAGCTGCGCTTCAACACCGAAATCAGCCGCGTGTGCCTGCTGATTAAGATTACGAACAAGACCGACATCTCTGCCTACGACGTGATCCAGAACCTGTTCCCCGACAAGAACAAGGACTTCGTAATCAACATCAACGAGACGGACATCGCCCTTGTCAAGGAAGTGCGGCCCGGCATCGAGCCGCGGGACATCGACAAGCTGGCCGGCTCCATCGTTGACACCCTCGGCAGCGAGTTCTACACCCACTGCGTCGTCGGCATCGGCACCATCGTGACCGGCATCAAGGACCTGGCCCGCTCGTTCAAGGAGGCGCAGATCGCCCTGGAGGTCGGCAAGGTCTTCGACACCGAGCGCGCCATCGTCAGCTACGACAACCTGGGCATCGCCCGCCTGATTTACCAGCTGCCCACCACCCTGTGCGAGGCGTTCCTCAAAGAGGTCTTCAAGCGCGGCTCCATCGATTCGCTGGACCACGAGACGCTGTTCACCATCCAGCGCTTTTTCGAGAACAACCTGAACGTCTCGGAAACCTCGCGCAAGCTGTTCGTCCACCGCAACACGCTGGTGTACCGGCTGGAGAAAATCAAAAAGATCACCGGGCTGGACCTGCGCCAGTTTGAAGACGCCATTGTGTTCAAGGTCGCGCTGATGGTGAAAAAGTACCTGGCTTCCAATCCCTCCAAGTTTTAGAGCAGTTCTTTTCCAGAAATTTATTGGCAACAACAAAGTAACAAAAATATTACAAAATTATTTTAAATTAGAATTATAAAAGCCCCGCCCATTGGTATCATGGATGCATGCCGGTGGGCTTTTCTGCGTTTCGGCCTGCTGTGGGAAAAACGGGATAGGACTGGATATGGGAGCGGATTGCAAGTGATAGTTTTTCAAAATGTAAGCAAGGTTTATCCCAACGGGACGCAGGCACTGAACCATATAAACCTGCGTGTGGAAGACGGGGAGTTCGTCTTCATCGTAGGCGCCTCGGGGGCGGGGAAAAGCACGTTTTTAAAACTGATTACCTGTGAAGAGCGCCCGACGGAGGGGGAAATTCTGGTAGGGGAGCAGAAGCTGTCGAACCTGCGGCGCGGCGACGTGCCCTACCTGCGGCGCATGATGGGCATGGTGTTCCAGGATTTCCGGCTCATCAGCAAGATGACGGTCTACGAGAACGTGGCGTTCGCCATGCACGTCGTCGGCGCCACAAGCCGTGAGATCCGGCGGCGCGTGCCGTACATACTGGGCCTGGTGAACCTGCAGGACAAGGCGCGCTGCCACCCGCGGGAGCTTTCGGGCGGCGAGCAGCAGCGCGTGGGGCTTGCCCGCGCGCTGGTCAACAACCCCAAACTGCTGATTGCGGACGAGCCCACGGGCAACGTGGACCCGGCGCTTTCGTTTGAGATTGTGGACCTCCTCAACGAAATCAACAAGCGCGGCACGACCGTGCTGATGGTCACGCACGAGCATTCGCTGGTCAAGCGGTTCCAGCGGCGCGTGGTCGAAATCAACCGGGGCTCCGTCGTGGCCGACAGCTGCAACTGGGGGGTGGCCCGCGCATGAAGAATTTTCGCTACCTGCTCAAAGAAGGCGTGCGGAACATCTGGAGCAACCGCACCATGTCGCTCGCCTCGGTGGGCGTGCTGGTCTCGTGCCTGCTGCTGACGGGGGCGGCGGTGCTGTTCTCCATGAACATCAACGCGGCCATGAAGACCATCGAGGGCACCAACTCCGTGCGGGTCTATATGAAAGAGGGCCTGCCGGTGCTCTCGGCGGTCAAGACGGGCGCCGAAATCAAGAAGCTCGACAACATCGCGAGCTGCAGATTCATCCCGAAAGACGACGCGATGGAGCGCATGATGGACATGCTGGGCGAAAAGGACGCCACCCTGCTGAACGGCATGACGGGGAAGGACAACCCCCTGCCGGACGCCTACCAGATCTCGTTCCGCGACCTGTCGAAATACAAGACCACGGTCGCCAGGATTCAGAAAATCAGCGGCGTGGGCAGCATCAACGACTATTCCGACATCGCGGCGAAGCTCACGAAGCTGGACCGCATCGTCACGACGGGCGGGTTCTGGATCATCCTGCTGCTGAGCCTCGTCTCGCTGTTCATCATCTCCAACACCATCCGCGTGACGATGTTCTCGCGCAGGCTGGAGATCAACATCATGAAGTCGGTCGGCGCGACCGACTGGTTCGTGCGCGTGCCGTTCATCGTGGAGGGCATGATTATCGGGCTGATTTCCGGGGCCGTCAGCAGCGGAATCCTGCACCTGCTCTACGGCAGCCTGACCCGGACGATCACGTCCATCGTCCATTTTTCGCCGATTGCGATGAGCGCCCTTTCGGGCCGCCTGACCGCGGCGTTCCTGCTGGCCGGCTGCCTGTTCGGCGCGCTGGGCGGCATCATTTCAATCGGGAGATACCTGAAGAAAGAGGGAGGCGAAATTGTTGACTGGTAGGCAGTTTTTAAGCAGCATCATGACTTCCACGGTTGCCCTGGCGCTGGTTCTGGCCGCTTCTGCCGGGACGGCCGCCCCGGCGCGGGCCGCCACGCTGGGCGAGCTGCGCCAGCAGCAGTCGTCCCTTCAGCAGCAGGGGCAGCAGCTGGACGGTCAGCTTCAGAAGCTGAAGAACGATAAGGCCCAGCAGCAGCAGTATCAGGCAACGCTCCGGGCAAAGGGAATGAACCTCGAGCAGCAAATCGACAGCAAAAACCAGCAGATTTGGGATTTGGACGCGGACATCTTTCAAAAGCAGAAAGTCATCGCCGAGAAACAGAAAGACATCGAAGCGGATTACGAAAAGCTGAAAGAGCGGGTCCGCGCGATTTACGAGACGGGCGAGGCCTCCAACCTGGAGATCCTGCTGAATGCGAAAAACATCATGGACCTCGCCGACAAGGCGGAGGTCCTGGAGGTCGTCTCCAAACACGACACGGCCCTCATCAACACGCTGAAAAGCGACCTGAACACCGTGAAGGAGCAGAAGGCGGCGATTGAGCAGAACCGCAAGTCGGTCAGCGATGCGAAGAAATCGCTGGAACAGAACCGGCAGCAGCTGACAGCGCTCGCCCAGGAGGCGGCGAAGACCAGCGCCAGGCTGGACCAGAACCAGCAGAAGCTGGAATCCGCCCAGGCGGACAACCAGCAGGCTCAGCAGGCGGCGGACGCGCTGGTCAGCCAGTGGCTTTCCGGCGCCGATACGTCCGAAGACAGCGGCGCGGCCCGCACTTCGGGCGGCGGTTCCGGCAGCGCTTCGGGCGGAAACTCCGGCGGCGGCACTTCCGGCCGCAGCTCGGGGAACCGCTCCGAATCACCTTCTTATACCCATTCCGACCCCGCGCCTTCTTCAGGCGGCAGCGCTTCCAGAATGGTCTCGGTGGCGGGCCGGTATATCGGCCGCAGCTATGAGTGGGGCGCCGCGGGGCCGAGCACGTTCGACTGCTCCGGCTTTGTGTCGTATGTCGCCAACCACAGCGGCTGGAATTTCGGCCGGAGGGACGTCGGCGGCCTTCACGCCCTGTGCAGCCCGGTCTCCAATCCGCAGCCGGGCGACCTCGTGTTCTACTCCGACTACGACCATGTGGGCATCTACATCGGCGGCGGCCGGGCCATCCAGTGCGACGGCGACCAGACCCACTCCAGGCCGGGGGTCGAGACCGTGAGCCTTTCCGGCTACTGGAGCGGGCGGATCGATTCTTTCGGCCGTCTGCCGTAAGCGGCAGGAGAAAAGATTCCATAAATTCGTTTCATAAAAAGCCTTGCAAACAGTTACAAAAGGGTTCCGTCCAGCCGCCCGACCGACGCGCTGGGCGGCCTGTTCTCAGTTAAAGGATAAGGGTACCGGAAAAAAAGGAGGCGAAATTGTTGGCTGGCAGGCGGATTGCGAAATGCGCGGCGGCGCTGGCGCTGGCGTTCCTTATTTTTGCCTCCGGGCAGGTCGGCGCGGCGCCGGCCGCCGCGTCTTCCTCCCTCGGCTCCCTGCGCCAGCAGCAGAGCCAGCTGGAGCGGCAGCAGCAGCAGATTGCGCAGCAGCTGAAAACGCTGAGGGACAACAAGGCGAAGCAGCTGGAGTATAAAAACAAGCTGGACGCGCAGATTACCAATAAGCAGAACCAGATTGACAACCTGAACCGGCAGATTGCCGGATACGACGCGGATATCCGGGAGAAGGAAGCCCAGATTGCCGGCAAGCAGCGCAGCATCGAGGCCGACACCGAAAAGTTCAAGGAGCGCGTGCGGGCCATGTACCTGACGGGCGAGGCCTCCAACCTCGAGATCATCCTGAACGCGAAAAACATCATGGACCTCGCCGACAAGGCGGAGATTCTAAAGGTGATTTCAAAGCACGACACCGCGCTGATTGAGCGGCTTAAAAGCGACATGGAGAGCGTGCGCAGGGAAAAGGAAGAAATCGAAACCGGCCGCAGGGCCGTGACGCAGGCAAAGTCTGAATACGAGCAGGACAAAAAAGACCTTGCCCAGCTTGAGAACGAGGCGGACAAAGTGCTCGCAGGCCTTTCCGCGGACGAAAGGCAGAAGGTCGCCGACAGCCAGAAGGTCCGGGAGCAGCGCGCGCAGGCCGACAAGGCCATCGACGACTGGTACCAGTCCTACTACCGCTCGCTGCAGCAGCACACCGGCGGCAGCACGGGCGGCGGCTCGAACGGCGGCGGCGGCTCCGGCGGCTATGTGAGCAGCGGCAAATTCGCCTGGCCGGTGCCGAGCTGCACCAACGTGACCAGCGGGTTCGGCCGGCGGAACATCGGCGGCGGGAGCGAGTTCCACAAGGGCGTCGACATTTCCCGCGGCGGCATTTACGGCGCGCCCATCGTGGCGGCGGATTCGGGCCGCGTGATCCAGGCGGGCATGGGCGTCTACGGCAGCGGATACGGCGGGTACGGCAACGTGGTCGCCATCGACCACGGGGGCGGCTACTCCACGCTGTACGGCCACATGGCCAGCGTGGCGGTCCATGACGGCCAGCAGGTCACAAAGGGGCAGATTATCGGCACGGTGGGCAGCACCGGCCAGTCGACCGGTCCCCACCTCCATTTTGAAATCCGAGTGAACGGCACCGCACAGAACCCGATGAACTGGTTCGGCTGAGGCGGGGCCGGCAGAGGGACGGGCGCAGGATGAAAAGGAAAATACCGTGGACCGCCGCCGTTTCCATCGCGGCGGTCACTGCGGCGGTCACGGTTTCGCTGACCTACGGCTATGCGATGGACAGCTTCAACCGGAAGGTCGCCGACGTGGACGCGCGGCAGGCTCTGTACACCAAACTGAGCGAAATCGACCGCAAGGTGCGGCAGGACTATTTCGGCAAAGTGGACGAGACCTCTCTGCGGGACGGCCTGTGCACCGGGTACGTGGCGGGGCTCGGCGACCCGCACGCGCAGTACCTTTCCGCCGAAAAGTACAAGGCGTACCGGGACTCCTCGCGTTCCGGCGGCACGGGCGCCGGCGTCACCACCGTGCAGGACGGGGACGGCAACATGGAGGTCATTGAGGTCGCGCCCGGCTCCCCGGCGGAGAAGGCGGGGGTTAAAAAGGGCGACACCATCATCGCCGTGAACGGCGACGACGTGGCGCGCATCACCTACGCCGCCGCGCTCAACCAGCTGGACGGGCCCGCGGGCACCAAGGTCACGTTCCGTCTTCTGCGCGCGGCGCAGGGGGCGGCGTCCGCCGCCGCGGCCCAGCCGGTGGAAATCACCGTCGTGCGGGGGGACTACCGCGTGCAGACCGTCGCGGCCTCGCTGCTGAGCGGAAATGTCGGCTTCCTGAAAATCAGCCGCTTTGCGGAGGACACGCCCGCCGAATTCAACGGCGCGCTCGCCCGCCTGATGCGCGGGGGCGCGTCCGGCCTTGTGATCGACCTGCGGAACAACAGTTCCGGCAGCATGGCCGCGGCCGCGGCGGTGCTGGATACCCTGCTGCCCGCCGGCAACACGGTCCTCAGCCGCGACCGGGCGGGCAGGGTCACGGTGGAGTCCGCATCGAAGGCGAACGAAATCCCGCTGCCGCTGAGCGTGCTCGTCAACGGCGGCACGTCCGGCGCGGCCGAGGTCTTCGCCGCGGACGTCCGGGACTTCCGGAAAGGGGTGCTCGTCGGCGAAAAGACGGCCGGCAACAGCGCCAAAACGGCGGCCGTTCCGCTTTCGGACGGCTCGGCGGTGGTGCTGCCCGTCGCGGAGTACCTGCCGGCGGGCAAAAAGCCGTTCGGCGGCACGGGCCTTTCCGCTGAGGTAGAGAAAGCCCTCCCGGAGAAGCAGCGGGCTCTGCTGGAGCGCAACGGCCTTGCCCCGGAGCAGGACGCGCAGGTCGCCGCGGCGGTGGCCGCGCTTGCGCGCCAGGGCGCCGCGCTCCGGCGGGCGCCGGCTGACGCGCGGAGTTGACAGACGGGCCCGGCTTCAGTATAATGGTTCTATTATCGGTTTATTCTGGTATTACCGGTTTATTCTGGCCTGCGGATCGGCTGCGGCCTTTTTGAAAGGGTGGTTTTCTCATTTGGTAAAGCAAATTCTTCTGACAAAAGAAGGACTTGAAAAGATGGAAGCCGAGCTTGACGAGCTCAAGGGCGTCAAGCGCAAGGAAGTGGCCGAAAAAATTAAGGTTGCCCTCTCGTTCGGGGACCTGTCCGAAAACAGCGAGTACGACGAGGCGAAGAACGAGCAGGCCATTGTGGAAGCGCGCATCGCGGACATCGAGGCCATGCTCAAGAACGTCAAGGTGCTCGACGAGAGCGAGCTCAGCTCCGAAAACATCCACATGGGGTCGAAAGTGGAGCTGCGCGTCGTGAACCCGAAGACCGGGAGCAGCCAGGTCGTCAATTACAAAATCGTCGGCTCCAACGAGGCGGACCCCCTGAACGGCTGCATTTCGGACGAATCGGCCGTCGGAAAGGCTCTGCTGAACCGCGCCATCGGGGATAAGGTCGAAGTGGAAGTGCCTGCGGGAAAGATGGAGTACGAGGTTCTGACCATTTCCAAATAAATGCCGGGCAGGCGCGGGGGAAAAGCTCCGCCCTGCCCTTTTTTTATCGGCACGCAAATTTTGAAAGGCGGGAAAATACAAATGAGCGACGAAACGACGGGAACGCCGCAGGGCCCTGCGGAACAGCGGAACGAGGGCGAGGCCAAAATCCGGCGCGAAAAGCTGGCGGGCCTGCGCAGGGCGGGCAAGGACCCGTTCCTGATTACGACCTGCCCGCGCGACCACACGGCGCGGGAAATCCGCGACGGCTTCGCCGAGCTGGAAAACCGGGACGTCTGCATCGCGGGGCGCATCATGAGCTGGCGCGACATGGGCAAGGCCGGCTTCATGGACCTGTACGACCGCACCGGCCGCATCCAGATTTATCTGAAAATCGACCAGGTCGGGGAAGCGAGCTACTCCGACCTCAAAAATTACTGGGATGTCGGCGACATCATCGGCGTGAAGGGGTACGTGTTCAAGACGCGCCGGGGCGAAATCTCCGTCCATGCGCGGGAGATCCGCCTGCTGGCGAAGTCGCTGCTCCCCATGCCGGAGAAGTTCCACGGCCTGAAGGACACCGACCTGCGCTACCGCCAGAGATACGTCGACCTGATTGTCAACCCGGAGGTGAAGGAGACCTTCGTCCGCCGCAGCCGCATCATCCGCGCCGTCCGCGCCGTGCTGGACGGCCTGGGCTACGTCGAGGTGGAGACCCCGGTCCTCAACACCATCCCCGGCGGGGCGGCCGCGCGGCCGTTCGTCACCCACCACAACTCGCTGAACATCGACATGTACCTGCGCATCGCGACGGAACTGCACCTCAAGCGCCTGATTGTGGGCGGCATGGAGCGCGTGTATGAAATCGGCCGCATCTTCCGCAACGAGGGGATGGACGTGCGGCACAACCCGGAGTTCACCACGCTGGAGATGTACGAGGCCTACACCGACTACCGCGGCATGATGGAGCGGACCGAGAGCCTGCTCCGCGCCTGCGCGCAGGCGGCGTGCGGCGCCGGCCGCATTTCCTACCAGGGCGAAGAGCTCGACTTCTCGGCGCCGTTCCGCCGCGTCAGCATGAACGAGGCCATCCGGCAGGCCACGGGCGTCGACTTCCTCTCGTTCCGCGGCGACGCCGAAAAGGCGCGCGCGGCGGCCGCCCGCCTGGGGCTGGAGCCGAAGCCCGGCGCGGGGTGGGGCGACATCATGGCCCTCGCGTTCGACGAGAAAGTGGAGGGCGGGCTGGTCCAGCCCACGTTCGTCTACGACTACCCCGTGGAGGTCTCCCCGCTGACCAAGCGCAAGCGGGACATGCCCGAGATGGTCGAGCGGTTCGAGCTTTTCGCCGGCCGGCTGGAGCTGGCGAACGCCTACTCCGAGCTGAACGACCCCATCGACCAGCGCGCCCGCTTCGTGCGCCAGATGGAGCTGCGCGCGAAAGGCGACGAGGAGGCCAACATGATAGACGAGGATTTTCTCACGGCGCTGGAGTACGGCATGCCGCCGACCGGGGGCATGGGGATGGGCATCGACCGCCTGGTGATGCTCCTGACGGACAGCGCCTCCATCCGCGACGTGCTGCTGTTCCCCACGATGAAGCCGAAAGAGGAATAGCGCGATGGCGCGCGAAGGGTATCTTCTGCATGCGGGGGAGGACAGAATCCACGACCCGAAAGCGGAAAAAAAGGCGGACACGCCGCGCAAGAAGTGGGACAATTTCTGGTATTACCACAAAAAGCACGTGATTCTCGGCGTACTGGCCGCGGCGGCGGCCGTCTTTTTCATCCGCGACTCCATGGGCAGAGTCCAGCCGGACTACACGGTCGGCATGGCGACGCAGACTTTTTACCCCGACGAAGCGGCCGAAGCCCTCGAAAAAGCCATGGAGCCGTTCGGGAAGGACCTCAACGGAGACGGCCGCGTGGTCGTGCAGATTTCTCCCTATGTGCTGCCCGCACAGGGAAGCGCGTCTTCCGGCATAGCGGACCCGCGGGCGGCGGCCGCCGGCCGGATGAAGTTCGTGGCGGACGTGAGCGCGGGCGAGAGCGCGATTTTCATCACGGACGACGCGACGTTCCGGCAGGTGGAGGCGCAGACGGGCCTCTTTGCCTATCTGGACGGCGGCACCCCAAAAAAAGGCGCCAGAGACTACGGGCGGATGCGCGCCCTGATTGCACAGTGCCCGAAGCTCGCGGGCGCGGAAGGGCTGCCGCGGAGCCTGAGCCTTTCCCTGCGGGTTTTTTCCGGCCCGGCCGCCGAGGGGGACCGGGCGAAGGATTACGCCGCCGCGAAGGAGCTGTTCCGGAAGCTGACGGCCGGGTCCCCGGCGGGCTCCTGAAGCGCGGGCGCGGCGGCGGGGAAAACCGGAAAGGTCCGCCGCGCTTTTCCGAAAGCTAAACATTTATAAAAAATTCATACCTTTCCCCGCCCGTTCTTTTATAATGAAGTCTGGGCCGGAAACACACTGCCGGAGCTGGCAAAGGAGGAGAAAAATGTCGGCGGGAAAAATTTTAGTGGTGGACGACGACAAGAATATCTGCGAGCTGCTGCGCCTGTACCTGGAAAAGGAGGGATTCGACACGGTCATCGCCAACGACGGCAAGAAGGCGCTGGAGATGTTCGACCGCGAGAACCCGGACCTGATTCTTCTCGACATCATGCTCCCCGGCCTGGACGGCTGGCAGGTGTGCCGCGAAATCCGCAAAAAATCCCAGTGCCCCATCATCATGCTGACCGCCAAGGGCGAGGTCTTCGACAAAGTCCTGGGGCTTGAGCTCGGCGCGGACGACTATGTCGTCAAGCCGTTCGAGGCCAAAGAGGTCGTCGCGCGCATCAAGGCCGTGCTGCGCCGCCTGGGCAAGAACGGCGAGGGCCAGGTCAAGGAGGTCAAATACGACAAGCTCTCCATCAACCTGACGAACTATGAACTGAAGGTCAACGGCAAGCAGATCGACACCCCGCCCAAAGAGATGGAGCTGATTTACCACCTTGCCAGCAACCCGAACCGCGTCTTTACGCGCGACCAGCTTCTGGACGAGGTGTGGGGGTTCGATTATTACGGCGACAGCCGCACCGTCGACGTGCACGTCAAGCGTCTGCGCGAAAAGCTGGAGGGGGTCTCCGACCAGTGGTCGCTGAAGACCGTCTGGGGCGTCGGCTATAAGTTCGAGGTCAAGGAGCCGGCAAAGGAGCAGAAGTAAAGCCTTCGGCTTTTCCGGGGTGAAAAAATGCGCAAGACCCTTTTTAAAAAATATCTCGGCATCACGTCGTCCGTGATTCTGGTCAGCTTTCTGATCCTCAGCCTTGTGATGCTGATTTTTGTCTCCGGTTACTGGAAGAACGAAAAGCGCAGCCTGCTGCACAAAAATGCGGAAAGCGTCGCCGGCATCGCCGAGACGAGCGTGATTACGGTCAAACGGAAAGAATACACGCTGGACGCGACGCGGATGCAGGCGTTCGTGATGGCCTTTGCGCAGAACATCGATTCCGACATCTTCATCACCAACCTCGGCGGCAAGCCCCTCCTCGCGGCCTACGGCAGCGGCGGGGACGTGGACGGCACCAAAAAGGTCGGGCCGGACGTGATGCGGCAGACGCTCGGCGGGCGCTACAGCGCCGAAGGGACGCTGGGCGGCATCTACAAGCGGCCGTACTATATCGTCGGCGTGCCCATCACCGTGCAGGCCCCCGATGGGCCCACGGCCATCGGCGCCGTTTTCGCGGCCTACAATACGTCCTCGTTCAACGCGTTCCGGTGGGAGATGGTCAAAATCTTCCTTCTCGCGGCCATCGCGGCGTTCCTCGTCGCGTTCTGCATCGTGTGGCTGTTCTCTTACCGGATGGTCCAGCCGCTGCGCAACATGGCGGCGGCGGCGCGCGCCTTCGGGGAAGGGAACTTTTCGGTGCGGGTCGCCGTCTCCAGCCAGGATGAGATCGGCCAGCTCGCGGCCGCCTTCAACAACATGGCCGATTCCCTCGCCTCGGGCGAGAACGCGCGCCGCAACTTCATCGCCAACGTGTCGCACGAGCTCAAGACGCCCATGACGACCATCGCCGGCTTTATCGACGGGATCCTCGACGGCACCATCCCGCCCGAGCGGGAGAAGCATTACCTGACCATCGTCTCGCAGGAGGTCAAGCGCCTTTCCCGCCTGGTGCACACCATGCTGAACCTTTCCCGCATCGACAGCGGAGAGCTGCGCCTGCACCCGGCCCGCTTCGACCTGACCAACACCATTCTGGTGGCTCTGCTTTCCTTCGAGCAGAAAATCGAGGCGAAGCACATCGCGGTCCAGGGTCTGGAGAATGCGGAAAGCCTGTTCGTCGACGGCGACCCGGATATGATCCATCAGGTGGTGTATAATTTAATCGACAACGCCGTGAAGTTCACCAACGAGGGCGGGTATATCCGCATCTCCGTGACCGACAAGCCCGACCGGACGGTCGTCTCCATCGAGAACAGCGGCCCCGGCATCCCCCCGGACGAGCTGCCGCTGGTGTTCGACCGCTTTTACAAGACGGACAAATCCCGCAGCCAGGAAAGGAACGGGCTGGGCCTCGGCCTGTATATCGTGCGGACCATCATCCACCTGCACGGCGGCGAAATCACCGCGCAGAGCGAGCAGAACAAGTACTGCCGGTTCGAGTTCTGGCTGCCGAAAAAAATCGAGCCGCACGGCCGCGGCGAGGAGCGCCGCCTTGTGGACACAACGGCCGACGACCCGCCCGCCCCCGACCAATAAAAGAAGGTGCCTTATGAACGAGAAGGACTGGAACCACCCCGAAAGGGACCCCTGGGAATATGAGGACAAAAAGCCGGAAGATGCGCCGACCGGCGAACAGCCGGGCCAGCCGGCCGGCGGCGACCGGCCGCCGGACACCGGCCGGGGACCAGACACTGGCCGGGGACCAGACACTGGCCGGGGACCAGACACCGGCCGGGGACCGGACACTGGCTGGCAGGCCCCGCCGAACGCGCAGGGCGGAGGGCAGGGCTCCCCGTACGGCTGGGGCCCGCCGTACGGCGGCGGGTATCCTCCTTATGGGCCCCCCTACGGTTCCCCGTACGGCCCCCCGCCGCCGAAAAAGATGGGGACCGGGCTGAAGGTCTTTCTGTGGATTGTCGGCATCGTCACGGTGGGGCTGGTGTCGGCTTTCGTCCTGTTTGCGGCGCAGCCGCGCGCCGCGGCGGGGCAGGATTCCGCCCCGGCTTCTTCGGCGCCGGCTGCCTCCGGCTCGCAGAGCGAAGCCGATTCTTCACGCCCCCTCATCGGCGGCGTGAAGGGCGACGGCACGGATGCGGATTCGGCGGGCATCACCGTGCAGAAAAAGCCTTCCGGCAGCGTGATGGACGCGAAAGAGGTCTATAAGAAAATCATCAAGAGCGTCGTGGGCGTCGAGACCACCATTCCCGCCGCCCAGACCGGGACGGGCAAAACCGCCGAGAGCGAGGGCACCGGCATCGTCGCCACGAAGGACGGATATATTTTGACCAACGCGCACGTGGTCGATTATTCCCGCAGCAACAGCGTGCGGGTCGTCCTGCACAACAACCGCGAATACGCGGCCAAGGTCGTCGGGTTCGACAAAACCTCCGACCTGGCGGTGCTGAAAATCAACGCGACCGGCCTTTCCCCCGCGGTGTTCGGCAGCGCGGACCAGATGGAGGTCGGCGACCGCGTGATCGCCATCGGCAACCCGGGCGGCCTGAGCTTTGCCGGCTCGCTGACCGGCGGGTATATCTCCGCGCTGAACCGCAGCATCGAAAGCCACAGCGACAACGGCATGACCTATATCCAGACCGACGCGGCCATCAACCCCGGCAACTCCGGCGGGCCCCTGGTCAGCCTGTACGGGCAGGTCATCGGCATCAATTCCAATAAAATCGTCGCCACGGGCTACGAGGGCATGGGCTTTGCCATCCCGGTCAGCAACGCGAAAAACATCATCAACCAGCTGATTCGCCACGGCTATGTGGCGGGGCGCGCCCGGCTGGGCATTTCGGGCAACACCGTCGAAGCGGCCTACCGCCAGTTCGGCTACCCGGAGGGCGTGATGATTAAATCCATCGACGACGACAGCGACATGAAGCGCGCGGGCGTCAAGCCCGGCGACGTGATCACCGCCGCAGACGGAAAGGCGCTGAGCGGCATGGACGACCTTTATGCGATCCTCAGCAGCCATAAGCCGGGCGACACGATTCCCATGACGATTTTCACCGGCTCCATCACCGGCGGCGGGCAGACCAGGACCGTGAAGATCAGGCTCCTCGAAGACAAGGGCGAAACCCAGCGGTAGGCTTCGGCCCGCTTTGTTACCATTCTTCACCGAATTGTAACTTGCCTTGCGAGAAAAACGGATTACAATAGAAAAGCGGTGCCGATACGGCGCGCACCGCGTTTTTTCAAAGGGCGGCGGTGCCCCGCCGCCTGAGGATTGCTGACAAGGAGTGTGAATGTTGTTCATGAAGAAATTTTTAATCGTTGGACTGGCGGCCGCTCTGGCCGTGGCATTTTCCGGATGCAAGGGGCAGGCCCCCGCGCAGTCCGGCGCGTCGGGCGCACAGAGCGGCGCGGCCGCCTCGTCCCAGCAGGGGACGGCGTCGTCGGGGGCGGCTTCTTCCAAGCCGAAGCCGATTCCGATTAAGCCCTCGGCCAAATCGAAGATTTCCGTGAAAGAAACGGACTACAAATTTGTAAAAGGCCAGAAGAACCTGCGGGCGGAGTACCCCCAGGCTTCCGGCAGCGGCAAGGATTACAGCAAGGTCAACGCGCTGCTGAAAAGCACGGCGCTCCAGACCATCAACTCGGCCGGCACGGACCCTTCCAAGTTTGCGGAAATCAAGGTCACGAGCCATGTGGCTTACAAGGATGAAAATTTCCTCAGCGTCACATTCCAGGAAAATTATAAATCCGCCAAGGGCGCCAAAGCCAAGCGCTCGTTCCGGACCGTCAACTACGACCTGAAGGCGGGCAAGGCGCTTTCCGTCGACGATATGGTCCAGAAAAACGGCGCCCTGCTCAAGGCCCTGCAGAACGCCGTGCAGTCGCAGATGTCGAAGAAGAAGGCCGCGTCTTTCCCGGCCTCCGTGATCCAGGCCGGCATGCGCTCCGCGAGCGTCTATTTTAAGGACAACGGCACCGTGGGGTTCAGCCTGCCGGTTTCCCAGCAGCTCGGGGACCACGTGGAGCTTTCCGTAAAGCTCAAGGATACCGCCGGGTTCCGCACCGGGAACTCCGCCTGGAGCTATTTCACGAAGTAGCCGGCGGCGTGTCGCCGCGGGCGACGGCCCGGTGTTCAGAGCGCAGAAAAATAGTAAAGTTCAGTTTGGCGGGACGGTATCAAACAGCTTCCGAAGCGCAATGCCTCGGGAGCTTGTTCTTTCTGCCCCGGCAAACGGGGCTTGCGATTTTCACCGCGCCTCACGCCGGGCCGAAACCGGCTCTGCCGGCGGCGGAATTTTGTGGTATAATAGAGCCGAGCCGAAAAATTTTCGGACGACGGATGGAACGGGTGAAGAAAATGGAGAACGAATACATCACATTTACCATCGGGAAAAAGAAGACGATTGCCCTGATTGCCCACGACGGGAAAAAGCGGGAGCTGATCGACTGGTGCGCCGAGAACCGCGCGATTCTGCAGAGGCACAACCTGTGCGGAACGGGGACGACGGCCATGCTGGTTTCGGAGCAGACCGGCCTTCCGGTCAAGGGCTACAACAGCGGCCCGCTGGGCGGCGACCAGCAGATCGGCGCCAAAATCGTGGAGGGCGTAATCAATTTCGTCGTTTTCTTTTCCGACCCGCTGGAGGCGCAGCCGCACGACCCGGACGTCAAGGCCCTTCTGCGGATTGCGCAGGTTTATGACATCCCGATTGCGAACAACAGGGCGACGGCCGATTTCATGATTCATTCCCCGCTGATGAGCCGGGAGTACGAGCACCGGGTCATCAATTTCAGGCAGAATATCATCGACCGGGTCCATCATAAAGATCAACTGATGAAATAAAAAGGAGGCGCGGCACGCGCTTATGCTGACGGTACCGATTTTGCTCGACAGCGCCGAGAAGGTCAAACGGTTTTCCGCCGCGGTTTCCAAGGTGGCCGTGGAGTGCGAACTGGTGCAGGGGGTCCGCATCATCGACGCGAAATCCATCATGGGGATTTTCAGCCTGAACCTGAAGCAGCCGATTCAGCTCCGGGTCCATTCCGACGACCGGAGCGCCCTGAAGCCAATCAGGGATTTTCTGACGGAAGCGCGGTAGCGCGTCTGCGGCTGCGCCCCGAAACCGAAGAGCGCCGTTTTTCTCCGGGCGCCTTTTGCGGCGGGAGTGCTTGACTTTTTGCGGCGAAGCGGCTATAATAAGAACACCGTCTGAAAGACGGCGGAATTTTGTATGCGCTCGTAGCTCAGCTGGATAGAGTACTTGACTACGAATCAAGGGGTCCCGGGTTCGAATCCCTGCGGGCGCACCAGTCGAGAGCCTCGACACGTAATTTGCGTGCGGGGCTTTTTTTGTTGCCTTCACTTTGGGTGCTCGCGTTTCTGCCTGCATCTAAATTGAGCAAATGACACAAAAAAGAGAACCGGTCACTGTGACCGGTTCTCTTTTTTTTGGTGTGCAGCGAGGGGAAAAAACCGGCGCAGGTCGAGCGACCATTTTTCAGGCGCGAGCGCTCCCGGCTTCTTCACCGAGCGTGCCGGTCGTGTAGGCTATAATTTCTTGATTTTTCGAGTAAAACAACGCTCCGGAAAATGTCCGGGGTGAAAATTAA
>ENA-UOOR01002051-UOOR01002051.1-fermentation-metagenome-genome-assembly--contig:-NODE-2051-length-21662-cov-5.953858_pt1 | contig 21662 bp, 15 predicted proteins | sample MGYA00245780_ERZ724029 | MGnify/ENA primary metagenome ERZ724029 (study PRJEB28704, sample SAMN03018315) | fermentation metagenome | biome: anthropogenic terrestrial biome; feature: soil; material... | reverse complement strand
GGCTTCGCAAGTTATTAATTATTTCTCATTTTCAGAGAAAATCCTAACTTTGCATTGAAAGAAATCAGTTTTAAAACTTAAAGATATGATACGGCAAGATGAAATAGCGTTGGTGATAGACTCGCAAAGAGAAACTTTCCTGAAACAAGATTCGGGATTCATTCGCGATGCACTTGCAGATATCCCCGTTGCAGACTCCTTTGCAACCATCATAACGGGAATACGCCGTTGTGGAAAGAGTACGCTTCTTTTGCAATTGCTTCGCAGGGATTATCGGGATGCCATCTATCTCAATTTTGATGATATACGCTTGTCGGGATTTGATGTGAGCGACCTTATTCGCTTACATCGGGAAATAGAAAAAAGAGGCATAAAAGTTCTTTTCTTTGATGAAATACAAATTGTAGAAGGCTGGGAAAAGTATATCAATCAGCTTTTACGGGAGGGATATAAGGTTTTTATAACCGGATCCAATGCCTCCATGTTGAGTGTGGAACTGGGCACCCGTTTAACGGGCCGGCACTTATCGATGGAATTATTCCCGTTTTCCTATTCGGAGTTTATCCGCTTCAAAGAACTAGCCTCCGGGCAGGATTCCGTTATGGACTACCTCGCCAAGGGAGGAATACCGGAATATCTTAAAACAGAGATACCTATGGTGTTGAATACGCTGGTGGATGATATATTGATGAGAGATATCGCCGTGAGACATTCGGTGCGCGATGTCACTTCGTTGCGCCAATTAACCACCTTTCTGATCACGAACATTGGAAATCTCGTTTCAGCGAATAAATTAGTCGGTATGTTCGGCATCAAATCCGCCGCCACTTTTCTGGAATATTTTTCTTTTTTGAAAGATGCCTATTTGCTGGAGTTTGTCCCCATGTTCAGTCATTCCTTAAAAGTTCAGGTTCGTAATCCGAAGAAAGTCTATGTGATGGATATGGGACTGTATACCGAAAATTCGCTATCGACCACCGACAATACGGGAAGACGGTTAGAGAACCTTATCTTTCTGCACTTACGTCGAAAATACAAGCACCTGTTCTATTACAAGGATAAGGGAGAATGTGATTTTGTGACGATGGAAAAAAATGCCGTTAAGGAGGCCATACAGGTCTGTTTGACGGTTGACGATGAAAACTTTGATCGGGAATATGAGGGCTTGCTTGCGGCAATGCGGAGTCTGGGTTTGAAAGAAGGAAGTATCGTTACGCTTCATCAGCGCGATATATTTGAAAAAGACGGCATGGTTGTCAGGATGATACCGGCGGAGGAGTTTATGAAGGAATAAACGCTTGTGGGTGAGTTGAAATGCTTCGAACATCTGCATATTGTATATAACCGTATTACTAATGATTTGAAATTAATATCAGTCAATTATGATTATAAGCGAAATATCAAGATCTGCGAAAAGCTCAAAGCCAGATATCGATTGATCTATTTGGATTTAAATTGTGATATTTAAATTAACATTTTCTTGTAATTATCCGGTTTAATTTCCTATATTTGCTTTTCATAATTTCATTATAAATGAATCGAATAAAGGACGTATTATAAGAGAGAGGGATTAAGCACAGATGGATCGCCGAGAAACTCGGTAAGAGTTTCAAGATTGTGAACAACTATGCCTATAATCGAATCCTGTCCCCCATTGGAGACTTTATATCACATTGCGGAAATACTGCAAGTAAGTGTGAAGGATTTGTTTGTTGATAATAAAGAAGAAAAATGATTATGGCGAAAAATAATACGGCAGAAATTGGATTTGAAAAAGAGATTTGGAAAGCAGCAGATTTACTAAGGGGTAATTTGGATGCTTCCGAATATAAGTCGGTTGTACTAGGACTAATATTTTTGAAATATATCTCTGACCGATTTGAAGCAAGATATCAGGAGCTAATAGAAGAAGGAGCCGGCTTTGAGGAAGATAAAGACGAATATACTTCTCAGAATATTTTCTTTGTACCCCAAGACGCTCGGTGGATTGTAATTTCGGAAGCTGCGCATACTGCAGAAATAGGTATGGTAATTGATGATGCCATGCGATTAATCGAAAAAGAAAACAACCGATTAAAAGGTGTACTTCCCAAAAACTTTGCTCGTCCAGAATTGGATAAAAGAAGGTTAGGCAATGTGGTCGATTTATTCACCAATATTCAAATGAAAGAATATGGCAATAAAGATATTTTGGGGCGTACTTATGAATACTGTTTGTCGAAGTTTGCAGAAGCAGAAGGTAAGTTGGCAGGAGAATTTTATACCCCGGCATGTATTGTAAAGACATTGGTTGAAGTGCTTAAGCCATATAGTGGTCGTGTTTATGACCCCGCATGTGGTTCGGGAGGTATGTTTGTCCAGTCCGTGAAGTTTATCGAAAATCATCAAGGCAATATAAATGATATATCTGTTTTTGGCCAAGACAGTAACCCTACAACATGGAAGATGGCACACATGAATTTAGCCATTCATGGCATTGAAGCAGATTTGGGCAAATTTAATGCCGATACTTTTTTTGATGATCAACATCCAAGGTTAAAAGCTGACTTTATAATGGCCAATCCTCCATTTAACTTGAGCGACTGGGGGGCGGACAAACTTCAAGAGGATGTTCGTTGGAAGTTTGGAATACCGCCTGCGGGCAATGCCAACTTCGCATGGATGCAACACATGATTCATCATTTATCGCCCCGAGGCAAAATGGGAATGGTTTTGGCAAATGGTTCTTTATCCTCGCAGAATGGAGGAGAGGGGACAATTCGTGAAAATATAATTAAAGCTGATCTGATTGAAGGAATTGTAGCCCTGCCGGCTCAGTTGTTTTATACGACAGGAATCCCGGTTTCATTATGGTTTTTGAATCGTCAGAAAAAACAGAAAGGGAAAGTTCTTTTTGTCGATGCTCGTAATATGGGGACAATGGTAACCCGTAAACTTCGCGAACTTTCCGATTTTGATGAAATTGAAAAGGGAGAAAAAGGAGACATCCAAAAAATTGCTGATACATTCACTTCATTTGAAGAAGGCACATTGGAGGATGAAAAAGGATATTGTGCCGTGGTAAGCTTGGATGATATTGAAAAGCAAGATTATATTCTTACTCCCGGACGTTATGTTGGTATTGCCGACACAGAAGATGATGGAGAGCCATTCGAGGAAAAGATGGCACGACTTACCGGTGAACTATCCGAACTTTTTGGAAAATCCCATGAATTGGAAAATGAAATTCGAAAACAACTGAAGAGTATTGGGTTCACGATATGATAAAAGATTCATATATTCTTCAGTTTTAAATAATCACTCTAAAATTGAAGAAATATGAAAGAAAAACTGATTAACGAAATTGAGAATGCGATGTCTGGATATCTAACATTTGAGCAAACTGCACAACTCAGCACTTCCTTATTACAGATACTTAGTAAATATGAAGTTGTTGTGGATGGAGAAACTGTGCAGGAAGATATTGTGTCAAATGCCAGGCTCCTTGAAATTTTCTTATCAGCGAAACAGGTCGAGGGTTGTTCTTTAAAAACGATTAAGTATTATGAATCAACCATTCGTCATTTATTTAAAGGAATGCCTAAAAATGTGGCCGACTATACAACAGAAGATATTCGGGCTTATTTAGCGGTATTCCAAAGTAAACGCAAATCCAGCAAAGTAACCATCGATAATATACGCCGTATTTTCTCATCCTTTTTCTCATGGTTGGAAGATGAAGATTATATTCTGAAAAGTCCTGTTAAACGTATTCATAAGGTAAAAACAGGAACACAGATTAAAGAAGTATTAAGCGATGAGGCCTTAGAAGTGCTTCGTGATAATTGTAAGCATATTCGTGATTTGGCCATCATTGATTTGTTGTCTTCGACGGGAATACGTGTGGGAGAACTTGTTAAGTTAAACCGAAACGATATTAATTTTCAGGAAAGGGAGTGCGTGGTTTTCGGTAAAGGAAATAAGGAGCGAATGGTTTACTTTAATGCCCGTACGAAAATCCATTTACAACAATATCTCAAATCACGGAAAGACAAAAACCCGGCACTGTTTGTTTCATTGGCTAAGCCACACAGCCGATTGGAAATCTCCGGCGTGGAAATGCGTCTCAGAGATATTGGAAGGAAGCTTAAAATTAATCGAGTGCATCCTCATAAATTCCGTCGAACGTTGGCGACTATGGCAATTGACAAAGGAATGCCCGTTGAACAGGTTCAACGATTGCTCGGTCATGTCAAGATAGATACCACTATGCACTATGCTATGGTTAATCAGACCAATGTAAAATTGTCGCACCGTAAATTTATCAATTAAAATTATGTGGACTTGCAATTCAACATATAAATACGCGATTCATTTTTCTGAAAATAGACCGAAAAATGATAATTTAGAGCAGCAGGCACAGGCGTTGTATAAGTCTTGGTTTGTTGATTTTAAGCCGTTTAAAGATGGTGGATTTATTGATTCAGAGTTGGGGGAAATTCCCGAAGGGTGGAGAGTTGGGAAGTTGTCAGATATTGGAAAAATTGTTGGGGGAAGTACACCTTCAAAAAAACACCACGAGTATTATACTACTAATGGAATTGCTTGGTTAACCCCCAAAGACCTATCAATAACTGGTGCTAAATTTACTTCACGAGGAGAAATAGACATTACCGAGATAGGATATAAAAGTTGTAGTACCAAGATGCTACCTAGAGGTTCTGTTTTATTTAGTTCTCGTGCTCCTATTGGCTATATAAGCATTGCATTAAACGATATTTGTACTAACCAGGGGTTCAAATCTATTGTCCCCAATAAAGAGATCGGAACAGCTTTTGTTTACTATTATTTGAAGAATAATACCTCTAGAATAGAATCACAAGCTTCTGGCTCTACATTCAAGGAAGCTTCTGGTTCATTAATTAATTCATTACCAATAGTTATACCTCCGGTAAAATTGATTTCTAAATTCAACGAGATCGCAAACCCTATTTTCTCTCAACAAGAAAAAAATGAAGAAGAAATAAAAAAACTTTCGCAATTACGGGACTCTGTTTTACCCAAATTGATGTCGGGCGAGTTAAAAATTAACGATTTACACAGCTAAATTCTCATTTATGGAAGAGTGGAAATATATAAAAATATCAGAGCTTTGTGAGAAAGTATGTAGTGGAGGCACTCCTAAAAGTACGATATCTGCATATTACGGTGGAAATATTCCTTGGTTAAATACTAAAGAAATAGATTTCAATAGAATTTATAAAACAGAAAAAAATATTACTCAAGAAGGACTTGACAATTCATCTGCAAAATGGATAGAAGAAAATTCAGTTATAGTTGCAATGTATGGTGCTACTGCAGGAAAATGTGCGATATCAAAAATTCCATTAACGACTAATCAAGCGTGTTGTAATTTGATGATTGATAAAACTGTTGCTGATTATCGCTATGTCTATTATGCATTATATAATGATTACGTGAAACTTTCTTCATTGGCAAATGGAGGAGCACAACAGAATTTGAACGCACAACAAATTAAAGATTTTAACGTTCCATACCGCGAACTTAAAGAGCAAAAGATTATTGCGAATCTTCTCTCCTCTCTTGACGGCAAAATCGCTCTCAACAAGCGGATAAATGATAATTTAGAGCAGCAGGCACAGGCGTTGTATAAGTCTTGGTTTGTTGATTTTAAGCCGTTTAAAGATGGTGGATTTATTGATTCAGAGTTGGGGGAAATTCCCGAAGGGTGGAAGATTTTGCCTTTTGTTGATTTTCTCATTTTAAGTAATAGAAAAACAGAATTTGATAATATTCCAGAATATTCTGTCACAAATACAGGTATTTTTCCACGTGAGGAAAAGTTTAATAAAAAATTGAGTAGTTCAACGAGCAAAAATAAGCTTATAAATCGGAATGACCTTGTTTTTGGCATGAGTAGGGAAATTCTTAATTGGGGAATAATGGAAGATGATATAGGAGGCGTTAGTTCTGCTTATACTGTATATAATATTGATTACAATATCATTAATCCAATCTATTTAAAATTATTCATTCAATCGAGAATTGGGAGATTTAAAGATTTAATACGTCCAGCAGCTCGAGAAGGGCAAGGAATTGATAAGCAGAGATTGATGTCAAAATACATCTATCTTCCAACTTCTGAAATCTTGAACAATTTTTGGAGAGTTTATGATAAGTTGATGGAGTCCAAAGAAAATTTCACTCAAGAAACTCAAAATTTAACTCAAGTTCGGGACTCTCTTTTACCCAAATTGATGTCGGGCGAGTTAAAAATTAACGATTTACACAGCTAAATTCTCATTTATGGAAGGACTTAAGAAATATACATTGGCAGAACTAACAATAGATGGTAAAGGAATATATGGTATTGGTGCTTCTGCTATTGATTTTGATTATCAGAAATATACGTATCTACGTATAACAGATATTAAAGATGATGGAAGTCTTGATTATAGAGGTCTTAAATCGGTTGGAGATAAAGATGCCAATAAATACCTTCTAAAGAAAAATGATATAGTTTTTGCCCGTACAGGCAATAGTACAGGAAGATCTTATTTTTACGAGACCTCAGATGGAGAGCTGGTATATGCCGGATTCCTTATTAAATTTAGCTTAGACCCGAATAAAGTGAATCCACGTATATTAAAATATTATACTCATTCTAAGAAATATTATGATTGGATTAAATCATTTGATACAGGCGGAACAAGAGGAAATATTAATGCTCAAACATATGCGAATATGCTTATTGAACTTCCTAGTAGAAAAGTTCAAGATAAAGTTGTTGATATTTTATCTTCCCTCGATGATAAAATCGCTCTCAACAAGCGGATAAATGATAATTTATTCTTAATATTTGTTTCATTTATTATTGAAATAATTGAAAAAAACTCAATATAAAGATGCCGTCGGTGAAAGAAAGAATCGATAAAAGGCCAATTCTAAAAATAGAACCCCGATATTCTATAGCTTCTTGAATAAATAACGAATTTAAAATGTTTTGGATAAAAGAACATATTTCTAAAATGCCGAGTTTCAATGCATTTGAAATGTATATAACTACAATAGAAAACAATATTGAAGTTAATCCTTCATTGTGCATTGAAACCTGTAAAAGTTTAATCGAAGGAATATGCAAAACGATTTTGACAAACAAATCCATCGTATCTAAAGAAGGTTATAAATTTCAGGAACTTGTAAGACAAACAGTTGATGCATTGATTATCCCTACGGATTACTACAAAGAGAAATTTTGCGAATTGGCAAGACGAATTGCTTCAGTGGCGCAGGTCATTGCAGAAATAAGGAATCATTCAGGCTTCGCTTCACATGGACAGGATGTAAAAACAATTTCTGTAGATTCTACACTGTCACTCTTCATTTATAAAATCACAGATGTAATTGGTGGTTTTATTTTGCATTATTATATGACACATAATAATCCGAAAAAAGACAGCCGGATTCATTACGAAGATTGTAATCAATTCAATGAATACTTGGATGAGACAAACCCTTTTGCAATAGGTTTGTTGTCGCTGTCAGCTTCCGAGGCATTGTATCAGCAGGATTATGAGGCATACAAAGAAGAATATTTATATTATCTAGAAATAAAAGACGAAAACTAAATTAACAATAACATGTCATTCACTGAAAATAGTTACGAACAAGCACTTATTCAATTATTCCAGCAATTGGGATATGAATATTTGTATGCACCTCATATTGAGCGCGATTATCATGTGCCTTTTTTCGAGAGTCAATTATTACAAAGTTTAGTAGATGTAAATCCATCGAAACCTCAAATGGCAATTGATGAAGCCGTTTCAAAACTTAAAAATATAGAGACGGGAAGCCTTGCCAAACGGAACGAAATTTTTTCGGATTACCTGCAAAACGGCATAGAGGTTTCATATTATAATGGGAAAGAGCAGTGTAATGACATCATTTATTTAATAGATTACTACGATATCCATAAAAATACTTTTCAAGTTATAAATCAATGGGTATATGTGGAGAAATCGGAGAAACGTGCGGATATTATTATTTTTGTCAATGGATTACCTTTGGTGATTATTGAACTTAAATCTCCGTCCCGCGAAAATACGAGTTCCTCGGAAGCTTACAGACAATTAAAAAATTATATGCACGAAATACCGTCTTTATTCGTGTATAACGCATTTTGTGTGATGAGCGATATGAGTTGTTCCAAAGCCGGAACTATCACGAGCAATGAAGATCGCTACATGGAGTGGAAGACAAAAGACGGAAGCTATGAAAGTACGGAATATGCGGATTACGACACTTTCTTTGAGGGCATTTTTATAAAAGAGCGTTTTCTTGATATTATAAAGAACTTCATTTGTTTCTCAAAAGATGACAAGAGCGAAGCCTTCAAGATTCTGTCCGGCTATCATCAATATTTTGCAGTAAATAAAGCGATAGAAAGAACAAAAAGAGCGATTGAGACCAATGGAAAAATCGGTGTATTTTGGCACACACAAGGTAGCGGAAAGTCCCTTTCTATGGTGTTTTATGCTCATTTGCTTCAATATTCTTTATCGCAACCCACTATCGTTGTTATTACAGATAGAAATGATTTGGATGATCAGCTTTATACTCAATTTTCCAAATGCAAGCAGTTCTTACGACAAAATCCGATTCAGGCAAAAAACAGAGAGGATCTGAGACTGTTACTTTTAGGCAGAGAGGCAAATGGCATTATCTTCACCACTATGCAGAAGTTTGAAGAATCAAATGAACCGTTATCTGTAAGAAAAAATATTATTGTAATGACCGATGAAGCGCATCGTGGACAGTATGGATTCGAAGAGAAGATAGACCCCAACACGGGGAAAATATCTGTTGGAACCGCTCGTATTATTCACGATTCACTTCCACATGCATCGTTTATTGGATTCACAGGAACGCCTATTTCCACAAGTGATAGAGACACGCAGGAAGTATTTGGTAATTATATCGATGTATATGATATGACCCAGGCTGTGGAAGACGGGGCTACATGTCCTGTTTTTTACGAATCGCGGGTCATAAATCTCAATTTGGATGAAAACACCCTAAGCTTAATTGATGAAGAGTACGAATTACTGGCTGAAGAAGGTGCCGAAAAGGAACACATCGAAAAAAGTAAACGTGAATTGTCGCACATAGAAGCTATATTGGGAGCCCCTGAAACGATAGACTCCCTTTGTCGGGATATCATCAAGCATTATGAAGAAAATCGTCAGTATGAACTAACCGGAAAAGCCATGATTGTGGCTTATTCCCGCTCCATTGCTATTGATATTTATCATAAGATATTAGAACTGCGGCCTGAATGGACGCAGAAAGTAAAGGTCGTGATGACGGGAGCAAATAAAGATCCTGAAGAATGGAATGCGATTATCGGTAATAAATATTACAAAAAGGAGCTTGCCAAAAAATTTAAGGATAATAACGATCCTTTGAAAATTGCCATCGTAGTCGATATGTGGTTGACCGGTTTTGATGTACCTTCACTTGCCACCATGTACTTGTACAAACCCATGAAAGGGCACAATCTAATGCAAGCTATCGCACGTGTAAATCGAATTTTTCAAGACAAATCGGGTGGACTAGTGGTTGATTATATTGGCATAGCCAGAGCCTTGAAATATGCCATGCATGATTATACGGTACGGGATCGGGCTAATTATGGGAATCAAAATATAAAAGATACTGCATTTGTCAAATTTAAAGAGAAACTTGAAATATGCCGTGACATATTTCATGGCTATGATTACAGTAATTTCCAAAACGGAACCGACTATGATAGAGCGCAACTGATAAAAGGTGGAGTCAACTTCATTCTGGCGCCCGACAAAGAAGAAAATAAGGAGTCATTTTTTAAAGAAGCTAAACTCTTGCACAATGCGATCACATTATGTCGTAGTTTATTGAATGAGAGTCTGCGATTTGAAGCCGCTTTTTTTGAAATCGTTCGTACCTTGTTGTCTCGAATGACCGGTAAGGTTAAAGTTTCAAAAAGAGAGATTAATGAACGCATTGGAGAATTGCTAAAGCAGAGCGTGAAAAGTCAAGGAGTCATCAATTTGTTTTCCGATGTAAAAGCAGAGTTTTCTTTGTTCGATGCGGCGTTCCTGGAGGATATCTCTAAAATGAAAGAGAAAAATATTGCAGTAGAATTGCTTAAACGATTGTTGTCCGAAAGAGTCGCCATGTATAAAAAGACAAACCTTGTTCAATCGGAAAAATTCTCAGATATGTTGAATCAAGCCTTATCAAACTATCTGAAAGGGATGCTTACGAATGAAGAAGTTATACAAGAATTATTAAAACTGGCAAGAGAAATAGCGGAATCTGAATCGGAACGAAATAAACTCGGCCTCAATGCTGAAGAGAAAGCGTTTTATGATGCGCTGACTAAGCCAAGGGCCGTGCTGGATTTTTATTCGAATGACGTTTTAGTAGAAATGACGAAGGAACTTACGGATATGTTGCGTAAAAACAGGACGATTGATTGGCAAAAAAAAGAAGGTGCAAGAGCAGGAATGCGCAGGCTCGTAAAACGATTATTGAAAAAATATAAGTATCCGCCGGAAGAATCACAGAATGCCATGGAGGTGGTTCTCAAACAGTGTGAAGAATGGACGGATAATGATTCTGAATTAGAATATTCTCTGGCAGAATCAGATTATAATAAAATTTATAAAATAGAGCCGGATAACGAATATTCAAAACGAGTCGCTGAACCTGCTGTAAAATACGATAAACAATAGAGATTATGTCTAAAAAATATACTAAAATAGCAATTGCATATGATTTTGATGGTACATTAGCACCTGGTAATATGCAAGAACATTCTTTTATCCCTAAACTAGGAATAAATAAAAGCTCTTTTTGGAATGAGGTTAAGGAAAAAGCTAAACAACATGATATGAATGAGATTTTGGCTTATATGCATTTAATGTTGAAAAAAGCTCATGAAAAAGAAATACAAATAACGCAAGATGCTTTTATGGATTATGGTAAAGGAATTGTTTTCTTTAAAGGAGTTGAAGAATATTTTGATAGGATAAATGCCTATGCAAAAACAAAAAACTTGACTATAGAGCATTATATAATCTCATCAGGTCTTAGAGATATATTGAAAGGAACAAACATACGAAAGTATTTTGAAGCTATTTATGCTTCTGCTTATGAATTCGATGTAAATGGTGTGGCTGTATGGCCTGCATTGGCTGTTGACTACACAAATAAGACTCAGTTTTTATTTCGAATCAATAAAGGGATTAAAAATTCCTGGGATAATTCGAAAATCAACAAGTATATAAAAGAAGAAGATCGGCCAATGCCTTTCTCACGTATGATTTATATCGGTGATGGAGAAACAGATATTCCTGCAATGAAAATGATTAATTATCAAAATGGAGCATCCATCGCCGTATATAATCCTAATGTTAGGGCAAAAAAAGATAAACCTAGTCCAAAGCAAATATGTCAAGAGCTTCTCGTTCATAAAAGAGCTACTTATATTGCTCCTGCTGATTATAGTGAGGAAAGTGAGTTATATCGCTTATTAATAAGGATAATAGATAAAATAGCTTTGAACTTGGAATTGAAAAAGTATATGAAATCATAAATCAATCTCTGGGAAATATTTTATTATATAAACGAAGGAATATTCTTCTTGAGCTCTGCGTAGTAGAGTATCTCTTAATTGAAAGAGCACTGACTGCAAATCATGTCAGAACAGATTGGGGATCATTTAGAAAATCATTATCATACTTTAGTACAAGTCAAAGCTATGATTACTAAATACATATACCAAATAATACATTCAATGTGAAAATGTTGAAATAAATGCAAGTTGTGTCCTTTTGATAAAGAAGGATAATTTTTAATTAGTAATATTGTATTTGATATTCCTAGTAGGATCATGAAATGTTAAATTAATATATGGAGCCTGTGGTTTTTTTGTATTTCTGTTTATAATTTAATATATGGTAAATTCTATTCGATTTCAAATTCATTTCTTGATTGTTCTTTTACCCGTAATAGTATAAATAAAAGGAATATTCTTTTCTGCTTATTCTAAAATTATTATCTTTGTGAATTGAGCGTTTTCTACAAGATATATACCAATTTGTGAGAATGTAAAATATACGGAATTAAAATAATACATGGATATGTTAGTTAATGAATCTATAATAAGATAAGAATAAAAATAGAGTCTATGCACATATTATAAACCTCTCAATCTATATTCTTTAGATAAACCGTTACAGTGACACAGAAAACGAACACCCGAAAATACGAATGATATTAAATGAAAAAACAAATTCAAAATTACTTAGAACAAATATATTCCGAAATAGAGGAACTGTATTCAGACGAAATCAATTTAGGAGGAACAGATTTTGAAAATTACAGCATATTTGATTTCGTAAATTTTCATTTGATTTATCGTTATATTCTTGACGATAGGGATAACAAAGACGATTTTTTTATAAGCATACCTGAAGAAGAATATAGAGAGAATTTTTTTACTTCAATTTTTCATTCAATTTCTCTTATCAAACTTTACCAAAACTTTTTCATTTATGAAAAGAACCATTCAATAATACTAGATAAAGGAGATTATATTTACAAAAAACATAATCGAGAACATCGAATCTTTATGGTTAAAAGCACTTATGAAGGAGGAGTAAAAATCAACTTCCGTTTTCCGAAAAAAAATGAGAAAGGAATAAATGACTTCTCTTTTGATCAGAAAAATTTTACTAAACTGAATCCAAATTTAGTTGAAACTAAAAATGCATCAAAAAACATAGATTCATATCGTAATTTTCTGAGTACTAATTTTAATAGCAAATTCCCTTTTATCACGGACTTCCAAAATAGAACATTGGTAATTGCTGAAAAGCAATTTTTTAAAGAGAATAAATTTTTGCCAATAAGATACACAAGTAAAAGCGGGAAGATAAGCAATGATTTGCCATTTTTTAGTTACTTAGTAGAATGTTGTAACGACTTCAATTCTGCACAAAAATTTCTTTTAAATAATAATCAATTTTTTAATGAACTTATAATTATTGGTGATGCTAAATACAGAAATTCTTTTGATTTCATTTTGCAAGAAAAATATAGAGGAAAATACAAGAACATTATTGCAATAGGAACAGAAAGGCCGAATTCGCAAAATCATTTTTTGGAATGGTGCTGGTCAAATGATGAAGTAAAGATTGCCAATAATGAATCACCAAATGACCTTATAAAGGTTCGTTTGAAAAATGACCTTCTTTATTCATTTTTTTTATTACTTTCAAATGAAATTCAAAAAATAAAGGATGAAAATAATGTAAATCTTTCCTTCATTTTGAAGTACACAAACTTTTTTCTTAGAATGATTTTAGTCAATACCAACTTATCAAAGGGTGTCTTCAATGAATATTTAGACCGTCTTAAACGCTTTTTTTATAGTGAGGTATTTATCGAGGAATTAAATAATCTTTTTTATGAAAAAGATATTTACAATTCCAAGATTATAAAAGATTATACTACCCGAATTTTTGATGTTTTTTCAAAAATCTCAAACGCTTTAGAATCTGAAAACTTAAAGTGGAATTACATAAAACAAAAAGCTCTAGAAAATCAAACAAAGAGAATTTTTATATTAGTCGAAAAGAAAAACTATGATGCGGTTTCTAATCAAATACGAAATGAAAGGATAACGAACATTCGTGTTGTTAGTGACAAAAGAATTGATACTTCCAAAATGTATTTAGATAGATGGTTAAACGACGAACAAAATTCCCATAAAAATCTAATGATAATCCCGTATCTAAATAATTTGGAATTATATTCAAAGATTAAAGCTGTGAAGGGAAAAAGTGAAGTCCTTTGCTATGAAAATTTAGATGAAATTTCATTTGATAATGTCGAACAAAGCTATCAAAATCAAGAACAGAAAAAGCTAAACCATAAGGACAGAAATGTTTTCTTCAAAACTCAATTTTCTCATTCAATCGCAATAAAAAAACGGGAATTAGATGATGTTTTTGCTTTTGATTTGGACAATGAAAATTTCAAAAACGACCCTTATGAATCTTATGATTTGCCTAAAGAGAAAACAATATATGAGATTCATTTCAATGATGGAACAGTAGATAAATTTGATTCTTCCAAAGGTGTTTTTTTAATTGAAAATGATGAGCAAATAAAAACAACAATTGGAGAATTGTATGACAATGCAACAATTAGATTTTACCAAAATAACAGCAAAGAAGAATTTAAAACAATTCTTAAAATTTTTGATACTGAAAATTTGTTAGATTCGTTTGACGAATATTCGGAAAGTTGGAAAGGAACATTAACAGAATTAGCCGAAAAGTTTGAAGGCGTTGAGAATCTTTATAATCAGCTTTTTATTTCTCACAAAATCAGCTACAATACATTTCAAAATTATTTTATTCGTGAGTTATCTCCAAGATTTCCTAGGGTCAAGACATTAAAATGTATCCGAGATTTTTGTTTAAAAAATGGCTATTCAAATGAGCTTATTGTAACAGATTTTGATAAGTTTCAAGTTTATTCAAAAAAAGATCACTCGATAAGACAACAAGCGGGAAAAATTTTAGGTAACGATTTATTAGATTATGTAGCATCTAACAAGGAAGAAATAAGTGATACATTAAAAAAGTTACCAAATAATATTTTAGAAAAACTGACAGCAACAATTTTACAAAAAACTATAATTAAAAAAACGTTAGTTGATGATGAATTATCTAGATGAGCCAAGATTGATATTTCGGGATATAATCAGAAAGAACTTGATTGGTCCAGGATCAGATGTTTTCGTGTCTGATTCAGAAAACGAAATAATTTCTGATTATCCTTTAAGCAGATATTATTCAGGAATTTTGTTTCCTGAACGAGGTGTTGAAAATTTAAATGATGATAGTATTGGCAGGGATGCAGATGCTAATGCAAATGCTGAAATTGAAGATAATGGAAACGGTATTCAGGAGCCACCACGAAATATTTCGGAAAGTTTAGACGCTACTGATGGAGATAGTCGTTTAGGTAAGGTTCCAGACTCAAAAGAAGATAAAGAATATTCAGAAGCTAATCAATATTTCCCGACAAATTTTGGTTTGACTTTTTGTGTTCCTAAATATGCGAAAAGCCTGAAGGTTACCTTTAATTATGCAAAATATATTCAAATTGAAGCAACTTCCGCAGAGATAGAAATTTTAGAGAAAGACTTTGAAAAGTTTGCTGAAAATCCATACAATCCTGTTTCAAAATATTTTAAATATGAAAATGGTCTAATGTCATTGAAAAAGGAAGAATTTGAAAAAGGCGATTTGTCAGCTCAAAATTATCGGAGTCGTTTTAAAGAAAATGAACAACAACAAGAATTAATTGACAGTATTGCATACAAAAAAGGGGAGTTACTATTAGGAAGACTTTGGAAAAGAGTAAAAAAAGAACCTATAATTATTGATTTAAATCTAACTGAAATTAATCTTGATGAATCAAAAGAATATCCTTTGGACCAACATAAAGAAAATGATTTGCTTGTAACTTGCTATTATAAAAAAATTCATGAAACGAATTATGGAAAATTTATTAAAATTTTGCTGGCAAATAAATTGAGCCACCCCAAAAATAGATTTTCTTTCGGGAACGAACTCTTAAATGCCAAAGCTATGTTTCAGGGTGAAATTTCTATTTCGGGTGTAACATTTATACCTTATAAACAATTATCTGAAACAAATCCGTTTGACAAAGAATTAAACTTGATTAATTTTCAATATAGAAATGAATACTCTTTCGCAATTGGACACGGCTGTGCAGTTACTTGGAATGATGACAAAAAGCCAACGGAATTAAAAACAACATTTTTGCCCGAAGTTGATATTAAAAATTACAGTAATGCGTTTAAAGACACTTTTCCTGTTGAATTAAAAGAAATAACTGAATTGAAAAAACTTTCAATTTGGACGGACTTAGATAAATCAACAATCATTCAGAAGTTAAAACTCTTCGCTCAAGAGTATAAAAGCTGGACAATAGAACAAGGAAAAACGAATGCAATAGTTGGGTATGAAGAATCTTTAAAGTCCATTTTAGAAAAACAAAATAAAACCTACGAAAGATTAATCAAAAATATAGATTTTCTAAATGACAATGAAGTTGCTTTTAAATCATTTTCGTTGGCCAATACCGCTATGTATATACAAATGCTGATATCAAATGAAGAGCTATTTGGAAAGAAAGGGGTTGATTTGTTAGAAATAAAAAAATGTGATGGATACAATGATTTAAATTTTTTCAAAAATCACGCATTCAAACCAAATTATAGACCGTTCCAATTAGCGTTTTTCCTTTTAAATCTTGAATCAATTATCAATGAAGATTCTTATGATAGAAATAAAGTTGTTGATTTACTTTGGTTTCCAACAGGTGGCGGGAAGACAGAAGCTTATTTAGCAATTACAGCTTTTACAATAATCAGTAGGAGAGTTTTATACGGAAAAGATGCTGACGGCGTTTCTGTAATTATGCGTTATACTTTGCGGTTATTAACCGCGCAACAATTTGAGCGCGCAACAAAATTAATTCTCTCATTAGACTTTTTGAGAAGTTTTTTCAAACCTAATGAATACTTCTTTTTCGGTGAAAATGAGATATCAATTGGAATGTGGGTTGGGGCATCAACAACGCCAAACTCCTATACAGATGCCCGATTGATTTTCAAGAGAATATTCGACGAAATTACAAAGTTGAATATTAATAAAGAAGGTAATTATAGTAAAGTGAACACTTATCCAATTACAAATTGTCCTTGGTGTGGTTGTAATTTGGTATCTCATAATTATTCAGGAAAATTTGATTTGGGCTATAAAGCAACAGATAAAATGTTTTCTACGAGTTGCTTAAATCCTGATTGTGCGTTTCACGCGGAGCTGCCGATTTATTTTGTTGATGATAAGATTTATCAAAACCCTCCAACATTACTTTTCGCAACAGTCGATAAATTTGCTATGCTTTCTCATAGAGAAGAAGGTCATCATCTATTTAATTCTTTGGAATCAACGAAGCTACCTCCTGATTTAATAATTCAAGACGAGTTACACTTGCTAAGTGGTCCTTTAGGATCAATCACAGGTTTATACGAATCTATTGTAGAAATGCTATCAACTAAAGGGAAAAGAAAGCCAAAAATCATTACCTCAACAGCGACAACAAGAAATACAGAACAACAAGTTGCAATGTTATATGGAAACAGGGAGTTGAACATTTTCCCACCAATGGGAGTATCTTATAATGACAATTTCTTTTCTTATGTTTCTGATACAAGTAAGCGTAAACATATTGGCTTTATGCCAACAGGAAAAACAGCTTTAAATTCACAAATACGTATTTTAGGGAATTTGCTTTTAGCAAGAATTGAATTATTCAAATATTTCAGGTTTAAAAAGAATCTATCACAAGAAGAGGCGATAAGCCGAGAAAATAATTTTTGGACAATCGTATCATTTTACAATAGTTTGCGTGATGTAGGTAAGATTTACAACAAAATTCCTGCGGAAATTTTCGATTTTTTAAAATTATTACATAACCGCTACCAGCTAACTAAGCAAGCCTATGGATTTAACTACTTTGGACTTGCAGGAAGGACTAAAGAGTTGACAAGTAGAATTGAAAGTAATTCAATTAAAAAGATATTAAATGAATTAGAAATGCCTTTTAGTTTGATTGCAAAAGATGGTATGAATTTCGTACAAAACACAGTCGATTTAGTTTTAGCTTCAAATATGTTTTCTGTTGGTATTGACATTCAAAGATTGAATGTAATGCTTATGAACGGGCAACCTAAGAATGTTGCAGAATACATTCAAGCTTCAAGTCGTGTGGGAAGAGAGGACAAAGGGATCGTTATCAATTTGTTGGATGCCAATCGCTCACGAGACAAATCGTATTTTGAAAATTATATTTCTTTTAACAACGCTTATTATAAGTTTGTGGAGCCATTGAGTGTAACTCCATTTACAGAAATCGCATTAGACAAAGTTTTAGCGAGTTTATTGGTTTGCTATGTTCGACACAAACAGGGTTTGTATTCAGACAAACGAGCCAAAGATTTTACAGGGGATTATAAAGAACTTGAAACTTTTATTTCAAACCGAATTAAAAACAAAAAACAATTGAACTACGCATTAGATAAACTAAGGGCTTTAAGCGAGAAATGGATAACCAAAGAGGGTGATTTAACTTATAGAACTCTTATAAAAAAAATGTCAGAGTTAGATGATTGGAGTTTAATGATGTCAATGAGAGAAATAGATACAAATAGTATAGTAAAAATAATATATAGATAATGGGACGATTTGAGCAAATGCAAACAAGGAAAGCCATTAGTTCTTATGGTGGCGTTGGTTCTATTGTAGAAACAAGAGGCGGTTCAATACTAATTGAGAATTTTAATGAATGGCCTTTTTTTCAAACTGTGAATGGGAAGTTTGAAGAACATAATCTGGTCATCGATAAGAGATTCAAAAATCGATTAAGTAAATATTTTGAAAAGTTGGAATATTTGGTGAAAATTCCTGTTAATGAATTAAAGCCTAATTTTGACCCTAACATTCCTTTTGCGTTATTATCTGCAAAATATTTTCCTGAATGGTTTTATTGTAACAATTGTCATCGTTTTGATAGAATTGATAGATGGAAAAGTAATTGGGAAAACAATGTAAATTCAGAGCACAAAGACAACTTTTATCCACCCAAATGTTACAGTTGTTATGTGAAAAACAAAGATAAAAAAAGGAAGTTTTATGATTTAGAACAAGTTCGTTTTATTTTAACATCACCAAACGGTGAAATAGCCGATATTCCTTGGGATAAATGGGCCTTTCTTTTAAGTAACCAGAAAAAAGCCGACAAAAAAGAGTCTAATGATAATACAGACGAAGAAGATATTATAACACTTGCAAATATTCAAGTTCCGGAAGATGCCATTTTTGAGTACAAAACATCTGAAAAATTAGATGATTTGAAAGGAATTTGGATAATTGCGAAAGGAAAAAATGGAGAACAACTAAATTTCACGACGCTTTCAGGTTTATTCAATTTAAGAGTGAAAATACAAGATTTATTACCGAATACAAAGGAAACGGATATTCTGTTTAAACCTGTTATTCGTTCAAGTAATAGCGTTTATTATCCCAATATTTTGTCTAGCATTTACATTCCTGCAAATGATGAATTAAATGAATACTCAATCAATTTGATTAAAGACGAATATGAGGATGGTAGTAATGCCCAAATAATTTCAAGGAATTTAAAGCGTTACAAAAATATAGAAATTAGTACTGAAATTATTCAAAATTTGATTGACAATAATTTTAGTGAAAGAGAACTTGAAATTGCAAAAACTGAAAATCAATATAGATTTGATGAATACAAATACATTACAGAAAAAGGGAGTGATAAAGTTGAAGATAAATTGATATTCAATAAAATAGATAAATTACTTTTCCAAAATGATTTGATAAAATCTATTTATAAAATGGATAAAATAAAATTTTCATCAGTTCAAACTTCTTATACAAGACAAGAGCCCATTTCATCAAATTCAATTCTAAAAGACGAAGATCCCGAAAAAACGACGAAAGAGAGTATTATAAAAAAATTCACATCTATTTATGGTAAAACAGTCAACTATTTACCTGCGATTGAAAGTTTTGGAGAAGGTATTTTCTTTGAGTTTGACAGCGAAATTTTAAATAAATGGATTAAGAGTTATCCAAAAATACAAGAACGTATTTCAATTTTGATTAGAAACCAACAGCAATTTCAATCTACTCTAAATGAGGATTTTGATTTAACCCCAAAATATGTTCTTATTCATACTTTCTCACATTTAATTATAAAAGAGTTAGAGTATTTATGTGGTTATCCTACGACATCAATTCAAGAAAGACTTTATATAGACGAAAATCCTGAAATGAACGGGGTCTTAATTTACACAATTGCAGGTTCTGAAGGTAGCTATGGCGGTATAACATCACTTTGTGATGATAATAAAATTGGTAACTTAATTCAATCAGCTATGATACGCGCAACTGATTGTGCAACAGATCCTATTTGTTATCATACACACGGACAAGGTGTGGCTAACTTAAACCTTTCTGCTTGTTTTAGTTGTACTTTACTCCCGGAAACATCTTGTGAGAAATTCAATTGCTATTTAGATAGAAGGATTTTAGTAGACAAAGATTATGGATATTTTAAAAGCATAATCAAATGAATATGAAAAGAAGCAGACTGGCTAACAAGCTATCTGCACGAGCTGTGAAAGTAGTTAGTCAGAAAATTATTTGAATTTGAATCGACTTACTGATTTATTTGTAAGCACCCGAGCAAGTACCTCTTGTTATTCCGGAGCATATGCACCCACGGATTTGATCTGACATTCATTCCGACTACTGTGCCCTGTCTAGTAGAATATTATAGTATTATTAGAGTGCCGATTGGCATTTATTAGAGTATTATTAGATTTTCACTAGAGATTCATTAGTTTCGTAAGCTCCGATAAAATATCCATTTTAGCGCAAAAGTTTTTTTTCGATCTTTGCCGTCAAATGTAATTTTCATGAAACCTGTAAGCAAAGAAGAATTCCTGGCGATACTGGAACGCCAACAGAAGAGCGGGTTAAGCATCAAAGATTTTTGTGCGAACGAGTTCTATACAGTCTCCAGCTTCCATTACTGGAAACCCAAGTTCGGACTCACCCGGCCCTATAACAATAATGCATCGGGTACATCCACGAACATGCTGGCACCCATCAAAGTGAACCTGCCCGTTAAAGCCCCTGTATCCTCGGGGGCTTCATCCCCTGGCAGCAGTCAGGGAGAGATCTGGATCAAGCTCCCGGTAGGTAGTGCAGCGGAGAAACAGATAGAAAAGCAGACGCGCACAAGGAAGAAAGAGAGATCCAACTGCAAGATTTTGGAGGATCTGCCCGTGGTTGGCAAGCCTACAATGTCTTTGACCAGAAGCTGTACCGGATAGAGAGGATGGCTGACGGGAGAAACCTCTCGTTCGAGGAACGAGCCAAACTCAGGGAAGAACTTACATTCCTATCATGAACTCGCTTGAAGTCTGGATGGAGAAAACCTATTTCACGGTTCTTGCCCATAGTCTTATCGGTGAAGCCATCAGGTACTCATACTCACTTTGGCCGCGAATGAAGAATTACCTGCTTGACGGACGGCTGAAACTCGATAACAACCTGTGCGAAAATACAGTCAGACCCATTGCCTTATCCAGGAAGAACTTCCTGTTCTGCGACAACCACGAGGCGGGCGGGAATGCCGCCGTCCTCTGTTCATTCCTTGGATCATCAAGGAATAGGGAATCAACCCGCGGGGAGTGGCTCATGGATGTTATAGGCAAGATGCCCTATTACCAGAAACTGGGGAATGATGAAAACCTGAAGAGGCTCTTGCCGAATTACTGAAAAAAGGAGGAAACTAACGAATCTCTAGTAAAAATCTAATAATACTCTAATAAATGCCAATCGGCACTCTAATAAGGGTCTGCTGAACAAATGGTCTTTATGCTTAAAATCAGCAAAATAAGTCCTTTA
>ENA-UOOR01002048-UOOR01002048.1-fermentation-metagenome-genome-assembly--contig:-NODE-2048-length-21680-cov-5.441572_pt1 | contig 21680 bp, 16 predicted proteins | sample MGYA00245780_ERZ724029 | MGnify/ENA primary metagenome ERZ724029 (study PRJEB28704, sample SAMN03018315) | fermentation metagenome | biome: anthropogenic terrestrial biome; feature: soil; material... | reverse complement strand
ATTCTTCTTTTGAAAACATATCGTTTATAAATTTATCTGTTATTGAAGGATATGTTTCATCAAATACAACAAATTGCTTATCAAATCTTTCTCTGACTTTAGGCTTGGTGTCGTAGTTTCCCATTACCACAAGGGCTACGGGCATTGTATACTTGGGAAGGCTGAAAAGTTCCTTGTGATACTCATAGTCTTCCATGATATCGCCTATGTAGCAGGTTCCGATTCCAAGGCTTTCTGCTGCTATTACCGCATTTTGGGCTGCAATCATTGCATCTTCAGTCCCGAGCATAAAATCGCTTATGCATGGTCCGCTGTAATCATTGAAGGTTTCAGGAATTCCTCTTTGCTGAAAATATTTGTGCCATTTATAGTTGTCGGCAACAAACAGCAAAGCCAGGTCGGCATTTTCAATAAAGGGCTGATTGTCACAGCTTTTCGCAAGCTTTGACAATGTATTCTCTGAGCGGATTTTAATTATGCTGTAAGACATCATGTTTCCAGCAGTTGCGCCTTGCATGGCTGACTCAATAATATGCTGCAGCTGTTCATCAGTTATCTTTGTTTCATTAAATTTTCTTATTGATGTGTGTGATTTTAACAGTTTTATTACTTCGTTCATAACTCTTGTACCTCCTGTATTAAATATATTTTAGGATATCACTAACTTAAGTCCACAATCCATGTTGCTATTTATGGTCATTGGTTATATCGCCGTTACCGCTGACGGGTATTGCTTCTCCTCCGATTTTTGAGCTTGGTTTTAAGGCAGCCTTGAAGAAATCCTTCACTCTTGCTGCCTTTTCCCTCAGTTCTCTGGCTTCCTGTCCTGCATAGACCCTCACATCAGCTGGAACACCATATGCCTCCACGCCTAACTTTTCTGCAACATAGAGAGCCCTGTAAAGATGATATTCCTGTGTTACTATTACTATTCTTTCAGCCTGAAATATTTCCTTCGCACGATAAATGCTGTCATATGTTGATATGCCTGCATGGTCCATGAATATATGCTCTGAGAGTATTCCCCTGTCTGTGGCATAGCTCTTCATTATATTTACTTCATCATATCCCTTTTTGGTATGGTCTCCGCTCATTAATATCCTATCTGAAACACCTTTTTCATATAATTCGATTCCCGTTATTAATCTGTCCTGAAGCATTGGGCTTGGAGAACCGTCACTTCTCACACCTGCGCCGAGAACTATTATGCAATCCGGATTTATATTCAGGGCTTCATCTTCGGAAATAATCAGATTTTCTGTTGATGACTTCACATATGAATTAATAAAGATAAATACTAAGAACGCCGCAATAACCAAAATTATTATTTTAAACATTACGCTTTTTATAAATTTAAGAAACTTTTTCATATTTTCTCCGTTTGAATAATAATAAAACCTTTACCTATGAAATATTGAAATTGGTTATACATCCACCTTCCGCTGTCTCACATAATAATATCATCTAAGACTACAGTTTTATGATACTTAAACAATTTCGCTTCAACAATTTCCGTATCAGGCTCCATAGGATCCTGAATAACTGCTGCCTTCAGCTTCATACCCAAAATTCCCGTCTCATCATCCGGTCTTACCATAAATCCAATGCTGCCGTTTGTATGAACAGGCGTTGCTTCAAGGTATTTTACAGTATGAAATTCAAGAGAAATGCCATCCTCGCATTCGTATTCTACAATGGGAAAGCACATGCCCTTGGGGCAGATTTTTATGAAATCTTTCTCAAAGTTCTTTTTTATTTCGAAAATTTCCTCTTTAGTCATCTGCTCAAAAACCTTGGGGTTTGAATAAATTCTTTCCACATCAGCCCACATGTCCGAAAGATAAACTCTGTTTATCTGAACCCAGTGTTCTTCTTCCGTCTCTTCATTATTAAACCAAATCTTTTCGGAATATTCCCCATTTACAGTAAGAACAAGAGGCCTTTCCACCGGGTATGAGGTTGTGTCCCGACCCATAGTAAAATGAAGAGCCGGGTTATTCTCAAATTCAGGTATCTTTGCAAAATCGCCTCTCAACTCTATGCTTGTCAAAAACATCATATCTATATTTTGATAATCAACGCCTTCCGGATTCCAGCCGTTTCTTAATAATTCTGATAAAAATATAATACTTTCTACATCCTCAATATTAAGTTTTCGATTTTCTGCACCGCTTACTTCAAATTCATTATTACCAACAGATATGTTTTCTACTGCCATGAAGGGGTGAAAGGTATCATTTTTATCGCTGCCTTTCATCATCATCCTGTTAGTTTCAGGAACAGGCGGTGTTTCACAAAGCTCTGATATTTCAATCCATTTCATCTCTTCGATTTGTTCCTGTTGTTCCTGAAATTTTTCATCATACTCAAGTACAATGAGACGCATTTGTAAACCGTACAGAACTAATGCAGCTACATTGCAAACAACACCTTTAACTTCCGTATTTTTCCCGATTACCTTTATCTCATCTATCTTTGATAATAATTCCTGCAAATATTTAATATTCATTAAAATCACCTGTTTATTTTATATAAAGTATTGGTTATGCCTACTCACCCAGATAAAGCTTTTCAGATATTCTTAGCTTAAATCCACAATCCATGCATATGGTATATAATCATTCGGAAAAGCTTATAACATCCTGAGTGTCAAAACCTCTCCTGACTACTTTATGGGCTATCCGTACCTCGCCATTTACTTATATTTGTTTTTATTATAAACTTATTTACTTAATTTGGCAACCATTACTGAAGTTCAATCCCTGAATTTTTCAATGTTTTAATGCTTGACCCTTCTTAATAGCTGAATTTATAAAAGGCCATTGGCGCTGCCAATGACCTTTTATAACCACATATTTTAAATAAATTTTCTTTCAGTAATAACAGCCTCGTAATCCTTGACTTTTATTTTGTCACCAATTTTTAAAGCGCCCTTTTTTGCTAAAATGTATCCAATATTTTTATCCAGCACATAACTGTAATTAAATTTAGATAATCTTCCTATTTCTTGACCATCTACAATAACAGGATCTCCCGGACCTCCCAAATCCTTTGCATTAAGGTGAACATCGTCTTGATCCATGGTAAAACCAAGCATTTCTTTGGCAGGGCCATTTTCCTTTACTTTCAAAAGAGCTTCTTTTCCAATAAAATCCTTATCACAGTTAATTCCTGTATCTAACCCTACTTCCATGGGATTGGTATGAAGAAGATCCCTTAAATAATAGAATCCGGCTTCTGTAGGTAATGTCCATGCCATAATTTGAAATTCAGTAATTTCTTTTGCTCCGAGTGACTCACCATATTCCTTAAGCTTCTCCTCTATTTTCCCGATTTCTTCTGAGGGAAAATAAACTTCATAACCGAATTTTTCTCCGGTAAAACCTCCATAGTTAATCTTTACAGGGATTCCGTCAATTTTATTGTCTCTGATGCTGAAAAACTTTTGGTCATCTATCTTTTCTTCAGCCATTAAATTAACCAGTTCTTTTGCTTTAGGTCCCTGAACGGCATACATGTGATAATTTGGTGTTATATTGGTATATTCCACCTTATGGATACGGAATGATATTTATATAAGATATTAAAACGTCCCCCATGTCTTCTTAAAGGAAAACTGGAGTAAAAAAATCAACCGATAGTTTTCCTCTACTATCGGTTGATTTTTACTGCTATTAAGGCAGCTGACCGTTTATTCAGCAGTTCCTTTTACTAATAAAACAAATAAGCGGCAAATACGGCAGGCATGCATGAAAGCACTGTAATTACAACACTTATCCAAAACATATGCTTATATGCTTCTTTATGAGACAGTCCAAATATTGTCAATATTGTCATAACTGCACCATTTTGCGGTAAAGTATCCAAACCACAGGCAGAAAGTGCTGATAAACGATGCAATGCTTCCATATTTAAACCTAAATCAATATACTTGGGAAGCAATGCGTCCAAAGCTATACCAAGACCGCCTGATGCTGACCCTGTAACACCTGCCAAAGCGTTAACGCTTATTACCCATGAAACATAAGGGGAACCGGGAACCCCTTGTAAAATTGCATTTGTTATTGTCTCAAAACCGGGTACTGCAGCAACAACCGAACCAAATCCAACAACTGCACAAGTACCGATTACAGGTAACCCTGAATTTCCGGCACCCTTATTTAAGGTTGCTAATACATTTTCAAGATTTCTGGACATTAAAATTATGCAAGTTAAACATCCTAAAGTCAGAGCAAAGAATACATCTATATTAAATACGTTTAACGTGAACAGTGTAACAATTATCGGAGCAAATGCCATAATTGGACTTGGCAGATTTTTATCGCTTAGTTCCGTGATAGTCAATCTTTCAGGTTTAACAAAATGTTCTCCTCTTTCTTTTGATTTCTTTAATTGATAGAAAATATATATGAATGACAGCACAACCGCAAAAGTATCAGAAAATAATGAAATTTTCCAGCCTGCCGTTGCAGTTGTTCCTAAATATTTCATAGGCATAATATTATAAATCGTTACAGCTCCGGGCAGCCAATTTCCCATACAATTTGCTCCTAAAGTAAATACCGCCAATGCAATATGCCATGGTATATCCAATTCTTTGAATATTGGATACATAATCGGCATCATAACAAATACTATAACCCAAACATTGATACCTGCATATACAAGTAAGGTTGTAACAAGCCAAATTCCTATGAATATTTTAAGCAGACTTTCCTTACCAGTTAATTTCATAATGGAATTTGAAATAACTTGTGCTGAGCCGGTGTCTTCCATAAGCTTTGCAAACACCGAACCCGCTGCTAACATTAAAAAAAAGTTACCTGCCCAATTCTTAAAACCTATCATATATGCTTCATAAAGGGTTTCTTGTAATGGCACACCTGAAAATACGATAACAACAAAGCTAGCTAATAATGACGCAATAATAATATTCCAATCTTTTAGTGCCAAAATAATAAGCAGTGCCAACCCTAATAAAATACCAACAACACTTAACATAACTTTTCTCCTCGTATAATATATTTATCAGTTACAAAATAATAACTGATATAAACTTAATTAATATTCAAAACAGCACATTGACAAATAAATATGTCTTTTTATTTTTTAAAATGCCCAATTCCCTTTTACTGTTGCATATTTTCTCTATTTATCGTATATCATTTTTATCAGGTATTTGTTTAAATCGGAATAAAGCTTTTCTTGTTCATCCTTAGACCATTTTTGAAATCCTTCGCCTGATTTAAAACCTAATTTTCCTTCATCCTTCAGTTTAGCTAACAACGGAGAAGGTTCATGACTATCACATAAATCATTTAAAACAGTTTTGTGGATATTATAGGTTAAATCCAGACCAACCATATCGGCATTCTCCAATGGCGCCAACTGCGGTAATCTCAAACCAAAGGAATATTTTACAGCATCATCAACTGTTTTTGCATCTGCTATTCCTTCTTCAACTATATAAATAGCTTCTCTCCATAGAGCATGCTGCATTCGGTTTGCTATAAATCCGGGAACATCCTTTTTACATAACACAGGTTTCTTACCAACAGACTGGAAAATATCCATCATTGTCTGGGCAACATCGTCGGTGGTTGCATCAGACTTTATTATTTCCACAAGTGGAATTAAATGAGCCGGATTCCAAAAGTGAGTTCCTACAAAACGCCCTCTATACTTCAAATTTCGCGAAATATCTGATGGACTCATAACAGAGGAGTTTGTACAGAAAATTGTTTTTGCAGAGCAGCGTTCTTCTAAATTTTTAAATAATTCTCTCTTGACTTCAATATCCTCAAATACAGCTTCGATAACAATGTCTGCGTTTTTTACAGCCTGGTGATCAAGGTCTGTGGTAAAATGAACTCGCTTCAGGCGGTCTTCTACTTCATCTGAGGTTATGATTCCTTTTTCAACTAATTCTCGTGTGCTTTTTCTTATGCCTTCCCTTGGATCCTGATCTTTAGAATCATACAAGGTTACAATATATTCAGGTTTACCTGCCATTACATAGGCAATATTTTTTCCCATCAAGCCCGCACCGCAAATTAAAATGTTTTTTATCTTATCCATTTAATTTTATCTCCTTATAATACAATACACTACGTAAACTATATTGTTTATTTTGCTACACCTAAAATATTTCGAGCTTCATCGGGAGTTGCTACTTCATTGCCATATTCTTCAACAACTCGTCTTGCCCGTTCTACAAATTGTCGATTGCTTTTAGCCAGTACACCCTTACCGTACATAACATTATCTTCCATGCCTACACGGACATGACCACCTAAAGCAATTGCACCATATAACATTTCCATAGCATATTTGCCAACACCAAAGCAACTCCATGTGGAGCCAGGTGCCAGCCTGTCCAATGTATCCTTCATAAAAATAAGGTCTTTCATAGTACCTGTGATTCCATTTGCCGCACCCATACAAAATTGAAAATGAGCCGGTGTATCTAATACCCTTTTTTTAATATAGTAAGCGGCATTCCCTATCATACCGGGATCAAAAACCTCTATTTCCGGTTTAACACCCCAGGCCTTCATATTTGTTCCTAATTCTTCTAAAAAGTGTGGGTGATTTATAAACAAACTATTATTCAGCCAATTCATGGATCCACAATCAAAAGAACCTAATTCAGGTCTGAGTGCTTTTAAGTGAGCCTGTCTTGTTTCATCTGTAGCGTTTAAGTCTCCCGATGTTGTCAGGTTAAGGACTATGTCGCATTTTTCTCTTATCAGAGTTACCGTTTCTTCAAATTTCTCTTTACTCATTGTTCCCTTGCCTTCATCATCTCTCATATGAAGATGTGCAACAGCAGCTCCAGCTTTATAGCACTCATAAACATCTTCTGCTATTTCCTTTGGTGTCAGCGGAACATTTGGGTTCTCTTTTTTCGTTGGCCATGCTCCTGTAGTAGCAACCGTAATTATTGTTTTCATATTATCCTCCATTTAATTTAATACTTATAGTAAGTAAAGCAAAGTTCGTGCCAACAATTATATAAAAATTATGTTTAATACTTTTAGCTTGATTTCAACGAAATTTTTTATCGTGATATTTATAAGCACTTTATTTTGATATTAAATTATTCCTTAAGTTATAATAATATGAAATAAACCTTTATACAAAATTGCGGGTTTTATCTGAGATTTTAAATACTCCAATCATTTTCCCACACAAAAAAATGAGTTATAACTTTAATTATACAAATATAACTAAAGTTATAACTACGGAATGTGCAACACATTAATTCTTAGTTAATAGTTATTCAATATTAAGTTTTTTGCATTTTTTCCATAAAGCCGGCTGGCTAAGTCCTAAAACTGCCGCCGACTTATTTACAGAACCATATTTCTTTATGGTTCTTGTTATTACATCCCTTTCCAGTCTCTCTACTATATCTTTTAATGTTCTGGTATCATATTCACTATCTTCGATACTTTCCAGTTCTAAAATTGAAGCAATGCTATTGTATTTTATTATGCCATCATTATTTATAACAACCATTCGCTCAATTAGGTTTTCTAATTCTCTGATATTACCCGGCCATTTATATTCTGTAAGCAAGTATATTGCTTCTTCTTGTATTATAGCGTCTTTTCCGTATTTTTTATTGTACTTATCAAGAAATTCCTTTGTTAAATCAGGAATCATTTCTTTCCTTTCACGCAGAGGCTTAATACTAATCGGAACTACATTGAGTCTGTAATATAAATCCTCTCTAAACGTACCTTTCCTGATTTCTTCCTGAAGGTCCTTATTGGTTGAGGCTATTACCCGTATATCTAACATAATTGATTTGTTTCCGCCAATTCTTCTGATTTCTTTTGTCTGTAGTACTCTCAAAAGTTTAGACTGAAGGCTTAATTGCATTTCTCCTATTTCATCTAAAAGTATGGTTCCTTCATTGGCTAACTCAAACAAACCGATTTTTCCTGCTTTTCTTGCATCTGTAAAAGCTCCCCCTTCGTATCCAAAAAGTTCAGCTTCCAAAAGTTCTCCGGGAATTGCAGCACAATTTACCTTTATAAATGGTTTATTATTTCTTTTGCTCCTATGATATATTTCATCTGCCACCACCTCTTTACCTGTTCCTGATTCACCGGTTATTAATACGGTTACATCAGTAGGGGATATGGTATTAACCAGCTCCATGGTTTCATTCGTTTGATCACCAACTATATGGTTGGAAATCTGCTGCTTACGTAAATAATTAATTTCTTCATATGCTCTTTTCTTGTCTTTGTTAAGCTTTGCATTTATTTTTTCTAATTCCTTTAAATCACTTATATCTCTGTTATTTATGACAACTAATTTTACATTCCCCTCTTCATCAAAAATAGGAGAACCTGAAACAAGCACTTCTTTATTGTTTCCTAAGATTTTCCCGAGAGAATTCACAGGCTCCTTCCGTTCTAAAACCTCCATGGTTACGGCACCTTTATATAGACCTTCTTCAGTAATTTCTTTTACGGTTCTTCCTATTAATTTTCCCATGGGAATTTCCGTATTCCTTAAATAGGCTTTATTTACGAATATAGTTTTTCCGGTACCATCAGCTATATATATGCCATCATACAAATTATCGCTTATTTCTTTAAAGTCTAAGTAATTATCTATGAAATCTGTATAAATTTCATTAATTTTATCATATTTCTCATTGACATATTTTTTAATTCCTACATCAATATCCGCATCTTCAATTATTTTTTGTATATCTTTAAATTCTTTAAACAAGCTAATAATTTTCTGCTCGTCGCCCATACTATCACTCCTGTTGTAAAGATTGCCCTACCTGTTCCACTCATCCATATAAAGCTTTATGGTCCTTATCATTGTAAGGCATCATGTTTCCCGCTGTTATTTTAGGATATCACTACTTAAGTCCACATCTGTCCTGAAGCATTGGGCTTGGAAAACGAATAATAATAAAATCTTTACCTATGAAATATTGAAATGGTTATACATCCACTTCCGCTGTCTCATATAATAATATCGTCCAACGCCTTCCGGATTCCAGCCTATTATAAACTTATTTACTGAATATGGCAACCACTAACAGGACTCAATCTCTGATTTCTTCAATGCTTAATTTACTTTGCCCTTTAAGCAATTCTGATTTAGGAGTGTATATAACCTGTGACTGGTATATTCCGTTGTGGCCTGATACATAGTAACTAATCAAAGCAGCAATGACATAGTATGAAACGGCATCTGAACCAAACATTTCAATTCCCAGCATAATTGTTGTAACAGGAGTGTTCGTTGCACAACCGAAAACTGACAATAAACCTAAAGCAGCAAGAAATGAAGGTTCTATATTTGCCATTTGACCTATAACGCTTCCCAGAGATGCACCTATATCAAAAAGTGGAGTAACTTCTCCCCCTTGAAATCCGGCACCAAGAGTCATACATGTAAGTATATACTTAGCCAAAGGATCATAAAAAGCAGTTATTCCTTTAAATCCTTCATCAATCATCCATGTGCTAAGTCCTTCATACCTTGTCCAGTTAAATAGAAGCATAACCGCCATAACAAACACACTTGAAGCAAATGCCCGAATCAAATAATTTTTGAATAACTTAGCGTATGAATCTTTTAGGAAGTGAATGCAAATGGAAAAATATTTTCCTACGACACCAAATATACATGCCGCCAATACAACAACAGTAAAAATATATGGAGTCATTTGAGGAACATACATAATCAAATGTGAGCTATGAACAGCTCCTAATGATTTTGCAACAAAATCGGCTATATATGATGCGGTAAAGCATGGAATAAGCGATTCATAACTCAGTTTCCCCATGAAGCACATTTCAACCCCAAAAAAGGTACCTGCAAGGGGTGTGCCAAATACTGAGCCAAAGCCTGCACTTATTCCTGACATAATCAGTATTTTTTTATCACTAACGTCAAGCCTGAAGGATTCCGCCAGTTTATTTGTTATTGTTCCGCCTATTTGTACTGCTGTTCCTTCTCGTCCGGCAGAACCTCCGGAAAGATGAGTCAGTATAGTGAAAATAAAGGTAAAAGATGACATGCGCAAAGGAACATGAGAATTCTTATGCACACTGTCAATTATTAAGTTGTTTCCCCTTTGGGAACCTTCACCATAATTTTTATAAACAAATGCGGTGAGTATTCCCACTATGGGCAGCAGTAACAACATATATTGGTGTTTTTCACGAAACGAACTTGCTAACATAAGGGAATCTAAAAAAAGCTTTGATATAACTCCCATGACGATACCGCTGATAACAGTCAGCAAAAAAAGTTTGAATTTTTTCTTGGTAATACGCATTTTTTAACCTCACAATAATTAAATTAAATAAAAAGAAACTCCTGCAAATGAAAAAACATTTGTAGGAGTCATTAGCTTGAGCATTTAATGGCGAACTCCATCGCCGATATTTATAATCAAATTGTCAATATGTTGCACCTATTTAAGAAGTGAATCCTTCTTCCGGAGAATATCCTCTGCTGCCGCACAAGCCGGGCAATCACAGTATTTTGCTCCGTTTTCAATATTTTCAATATTTTTAATATTTTTAATGTTTGCCTGAATTAAATTCTGCCGCCGCATCGGTAAAGCTTTTAAAAATCTTTAAGAACTCAGGATATTTTGCAGTCAGGCACTCAGGATGCCACTGAACTCCAATCAGGAATCTGTCTTCTGTACTTTCAACTGCTTCTATTATGTTGTCTTTAGAAAGAGCGGCTACCACAAGGTTTTCGCCTGTAGTCTTTATCGCCTGATGATGAAAAGAATTCACACGCAAAGTATCTTCTCCCATAATTTCATGCAGCCTTGTGCCTTTTGATATATTAACCAAATGATAAAGTTCATCATGGGTAAAGCTCTTGGGGCTGTGACCGTATGAACCGGGAACCTGAGCATTTATATCCTGGTATAGCTTACCTCCCAAGGCTACGTTTATAAACTGGTTTCCTCTGCAAATACCAAGTATGGGCATTTTTCTCTCGTATGCACGTTTAAAAAGACCTTTTTCACACTTGTCCTTATACACTGCCATACCGTTAACTTCCTTGATGGGCTCCTCTCCATACAATTCCGGACTTACGTCATCTCCCCCCGTAAGAAGAAGACCGTCTACTAAATCAATATAATTATCAAAATCTTCCTCGTTGGTAATGGTTGGTATGCACACAGGAATACCTCCGGCTGCAAATATCGAATCTATATATTCCACTGTTATTGTACTGCTTCTTTCACTCTTGTTGGTGGTTATGCCTATAACAGGCTTTCTGTTGTTTTTTTTCATCTCATTATCTCTCTTTATATTTATTAATTTGGTAGTTTTGTTTCGCACTTTATTGTTTTATAGTTCAAAGCTTTTCAAACAATATGTCAGGAACCAATGGTTCAAAACGTACAGCCACAGCCTGAACCTTTCCATTTTTAACATCAAAGCTTACAGGAAGCGTGATCAGGAGTATGTCCTCTAAAATATTGTCAGCCCGGAAAACGTCATAGTGGTAATGATTTAAGGGGACATCCATATCCCGATAATGCATAAAAAGCTCATTATTCATTTCCGTAATTTTCAGGGTTCCATATCCCTTGTCGTAATATGTACCGGCATATTGGCTTAATGATAGTGAGGGTTTTGTGCCTGTAACCTGCTCTTCTTTAAAATAGTTAACCTCACAGTCATGATAGATTTCCTCTTTCGGCAGTTCATTTCCGTGAAACTTAACCGACCAGTCCTCATATTCTGCTCCTAACACCTCGTCAAGGATTGTATATAATGAACCATACATAAAGGGTACCGTAGGTGAATGCAGATTAGTAAGTATTGCAACGCCTATTCCTTCGTTCGGCAAAAATGCCTGTATTGAGCTGTAGCCTTCAATTTTTCCTGTATGCTTATGAAATTCGAGGTCCCTGTATTCTCCTCTTTTCCATCCCATTGAATAATCCATGCATTGATAAAAATCTACTGAATCTTCAAATTGTGACTGAACAGAGTGCATCTCTTTGAATGTTTCAGGCTGAATAATGACTGTGCCATCCTCAGCTTTTCCTCCTGCAATATGCATCATAAGCCACTTAGCCATATCATTTGCAGTGGAGTTGACAGATGCAGCAGGTCCGGCTAAATCTACATTCCACACATTCAGCTCATTCCATCCGCCGTTTCCGTAGCGGTAGGGCATAGAATAGTTTTCATCCTTTTTCATAATTTCGGAGGAGCAATTAGTGCGTGTCATGGCTAAAGGATCAAAAATATATTTCTGCATCAATGTATCCCAGGTTTCTCCCGTGGCACATTCTGCCACATATCCTGCCATGGCATACATTACGTTGCTGTAAATTGCCTTACCCCTGAAGTCTGTACACGGCATGATATATCTTAAGCTTTCTGCAAGATTCTCTCTAATCCTGTCTCCCGGCCATATAGCATCATGAGTTCCAAAACCGGTTTTATGACACAGCATGTCCCTCAGTGTCATATTCTTTGCCAAGGGGTCATTCATCACAAGCTTTGGAGCATATGTGGTAACAGGCTCATCATAATCAAGCATCCCTTTGTCAACAAGGAATGCTATAAGAGCAGATGTCATGGATTTTGAGCAGGATGCTATCCCAAACTGTGTATCGGCGTCAGCGGGAAGATTTTTCTTAAGGTTCCTGTATCCTACCCCAAGGGAGTCCCATAGCTTACCGTCTTTAATTACAGCTATGGCTGCACCGGGCACCCTCCAGTAATTTAATTCATTTTCAATTGTCGAAATCGTTTTTTTTGACAGTTTATTCATGTTTCCTCCAACTTATATGGTTATAACCTTAAATAATTGTTTTTACTTTTCTTTATTCTGTTACAACAGCTGTTCCCGATGCTGTAACCATAAGCATATCGTTTGCACTTCCCAATACCTCATAATCAATATCCACTCCCAGAACCGCCGTTGCTCCCATAGCCGCAGCTCTTTGAGACATTTCATTTATTGCATTTTCCCTTGCCTGTATCAGTTCACCTTCATAGGAATTAGATCTTCCTCCAAAAAAATTTGTAATACCTGCCGCAAAATCCTTAAGAAAATTAACCCCTGATACTACTTCACCGAACACAATTCCCTTGTATTCGATTATTCTTTTGCCATCTAATGTATTTGTTGTTGATATAATCATATTCCCTCCTGAAATTATATTTGATTTTATTATAAACCGCTTGACATTATTTATCAACTATTTCCTGAGAAATAAAAAGCACTCTTGCGAGTGCCGATTTTTATTTATTTACAGCTTTCGTTGTATGCCTCTATAGATTCCATGGCTTCCCTAATCATTTCAGGTGTTACATGATAAGGATAATGATTCACATCTATTCCTTTTAATGCCTTTTCAATAACCTTGTCCGCATCCTTCATTGAAGAGTGCAGGTCTGACAGCTTTGTGGGAAGTCCAAGACTTTTATTAAATCTGAAAACACGTTCAAATTCTTCTTTTTGCCTGTCTGCGATAAGCAGAATAAGAATTCCGTAGGATACAATCTCTCCGTGAAGATGTCCGTATTCCTCTATCTGGGACAGTACCGTAAATCCATTATAAACCGCATGAGCCAAGCCTGATGTTATATCCATGCTGACTAAGTTTGATACAAATCCGGTTGACACAATTATTCCAAGAATAATTTCTTCAAGCTCCGGTGAAACAGTATGGTCTCTGCAGTCATTAAGTGCTTTCTCCCCGTATTTCACAAAAGGTCCGTTGCACATATTGCCCAGGGACACCCCCATAGCCTGAGAATGAATAAGTTCATCGCCTCTGCTCGATACGGAGGTTTCAAAATATTTTGCCATGGAATCTCCTATTCCTGCCCATAAATATTTATTTGGGGCGTTTACTATAATTTCACTGTCAATAAAAATATGAACAGGCGGAATATTGGAAATCGAGTATTCTCTGAGAGAACCATCCGGATAATATAAAATACCGAGACTTGTGCAGGACGCACAGGTAGATGCAATAGTTGGAAATGTAAAAAATGGTCTAACCGTTGTATGTGCAAGTACCTTGCCTGTATCAATGGCTTTCCCTCCTCCTACCGCAAAAATCATGTCTGCATCCTTTACCTGAGGTATTTCTTTAAGCCTTTCAATATTTTCCATGGAAGCCTCTCCACCAAAATGAAAGAAGCCTGTAATTTTCAGCGAGCTATCCTTAACTGCACATTTTATTTTATTTTCGGCAGCATTTATTGCTTTTTCTCCTCCTAATACTACAGCCTTATTTCCATAGGGTCTGCAAATTTTAACTATTTCGCCATATGCGTCAGAGCCTATGGTGTAGCTTGGAAAAAATGTTGTTTTCATGTGTTTACTCCTTATATAATCTTCAACCTGCTGATAAATGCAGATTGTATCTGTTAAAATTAATTTAAAACTCCGCTTCTTCTGCAAGTTTTGAGTTTGAAGGTGCTTTTCCTTCAATGCTTTTTAAATATTTTCTGTTCTTGTATGCACCTATTGTAAGGAAAGGAATTATTATAATTGCAATTCCCAAATAGCCCATATAGCCGTAACCATACTTGATAATCTTATCCAGACCAATCATGGAAATTCCCATTGAAATAATCATTATTAAGCATGATACTACAATTCTTTTTACGAAAATATTGTTGATACCCGACAAAATTTCTACCTTTTCGAATTTTTCAACAACTCCGTAAATAGTTGTAACCCCTGTTGAAATAAAACACAGGAACAGACAAATGTTATATGCCCAGAATACATATGGTTTTCCAAGCTGCCCTGTAATATACAGTGTAGGCAGCGTGGATTCGCCTGCCTGGGTAAATTCGGTATACCAGCCCAGCAGCATTATAATGGACATAACCAACGCAATTGAATTAATTACAAATGAAATAATCATTGACTTTGAAACATCCTTAGGATTTTTTAAGGTCTTGCCGCAGGAAATCATGGTGGGAATTACCACCGATTGAAAGCCTGCATAAGTAAATGCGTTCAATATTCCTCTTCCCACATTCGTATTCCCCCTGACTGCAAATATATGAGATATTTCAGGTGCTTTAGCACCTATTCCCAGAATAAATATTACAGCGCAGGAGGCTAAAATTCCTACAGACATGACTGTGGATGCACGGGAAACCATTGAAGCTCCGAAAATTGTCATTGCCAGAAGCAGCACTCCCACCGAAATAACAGCATAGGCATAAGGGATGCTGTAGGTCTTGTTAAGCAAGGATGCAGCTCCTGCTATAACTGCTCCCACGGCACATACAACCATAGTGTAAAAATAAATTTCAAATAAAACTGACAGCTTGTCATAAGGATGGTACAAAGCCTGAAAAAGTTCTTTATAGCTTGATAAGCTTCTGGAATTGTACATAATTATACATTCACGGATGGTTAAGGTTAAAAGAGCCATGGCGATAACAGCCATTATGGGAGCAGTCCATCCATACCGCACATAGTATTGTGTTGCCTGATTACCGGTTGCAAAGCCTCCGCCTGCATGAGAACCAAACAGCACGCATGCAACCGCAAACGCGCCTGTGAAGCTCATGCTCTTTGTTTTTGTTTGTTGTTTTTCCATTTTCATACCTCTCATGTGTTCATGTGTGATTTTTAATACACTGTCGGTTGTCCATGAGAAGGTTATATGAATATAAAAAAATCTTCCTCTCTCAGGGAAACCAATCCCTAAGAGACGGAAGATATATATCTTTCGCGGTACCACTCTTATTCATTTCTTGCGAAATGCCCTCTGAATACGGATTATTTCTAATCGATACTCTGCCTTTTTTAACGGACGGCTACCCGTACCTGCCTACTGATATTCTGATACATTGTTTCGGCAAATCCACTCAAAGGCTAGTTCGGCATTTCTCTGACATTGTTTCACACCATCCAACAACTCTCTGAAATCATTTTAAATGCTTACTGCTCCTTATCACAGCGTTTATGTTACTCATTTAATTGTGTATTTTTACGAGTATAACACCTAATCTGAACACTTGTCAATATAAATTTTCAAAAATTGATAAATATGCATGGTCAGGAAGAATGGTCGGGAAGAACCGTCTCCCCTGTGGGATCTTCGGCATGAGCTACAAACTCACGAATCGGATTAAAGTTTTCAGCGGCAACATTACCGGCTATATCATAGCATACATTCAGTCCGTTGAAACTGTTTGTAAATATTAAAACACCCGATTTGGTATTTAAGTCAAGGCATACAAAGGATTTAAAGCTTCCATTATCTCCCCAGTGCCATATTAATTTATTTTCCTTCCGGTATATACCCCAGCCAAGTCCCCAGAACAAATTCTCACTTATTTTATTATGTGCATCAATCATATTGTTAAATGACGCAGAGGATAATGATATATTTTTGTTATCTATGATATTTAAAATGAATTTAGTGTAATCATCAATGGTTGTATAAAGCGTACATGCGGCATTCGGTTCAGTACAAACACTGAAGCCGGAGTGAGTACGTTTTTGCTCCATTCTGCCTTGACTGTCAAATGTATAGGAAAGATGATTATTTACTGCATGTGTCCAGGATAATGTGCTGTTATTCATTTGCAGCGGTTTAAATATTTCTCCTTCGGCAAGCTGGCCTAAATCCCTGCCCATAACATTCTCCACAGCTTTTTGCAAATATGTATATGCTTCACCGGAATATAAAAATTTACTGCCCGGCTCAAAATAAATATTCAGAGGCTTAGGACTCCAGTCTTCAATTCCCGAGCTGTGGCACAAAATATTTTCCGGTGTAATAATCTTATATCTTAAATCGCAGCTAATTTCATATTCCGGTAAATATTCAAAGACCGGAGTGTTTAAATTAATAAATTTTTTATCACAAAGACGCATTACAAGGTAAGAGAAAAGTGGCTTCGTAAGTGATGCCGCCTCAAATTTTGTGTCATGCTGCACGGGTTCCCGGGTCATGGTATTTATAACACCATAAGTATCACTATGTATAACTTCTCCATTTGAAATAAGTGACATGGCAATACCCGCCACCTTGTTTTTTTTCATAGAATCTGAAATGACAAGCTCAGTATCAGTTTTCCATTCAATTTTCATAGCATTTTGTCTCCTTTTATAATTTCAGCACAAATAAACCTTATGAGAACATATATGAACGGTTAGCACGTCTTTCTTCCTTTTCTCAATACCTTTCCGGATTTTACACCTGTATGAACACCATTCGCGGCAGTCAGAACTCCGTTTACATACACTCTTTGAATACCCTTGCAGGTATTTTTGGGAGAGCTGTAATTTGGAGTATCCTGAATATCTTCAAAATTTAGCAGAACCAAATCCGCCCACATTCCTTCCTTAATAAGTCCTCTGTCCGGAATACCTATACGTGCGGCAGGCAGACCTGTCATTTTGTATATGGCGGTTTCCAGAGGAAACAGTCTTCTGTCCCTGCAATAGTGTGCTATAACCCTGGGGAAGGTTCCATACCACCTCGGATGTGGCAATCCCGGATAATCAAGGGAAGCCGCATATCCATCTGAGCCAATCATTGTAAAGCGCTGGGACATAATGTACTCGATATCCTCCTCACACATTCCGTAGTTCACTTCATTGACTCTGCCTTTTTCTTCAACAATCAGGTCAAAACACGCATCTGCAGGATCAACGCCCCTGATTTCTGCAATCTCCGCAATGGATTTACCTATGGTCCAGGCATTTTTTTCACTTTCTGCATATGATACAATAATATCTCCCCATCGACCAACATGACTTTCGTTGCTCTCAGCCTTCAGCTTCTCACGGATTTCCGGTGTCTGCAGCCTTTGCAGCATCTTTTCCATTCCTCCTTCAAAGCCCCACAAGGGAACATTGCTGTCCATGGTTGTGGATGATGCATTGTATGGATACTGGTCTGCTGTAACATCCAGTCCTTCCCGCCTTGCCTTTTCAATCATCGCAACAGTTGTTCTGCAGTCAAGCTCCCAATGAGACTTCCTCGTGACCTTGTGATGTGATATTTCCAGCGGAACACCTGAACGTCTGCAAACCTCCAGAGCTTCTCTTACAGCCTCCACTGTTTTTGTTGCCTCATCACGCATATGAGTAGCATAAAACCCGCCGTAGCTCTTTAATTCCTTTACAAGAGCCGACATTTCATCTACATCTGAAAAACATCCCGGAGGGTAAATAAGACCGCTGGACATACCATAGGCTCCGTCATCCATACACTGTCTGAGAAGCATAATCATTTCTTCCATTTCTTTTTCATCGGGCTTTCTGTCTTCAAATCCCATGACAGCCAATCTGATCGTTCCATGACCTGTCAGAGTTCCAAAATTAGTGCTGATACCTGAATTTTCTAACCTTTCAAGATATTCAGAAAGCCTGTGCCAATCATATTTCAGATGCCCTGCATAGTCCCTGAGCAGCTTTACCCTTTCAGGATTCACCGGTGCAGAAGAAATACCGCAATTTCCGCCAATTTCTGTAGTAATTCCCTGAAATATTCTGCTTTCCGCAAGTGGATAATCGGGCAGGGTACTGTCACTATGACAATGAATATCTATAAACCCGGGTGTGAGATACTGATCCTCGGCATCCAATATTTCAAGCGAATCATCTCCCTCAAGAACTCCCGTCTTTATAATTTTTCCATCCTTTATTCCCACATCCCCACGAAACCATGGTGAATTGGTGCCATCAATAATTCTGGCATTTTTAATAATCAAGTCATATTTAAAACAGTCTTTCATACAATACACTCCCTTCTGTTTGATTAGTTGATTTGTATGAAATTATACATTATCTTTAAAAATAATTCAACTTCAATTTTGATTTAAATATTGACAATCATTTAGTATTACTGTAATATAAAATCAAAAAATCGTTTTTATAAGGCTGAATTTTATATTTGCATACTATCTCTTACTTATTTTTAATTCACATGTTACAAATTTGTTGTTTTTAGATTATTGGCATACATATTGCATGCATAATAATACATTAATTTATAAGAGAGGAGAATTGTGTATGAGCAATAAGGAATTTAAATCAACGGAATCTCCAAAATATAAGGAGGCAAGGATAGTTGATTACCTTATTTAAAAACGGAAAAATTCATACAATGGAGAACGCTGATTTTATAGCAACTGCTTTTATAGTTGATCAAAACAAATTTGTTTATGTGGGTGACAAAGATGGTGCATTAGAATTTATAAAAGAAAAAGCGGATGAAATTAAGGAAGTAGATTTGAAAGGTCGGCTGGTTCTTCCCGGATTTAATGATTCTCATATGCATTTTTTACATTACGCAAAAAATCAGCGAAATGTTAATCTTGTGGGTGCTAAAAGCATCATGGAGCTAAGACTTAGAATCGTTGAAGGAATTAAAAGTCGTGATGTGGGCAACTGTTCATGGCTTATAGGGGAAGGTTGGAACCATGATTATTTTACAGATGAAAAAAGGTTCCCTACGAAATTTGATCTGGATGATATAACTGATGATATTCCGCTGTTGATTATGAGGGCGTGTTTTCATGTTGGAGTACTTAATTCTGCCGGTCTGAAGGAACTTGGGCTGAACAGGGAAACCGCTGTAAAATATGGAGATTTGATTGAGCTTCTTCCAAGTGGAGAGCCCAATGGCGTAATAAAAGAAAGCCTGTTGGATAATGTAAAAACAAAGATATCTCCCATAAGCATGGAAACATTGAAGAACATATTGATTGATGCACAGAAAAAAGCTTCTGCCCAGGGACTAACATCTGTACAAAGTGATGACTTCGGCTATATCCAGGACAATGATTACAATATGCTGTTTCAGGCTTTTAAGGAGCTGAAAATCTCTGATAATCTGAATATTCGAATTGGAGAGCAATGCCTCTTTGATGACAGGTTTAAGGTCGAAAAGTTCTTCGATAAAGGCTACGGCTATGGATTTGGGACGGATAAGTACCGTGTGAACTGTGTCAAAATACTCAGCGACGGCTCTCTTGGTGCAAGGACAGCCGCCATGAGAAATCCCTATGCTGATGACCCCGGTACTAAAGGAATTGGAATGTTCAGTCAGGATGAATTGAATAAACTTGTTCTTACTTCTCATAGTCATGGCTGTCCTGTCGCAATACACGCAATAGGTGACAAGGCTCTTGAAATGTCATTAGATGCTATTGAATATTCAAAAAAAGCACGCCCGGATCTTGAACTACGACATGGGATTGTTCATTGCCAAATTACTGATGATGCATTACTTGAAAGAATAAAAAATCTTAATGTTATTACTTTTGTACAGCCTATTTTTATTGATTACGACATGAATATAGTATATGACAGGGTTGGGGATGAGCTGGCTGACAGTTCATATGCATGGAAGACGATGATTGATAAGAAAATCCATGTTTCCTTTGGGACAGATTGCCCTGTTGAGTCATTTAACACTATGCCTAATATTTACTCTGCTGTTACAAGAAAGAATATAACGGGAGAAGAAAAAAAGATATATCTGCCGAAGGAAAAAATGAATATGTATGAAGCTATAAGAGCATATACGTATGAGGGTGCCTACGCTTCCGGAGAAGAAGATATAAAAGGAACAATTTCTCCCGGAAAGCTGGCGGACTTTATTATCCTTGACAGGGACATATTTAACCTAAGCAGCAACGAAGAAATACTTGATACCCATGTGCTTGAAACATATGTAGATGGTAAAAAAGTATACAGCTCGCTGTAAAAGGCAAAAATCACGAAGGAAAAACGAAAAACTTCTGAATTCCTCAGGAATCCGGAAGTTTTTTTCACTTATTTTACTTAGTCTAATTCAATTGCTCCTGTGTTTAATGCATAGTATCGACCTTTCTGCTTCATTAAATCCTCATGGTCGCCTCTTTCAATGATTTCTCCGTGTTCAAGAACCATTATGGCATTTGAATCACGGACAGTTGATAATCTATGGGCAATTACGAATGTAGTCCTGCCTGCCATCAGCTTATCCATACCTTCTGATATGAGTTTTTCAGTCCTCGTATCAACAGATGACGTTGCCTCGTCAAGTATCAGTATGGTGGGATCAGCCACCGCTGCTCTGGCTATGGATAATAGCTGTCTTTCACCTTGGGACAGATTTTGACCGTCTGTGGTCAACATGGTATCATAGCCCTTTGGCAAATGCTTTATGAAGTAATGGGCATTTGCAAGCTTTGCTGCATTTTTCACTTCTTCATCTGTGGCATCGAGCCTTCCGTACCTGATGTTGTCTGCAACCGTTCCTTCAAATAAATGTACGTCCTGCAATACTATGGACATTGTACTTCTCAAATCGAACTTGTCAATTTTTCTTATATCTATTCCGTCATAAAGTATGGTTCCTTCATCAATCTCATAGAAACGGTTTATGAGGTTTGTAATTGTTGTTTTACCAGCACCGGTAGAGCCAACAAATGCAATTTTCTGTCCCGGCTTGGCATACAGGTTTATATTTTTTAATACTGTCTTACCAGGTTCATATCCGAAATCAACATTCTGCATTGTTATGCTTCCCTTTAAAGGAACAAATTCAAATTCACCATTTTCTTCGGGAACCCTCCAGCAAAGATTATTCTTGCCTTCACATTCTTCCGCAAGTCTTACGTCGCCTTCATTTAATTCAATTTTTTCATCCAGCACATTAAATATTCTTT
>ENA-UOOR01002046-UOOR01002046.1-fermentation-metagenome-genome-assembly--contig:-NODE-2046-length-21709-cov-13.012469_pt1 | contig 21709 bp, 18 predicted proteins | sample MGYA00245780_ERZ724029 | MGnify/ENA primary metagenome ERZ724029 (study PRJEB28704, sample SAMN03018315) | fermentation metagenome | biome: anthropogenic terrestrial biome; feature: soil... | reverse complement strand
CAAAAAATACTTCAATTACATTTTTAGTTAGCCTGACATCTACCTTATGCTTTATGTATTCATATGGAACTGAATAGTTTTGATTATCAATGCTAATATGATAATTTGGTCCAACTGTTGCAATCTTCCACTTTGATAATTCGAACTGTCTTAGTGGTAAAGGTAGAAGAAACAATTTTTCTTCTAAAAAAGCTGCAAATCTGCTTCCATCTTTCTTTTGAAATGGCTTATTATTAAAAATCTCAAGCCTTTCTTTGACAGATTCGTTAAGTTCGGTTAGTGAGAGAAACTGTTGATTTCGTATAGCAGCAAGAATGTATGTGGATATTATCCCTACTGTACCTTCCGCATGAGCTTTATCTTTTGGCTTTCTAACTCTGCATGGGATAATTGCTGTACCATAGTGTTCAGCCATCTCTTGATAACTTTTGTTAAGCACAACTTCATTTCGTGTGTGCTTATCAACGCCGGTTTTTAGGTTATCGCATTGGATTATGCGAGTTATTCCTCCATAATATTTGAATGCATTGACATGAGCGTTGATCCAGGATTCTTGTTCCATTGAGAAGAATGCTTCTACATATGAATATCCGCTGTATGGCAATGAAGATACAAATACATAAGCTGGAATTAATTCACCTGTATCAGTATTTACTACGTATGCAACGTCACCTGCCCAATCAACTTGCAAAATTTCACCTGGCTTATGATTAATGTGCATCGTAGCATTTGTTACACTTAAGTAGTCATTGTAATACTTGTTAAATTGCGTGGATTGGTATGGTAGTTCACTGGATTCACGGCATGCATCACAATATTCAAGCCATAAAAGTGTTAAAGTCACTCCGCTTTTAGCCATTTCACGATGTATATATTCGTAATCTGGCATTTTGTACGACGGTTTCAGTTCACTTGGCGGAAAGAGTATTTCCGAAAGCTGCTTGTCTGATAAATCATTAGGCAAAGGATAATTCAAATTATTTTCCTCCGCTTTTTGCAGAACAGTTGCTACGGTATTTCTTGAACATGAGCAGCTTGCTGCTATGTTAACTTTGTTGATTCCAAGGCTATCAAGCCTTAAAATCTCTCTGTAATTGGTCATTTCTATGACCTCCTAAATTTATTTACACCTTATTCCATAAGTGTATAAATGTAGTATTACAGAGTGTAAAAAATCTATGCACAACCGCTGCGGAACAAGTGCACAATTTCAGCGGAAGCGATGCTCATTTTGAGCGGTTGAGATGCACAATTTCATGCGGCATATTCATAATCTTTTGCTTTATTTGTATCAGTTCCATCTGCTGCATCCAAATATTCCTCATACGCCCTCTGAAATTCAGTAAACAACTCATTATATTTCATAAGTTTATTAACAACACTAATCTGCTGAGTAATCAACTCCTTCTTCTCATCAGTTATCTGTTGGAAGTTTGTAAATGTTTTATCTATTGATTCAAACACCCACGCCAAGATTCAACACCTCACTCTTTAACATCTGATTATAAATATCTCACTAAATATTCTGACAACTCTATCTAGAAATAAAACGGACACAGTTTCATTCCTAAACTCTTATGTCCGTTCTCTCGATGTCTCTTAGATGTCTTGCTATTAAGTTGTGCTATTTATATCCCTTTTCAAACCGCCAGCTATCCAAGACCATCTCTCGTATTCCTCTACGACTCTTCCAACCCAACTCTCTCTCTGCTTTGCTTGCATCTGCATAACAAGAAGCTATATCACCAAGTCTTCTATCTACTATTTCATATGGAATCTTGATATTGTTAACTTCTTCAAAGGCTCGTACCAGTTGAAGGACCGAAGTTCCTTGGCCTGTGCCTATTGAGGTACACTTATTATAATCTTTCTAAGAATATATGATTTTTCTGTGCAAGATTGATTATCATTTCAAGGTCATTATCATGTATGTTCATAACTAGGCCCATGGATTGGTGATTGATTTCATTATTGATACCTCTGCTTATAAGTAACTTTTGAAAATCCTTTATTTTATCATAACTATTTGGGTTTATTAGTAACTGCATATTACATCTCCCTCAAATAAAAATATCTAACTTTCCTTATATTTTACTTTCTATTTCACCTTATAATAGTCCACATACCAATCTGCAAACTTCTGAAGACCATCTTCTATACTTGTTTTAGGCTTAAATCCCACAGCTTCTTGAAGTTTATCTGTTGAAGCATATGTAGCTGGAACGTCTCCAGGCTTGATTGGTTCAAATATCTTCTCAAATTCTACTTCCCTACCTAATGCATTACTTAATGCTTTCTCTAATGCTCCAATAAACTTCATTAATTTCTCTGGATTGTTGTTTCCGATATTGAATACTCTATGAGCGGCTGCTTCTTCAGTTTTTACTGGTGGATTATTTAATAATCTTACAATTCCTTCAACGATATCATCTACATAAGTAAAATCTCTATATAGGTCATGTTCAAAATCACCATTATTAAATATCCTTATTGGCTCACCCTTAAAGTATTTATCTGTAAATCCAAAGTAAGCCATATCAGGTCTACCCATTGGCCCGTAGACAGTAAAAAATCTTAAACCTGTTGCTGGAATCTTGTAAAGATGACTGTATGTATGAGCCATCAATTCATTAGATTTTTTAGTTGCTGCATATAAAGATACTGGATTGTCTACAAAGTCAGTCTCTTCAAAAGGTACTTTTTTATTAGAACCATAAACAGAACTTGATGATGCATAAACTAAATGATCCACTGGATTATATCTACAAGCTTCAAGGATATTATAAAATCCAATAATATTGCTTTGAATATATACATCTGGATTATCTATAGAGTACCTTACACCTGCTTGAGCTGCCAAGTTTATGACTACAGTAGGCTTGTACTCTTCAAAAGTCTTCACTATCATATCCTTATCAGATATATCCCCTTTGATAAAGGTAAAGTTCTCATATGGCTTTAAATTCTCTAGCCTTGCATACTTTAAATTTACATCATAATAATCATTTATATTATCAATACCTATTACTTTACAGCCTTGTTCTATTAATCTCTTAGATAGGAAGGAACCAATAAATCCAGCTGTTCCAGTAACAAGGTATGTTTTATTGGTATCTAATTCCTTATAACTCAATTGTCTGCCTCCTTGTAATGGATACCCCTCCATTTATTACTCTACAGTAGCCGCAGCTTCAGAAATAAATTCAGAAGATATTTTTACATTTGGTCTTCCGATTGAATAATATTCTACTCCTGCTCCATACATATCTTCTACTTTATAAATATTTCTTCCGTCATATACAAGAGGGGTTCTCATCAATTCTTTGTATGTTTCAGGATCCACTGCCTTAACCTCTCCCCATTCAGTGAAGATAAAGCATACATTAGCACCTTTTAAAGCTTCTTCAGGGTTTTCAACATAAGTAATAGTTCCTCTTCCATTTTGTCCTTCAGGGTACTTCTTCTTAAAGTTATCAGCTCCTACAGGATCGTAAGCATAAATGTCTGCACCCTGATCTAATAATAAAGGCACATTTTCTAGCGATGGAGCTTCCCTTAAATCATCTGTCCCAGGCTTAAATGTTAATCCAAGTACTGCAACCTTAAGACCATTAAAAGTTATTAATCTTCTACATGCTTTTTTATATAGCAGCGTCTTCTGCTCTTTATTTACATCAATTGCAGCCTTAACTGTTCTCAACTCATACCCATTTTGTCTTGCTAAATATTCTAATGCCTTTGTATCTTTAGGGAAACATGATCCACCAAAGCCAATACCAGCATTTAAGAACTTGCTTCCAATACGTTCATCAAAGCTCATACCTCTCGCTACATCTTGAATATCTGCACCTACTAATTCACATAGATTAGCAATATCATTCATATAAGAAATCTTAAGAGCTAAGAAATCATTAGAAGCATACTTAATCATCTCGGCAGATCTTCTGTTTACAGAAACAATTGGAAGATTAAATGGCTCATAAATCTTCATAAGCATATCTTCTGCCCATTTACTTTCTGTACCAATAATAATTCTTGCAGCATGTAATGTATCATGAACTGCAGAGCCTTGAGCTAGAAATTCTGGGTTAGATGCCACTTCTACTTTTACATCATTAACTAAGAAGTCTTTAATGAATTGTTCTACTTTATCGTTTGTACCAACCGGTACTGTTGATTTAACTACAACAAGGCAGTCCTTCTCTATTGATTCAGCTATTTGTCTAGCAACCGTAGCTATGTAAGAAAGATTTGCAGATCCATCAGGTTGCTCAGGAGTTCCTACCCCTATAAAAATTGCATCTGCATCTTTGTAGGCTGATTTATAATCAGTTGTGTAATCAATTCTACCTGCAGCATAATTCTTTTGCATTAAATCTTCCAAATCAGCCTCATAGATTGGAGAGATGCCTTTTTTCATTGTTTCTACTTTGTTTTCATCAATATCAACACAGGTTACTTGATGGCCAACCTCGGCAAAACATACTCCTGCCACTAAGCCAACATAGCCTGTCCCAGCTACTGCTATTTTGTACATAATTATTGCCTCCCTAATACAACCAAAATAAATTACTTATATTTATTATTCACTTCAAGAGGTCCTGCACCCCATTCGCATAAAATTCTATTTGAACTAGTTTTGTTTTTTACACTCACAACAACATAAATCTTTTCTAAACATTTCACAGTAGGTTACACTCATAATACTGTTAAATATTAAATTTTTTCCTAATTACTCTCATCTTAAAATATATCCAATTTAATAACTTATCATATATTGTTTTTTTTCTTTTTTTAAATTCTATATCGCTTATACATGTAAACTCCCTATGGTTTAGCTGAATAAACTTCTCTAACTCATCAAAATCATTATTTCCCATTGTATTAGGATGGTAGCAGAAAGTTACTAATTTAAATGGTAATTTCATTGCATGTCCAGATTGTAATGGTATGAAAAAAATATCATTTTCAAAATAAATATTATCTGCAATTGTATCACTAACTATTCTAATGTTAGATTCTTTTTTTAAAGCGGCTAATGTATTTGCATCATAAGTATGTGAAGGTGCAAAAAATATTTTTGTGTTAATTCCCTTTGAATTTAAAATAGAAATACCCTTTTTTATTTTTTCACTCTGTAGGTCTAGTGATAGACCAGCAAATTCAGAACGATTATGTATAGGATTAATTCCTCCACTTGGAGAAGAAGTAACATGATTGTATCCATGTAATGCAATATCCCATCCTTTACACTGCCAATTCATTACTTTATCCCAAAATTTATCATCTTCATCGTAATTAGATGTTAATCCACTATCTTCATTGTTGGGAATAACACCTACAATAGGTTTTATTGAATACTTATCTAAAATTTCCTCAATTTTATTCCATTTACTAATATCCATATGTTCAGATGCATCATCTAATCTTATTAAATACATATTTCTCCTCACACTAATTTGTTTCTATATTTTAGTATTTTTATCGCAATTCTACCCAATAATGTTCTGCCTTCTTGTATGTTATAGTATTCAACTACTTTCCCCGGAAATTTTAGCTTAAATTGCGCTATTGAATTAGGGGAGTCAGGATTATTTATTCCTCCCCAATCATACTTAAGAATACCACCTGATTTAAACATTAGTAAATCACTCCAATGCAATAATTTATTCATTCTTGCAATTAAATTTCTTTGTTCATTATCTTGCCTAAATGGTGAAGTAGAGTAGAAAAAACGAGCATTTTCATTGTCCATTATATATGAATGAAAGACTAATGGAGTTTGGTCATGATATGCTACAGTAACTATAATAGAATTGTTTTTAGCATACTCATAGAAAAGTGATCTGTTGAATTTTGAATCAATCCCCTTATCCAAATACATTTGGTTATAGATGTTTTCAAACTTATTAATAATGTCTTTATTTTTCAAGATTTCCTTTCCATTAAACTGTTTAGTTATTATTCCTTCCTTATTAGCCCTTCTTATTTCATATCTTACATTTTTATTTATCCCCTGCCATAATTCGTCTTCTGCAGTTTCTAGATTAGTAATCAACGTGTACTGCGAAGAAACAATACCATCAGAATTCTTTGTACCGTACCCATGTAGGAAAATAATATCCCCATTTGACTTAATATATTTCTTATCATCACAAAACCAAACATGAGTTATTCTTATTTTTTTTCTATAAGTTATGTTAATCATTATTTGATTTCCTCTCTATAATCCTAACTTCTTTTATCTTTGTTGCCATAAATTCACAAATAATAATAACAATATTTCTGTTTATAAATGAAATAATTATTAAAATTCCTATTAACATTATATATCCGTAGTTAACATTAATAAGATTTATTGATACTCCAATACATAATAATAAAAAAGAAGTAAAATTATTCAGTTTAAATATTTCTAGTTTAATATATTTTTTTGTATCAATTACTCGAAAAGCAACTATAGCACAGTAACTAGCAAATGTGGCAAAAGCTGCACCAATTCCCCCAATTAAAGGAATTAACAACAAGTTTAATAGTATATTTAATACAGCGCCTAAAATTGATGAAATAAATAGCCTTTCTGTTTTTTTAGCTGATGTATAAATTACTCCATAAAATTCGCAAATACCATGCATAAATGCTGATAATAATAATATTGGTACAAACAGATATGCACTGTAAAAATCTTTTGAAAACAAAATAGAGGCTAAAGTTTTTGTTGTTGTAATTAATGCTCCTACTATTATAAATGAACTGGATAAGTACATCTGAAAAATTTTATTATAAAAAGAACTTGTTTCGACTTTATTAAATTCCTCAGCAGCTGATAACTTCCATGCTCCAATAAATAAATTTGAAAAAATACTAAATATAGTTGGTATCTTATATGCAATTGAATACACTCCAGTAGCTGATATTCCAACAAATAAGGTCATCATATATTTATCCGAAGAATTACTTATCCACCATGATACAGAATTTGGTACCATCGGTAAGGAGTATTGTAACATTTTTTTACATAATTCCTTATCAAACCTAGAAGGTGGTATTATGAGTTTATAATATTTACCGCCAAAAAAAAGTACAACAGCTGAAATAGAAAATGATAAACAATATGCAAGCAAATACCCAACCAATCCTAAATTTAATACAGCTAAGAAGTAAATATTAAATACTATTGCCAATGCGGTGTTAAGAACCCCTATATAAGCTGATTGTTTAACTTGTCCTGCCCCCTGGGCAAAATATGATATAGCATTATAGAGAGCATAACTAAAATAATAAAAAATGAAGTACAAATAATATTCTCCAATAGTTGGTATAGTGTTTGATATTGGTAATAATATACTTAGAATTATGACTCCAATAAAATTAATACAAATGCCAAAAGAAAAAATAGTTCTTTTATCATTTTCGTCAATCGCAAATCTCATCATGCTTTCATTTAAACATAATGTAAGTAGAGGGAATACCAGAGAGATGGTTATCGTTATAATATCTGCAGTTCCATATTCTTCTGTACTTAATATTGCAGTATATAAAGGTAATAATAAAAAAGTTAATACCTTAGAAGCTAAATTGGCAACTGTAAAAAAGCCGATGTTTTTTGCTAGTTTTTTATATTTATTCATAACACTCAATTCTTTCTAAAATATTTGTGATAAATTTGTGATATAATTATTCTAAATGTTGAATAAAACCTTTGAGTTGAAATTGCAGAATTATAAAAATCATTTTCCTTTAATAGTGAATAGAATCTTTCTCTACTATCTGGTTTGTTTAATTTTTTTGTTAAATGGCTATTTAAACTTACCACTTGATTTTTAGTAACTTCACTTAAATAGTAATTTCTATTATTAAAAAATTCTTCTATCACTGACTGTCCTTTTCTAGTGTTAGTTACTACAAGTGAAACACCTTCATTCGATTTTAAATCTGCATTGTAATTTTCTATTCCCCAAAAATCTCCCAATGTAATATCGCCTACACGATTAAATGTGGAATAGTTACAGTTATAACAAGAATCTCTATTCAATGCTCCATTTAGAAAAGTCACCATATACTTATCTTTATATTTAGGTATACTTTTGATCATCCCATCATTAAATTTTATTCTAACTGAATATGGGTCAACTTTATTAAAAAATTTATCTTTTGATCTGAAAGTATACTCCGAAACTTCTTTATTTTCAACAGATTCTAAATTGGCTACGTACTTTTTAAAAACTAAATTTGTAGGAACTCCATGACAAATTAAATCTATACATAAAAGATTAGAATAGTTCTTTTTTAAGAATAAGCGTAAACCAGCTATTTGACATGGTGTTCCTGAATATACTACTTTATATCCATTTTCTAATCTATTCTTCACTTTACTATACACACCAACAGTTGAGCACTCTACATATTTAGATTTATTAAATAAATATATTTCATCAATGTTTTGTATCTCTCTTATTTCAGTGTTTAATGTATTTTTTTCAATAACCGCCCCCCATATACAATATTTTTGTACATCTTTAATAAACTCATAGCATATAGCTGTAAATGCTCCACCTGAAGCAGATTTAGTAATAACTTTTTTTGAATTTTTGAAGGCATAATATTTTTGTGTACTATTGTCTTTTTTTATTTCGCTATTTATTGACGGGCAAACTAATAAGCATTGTCCACATTTAATACATTTTCTTTGATCAACATATGGATATGACATTCCAAATTCATTGGCTCTTAATTCAATACATTTCTTAGGACAAATTTGAACGCAGCTATCACACCCATAGCACAGATTTACATCTATATGTTTGTCAATCATTTTTTACGTACTCCTCAACCTCTAATATTGCACTAGATAAATAGTTCATTGATTTTTTTATTTCAGAATCCATCTTATTACTTGCGTTTTCCCACTCTATTTGAAATAAATCACTACTATCATATTCTATTTCTAATCTGTTTTTCATATCTGTTAATTCCAAAAAGTCATATAATCTTGAATTCTGAGAAAATGAACTATCATCATTAAATCTTCTTAATACTGTAAATGGTTTTTCAAATATTATTGAAAAAATTGTTCCATGATATGAATCAGTGCAAACGTACTTTGCATTTTTTATATATGAAAGTAATTCAAGTGGACCAACCCCGCTTAGATATTGATAGTTTCTATCTATATCATTTTGATTAATTGGTATTACTTTTATATTAATATCCATTTTGTTTCTTAATTTTTCCACATATGTCCAATATCTCTTGTTGTCAGATAGAAAATAACATAATATATAAGGTTCATCCTGACTTTCACATTTTATTAATTTATTCCAATAATCTTTACCAATTAATATAGTAGGGTCGCAACAGACAACAGCATCACGATTAATCAATTCCGTTATTGCCTTTTTACCTGTATTCTCTCTTATAGATAAATATTTAAAGCGTTCTAAATTCTTCTTTATATCATCTGTATATTTTAAATTTAACAAACTATTGACTCCTATACTTGGTGCATAGGATATAATTTTATTTGAATCTTTTATAAATCCCAAAAAGTTAATATTTGAATAAAATTTTGGATTCCAAATCTGATCACTTCCACATATAAACATATCATATTTGTTCTGCAAATTATATAAATCATTATAATCAACACAATTATCTGTGAAAGTAAAATTGTTACAATAAAAGCTTGTAAACTTGTCACTTCTTAACTTTATTTCTTTTAGAAACCTTTTTCTTTGTGTCCTTTTAATATATCTTTCATATATTTTTTGCATTTGACCAATGTAAAAAACTGTATTTTTCTGAGGTTTATGGCTATTTGAATAATTTATTACATCACATTTGCCAAATTTATTTAAAACTTTATATAATGAATATGCTTGCAAGGCAGAGCCATAATTATCATTTTTGTACCACGTTAGTAATCCTATCTTCAATTTTATCCCCCTCCCATTTTTTAAAAACTGAAATAAATACCTGAAGAATAAAAACATATTTAAAATAAAACGATAAAATTAAACTTGCATTATACATATAAATTCCTATGCTAAATACTACGCACATTAATATACGTATGAACATTTTTAAACTATTTTCTTTAGAAATTCTAGTTTCACTTATTACCGCTAAATAAACAAATATAATCGAAAATAAAGGTGATAATGCAATTGTAAAATATCTACTACATTGAGAAATCGTAGGAATGATTTGGGTCTGAGGGGCTAATTCGTTTCCCCAAAATACAGCATTAAACAAACCATTCGATGATGTATAACTTTTAAAATAATACATAACGTATGGGATATATTTTAAGGTATCTCCTACAAATTGTTCTATACTTATGTTTTCTTTAATATTTAATGCAATAGAAACCTTGTTTGGTCCTCCACCATATGCTTGAATCATGTTATTTAAGGAAATCCATGCAATATCATTATTATTAGATATGATACTCTTGTACATTAAGCCACCGACTCCTAAAATTGCTACTCCTATAAAAAGCAATCTCCTTATTATCTTCCTTTTTCCGTAATAGAGATTCATTAACCATATCATCCAAGCTATAAGTAGAAAAACTGTAACAGCCTTCGTATCAGAGGAAATCATAGAAAATAGTAATACCAAAACCATAGAAAAAATTATTTTCATAGTTACCGATATTTTTTGTTTGTTAAAAATTTTTATAAATATTAATAATGGTAAAACAAATCTTATTATTTCTGTAAAAAAACTGAATAGATAATAAAACAACTTAGGTACATTACCTTTTGCATAGTTCTGTAAATGCAAACGAGTAAGGTTTTGCTCTATATTATTACTACTAAATGTAAACTCATAAAAAGACCAAAGGCTTTTATATTTATAACCTAAAACTATGACAACGAGAATCATAAAAATAAAAATAAAATTTATTAGTTTAAAATATGGTATAGTAATTTTTGTTTTATTAAAATTTATTGGTTTTATAGATTTGAATTTGGGTTCTAAAAAGTACAGAACTATAAATATCATAGTCATTTCATATATTAATAATAAGCAAGCTAAATTCATATTTCCGGCAATAGACTGAGCTGAATAAGATGAATAGCCACTTAAAGCCATTAATACAGGAGTTATTACATTCCTTAAATATAACCAACTTAAAATACAAGTGACTGCAATACTATTTCCAAAGTGTTTAAGTACTTTATTGAAAATTAAGCAATATAAAGAAAAAGAAATAGGTAAAACTGGCACTAGTTCAAAGCCGTCATGCAATGGTTGAAATAAAACTACGCAAACTGATAAAATTGATGTAATAAAAATTGGAAATAGTAATTTCAGTATTTTATTCATCTTTTGTTTCCCCACTATAAACATTTTCTAGAAAATTTGATGTTATCCTAATATCATAACCAGAATCTATTAACTCTTCCCTATAATCTTTTTTGTCAGATGTTATCAAATTAAGTACTTTATCAGCCCACTCTTTGGGTCCCTTTTTCAAACTAACCGTATGTACCAAGTCAGTTATCTTAGCTTCCTCAACAATTGATTCTGAAACAATGCATGGTATACCTACTGCTTGGGCTTCTATTAAAACTATTCCTAGCCCTTCCCATTTTGAAGGCAATACAAATAAATCAAATGATTGCATTATTTCGTTGATATTGTATACTTCATCTAATATTAATACTGAATCAGATAGATTAAGCATTTCAATTTTTTTAATTACTTCTATTTTTGTTTCACCACTTCCTATTAACATCAATTTTGTATTTTTGTCTCTTTCATGAACTATTTTAAATGTGTCTATAATAAAACCATGATTTTTTTGTAAAGTAAACCGACCTACATGTCCAATAATTTTATAATCAAATAAGTTATACTTTTCCCTAATACTAGAATCTGTTTTTTTACAATATTTATACTTGCTAGTATCGATTCCATTATTAACTACTTTAAAATTATTTCTATAGAACATCCATTCACAAGCTGCTATTGAACAACCTAATTTATCAGTTGCACTAAAATTTATCAAAGGTTTAAAAAGATAATGCAATATTTTAGACCTTAAACCACCACAAGAAGAATTATGACTATGAACAATTATCTTATTTATTTTCAATCTTTTTGCAACTATTGAATCCAAACACCCAATAGCAGTATTTCCATGTATATGAACAACATCTGGATTTATATCCAGCAGCAATTTTTTTAAAGAATCATTGTGTTTCTTTATCATAGTAATAGATCGACCAGTAGGCTCAATTCTATAAATATTACAACCATACGATAATATCTCATCATCATAAGGTCCAATTAAATTAGTTGTATATAAAAAATCAATTTGACATTTATCATGGTCTATATTTCTTAATACGTTCATTATAAAATTTTCTATTCCTGCTCTATTATTCATAGAAGCAATTTCTAATACACGGTATTTCTTCATATAAAATCATCCTTAATAGAATTTTAAATATGTATCGAGTAAAAAATCACTAGTTTTTTCAATATCATAGCCAGCTTCTATGATAGAATCTGTTGAATTTATTCTTTTATAATCTTTGTTTTTGAAAATATGGTATGCCCATTCCTTAGACCCATTTTCAAGTGCCATAAATTCAACATTACTAGTAACTTTTACTTCATTAGGAACTTTGTCTGATACTAAACAATATAATCCTGTAGCTTGAGCCTCAATAGCGACAATACCTAACCCTTCAAATTTAGAAGGAAAAACAAAAAAGTCCATTGCTTGAAGAATCTCATTGACATTATCACGTACGCCTGCAAAAATCACCTTATCGGTCAACTTTAGTTTATTCACAATTTCGCGAGTACTATCTATTTCTGGTCCTTTACCTACTAAGAGTAATTTGCATTTATTGTCTAACTTTTCGTACTCAAAAAAAATCTTAACTAAAAACTCATGGTTTTTAGAACATGAAAATCTACCTACATGACCAATTACAAATATATCATTATCAATCTCGAATTCAGCTCTAATTTTTTTGCGAATTTTATCATCAAATACATACTTCATAACGTCTATCCCATTCTTTACAACAAAAAAATTGTTGCTGTTAACTTTGTTATGGAATAACCATTTTCCAGCATCATACGAACAAGCAAATAAAAAATCTGCTCTATATTTTAATGGAATTTGCAATAAGTTCTTTGCAATTGCCGCGATACCAGTTCCAGAAGATGTACTATGGCTATGAGCAATGCTTATAATTCCAAAATTCTTTGCTATTTTCAAGTAAATCGATGCAGTACTTCTCATATGACCATGAACAATTTTATATTCTTTATGAGCATTATAGAATTCTCTCCACCTGTTAATGTATTGATAATGGTTAGTACCTTTATATTTAGGTATAGAGTAAATCCTTCCACCCATATTTATTATTTCGTCCGTATAATCACATTTTTCTTCTGTATGAATAATGAAATCAAATTGAACTCTCTTCCTATCAATATTTCTATAAACATTCATAATAAAAGTTTCAGCTCCGCCTCGATTTAGTGCACCAAGAACGTGTAAAATTCTTATAGGTTCAGTCATATTTGTCAAATCCTTTATCAAAGTAATAATTTATTAATTTCATCTCTATATGCATCAATTACTATTTTTCTATCAAATTCTTTCTCTACCTTAGTTCTTCCAGCTAAGCCCATCTGTTTTTTCTCTTCATAATCTAAGTTTATAAATTTCTCTATTTTTATAATAAGATCCTCGCTGCTTTGCTGCTCTACCAAATAACCATTAATACCATCATCTACTATTTCTCTACAACCACTTCTATTGGTTGTAATTATAGGTCTACCACAAGCTGCGCTTTCTAATAGAACATTTGACATCCCTTCAGGATAGTAGGTAGGGTGGATTGTACAGTGAGAAATTTTATGAAATTCTCTAACGTCATCTTGACGTCCATGATATTGAACGATGTTCTTTTCATGCAACTCTTCAAGGATGTCTTTATAAGAAACCTCACAGTTGCCTAGCACATGAAATACTGTATTTGGATACCTTTTTTTAATATATTTCGCAGTGTCCAAATATTGATCTATACCTTTTTGCTTCATTATTCTAGCAATAAACAAAAAGTTAATAACTGTTGTTTCTGGATAATCCATTAGTTCATAATGCGATAAATTCACACCAGAACCAGGAATTAATTTACCATTTTCTTTGCCAATATTATTCGATTGCATAAAATCCATATTCTCTTGATTCTGAAAGAAAACACACTCAGATTTCTTTAGTCCAATTTTATATAACATCAAAGTTATTTTTTGAAGTATACCTTTATTTTCAACAGCCGTACCTAACCCTGTTACATTAGCTATTTGTGGCACATCTCTTAACCTACACGCCATACCACCATATACATTTGGTTTAATGGTATATGTAAGAACAATATCTGGTCTATTATTTTTAATGATTTGAAGATACCTAAGTAACAGCTTAAAATCAGAAATAGGATTAGTTCCTCTTCGGCTAATTGAAGTTTCAATCATACTACATCCAATTTCTTTAAAGTAATTAGTTTTTGTATCAATTGGAGCAGAAATTATAACATTAAAGTTACTTTCTAAAAGTTTTTCAACTAGTTCCCTTCGAAAGCTATATAGTCCATTTATGGAATTTGTTAAAACCAATATATTCCCCATCTTATCTACTCCATTATCTGTTATTTATTATCTAAACACTTTTTTATCTTCATTTACTCTCAAGAACTTAGCAGGATTACCTGCCACAACTGAATTCGGTTCAACATCTTTAAGAACAACAGAACCCATACCAACAATTGAATTTTCGCCAATATTTATACCATTTCTAATAATCGCCCCACTACCTAAATAGCTATTTGAACCTATACTCGTAAATCCCCCTATTGTCACAGAAGGTGAAACAACACAAAAATCACCAATTATTACGTCATGACCAATTACTGAATTTTTATTTATAAAACTGCATTTTCCAATTGAAGTATTACTAGAAACAACTACTCCATGGTGTAATATGCAACCTTCTTCTACAGTTGTTTTTCTTGTTGTATATACATCTAAATCATTTAGTATAGCTAACTTAAGTTTATATCTTTCTAAAACTTCATATTTTGCTTTTCTAATAAATGGCTCACCTATCGATATTATAAATTCCATTTGCTCTTTAGAATATTGTATTAATATGTCCTCTAAAGTATAAACCTTAAAATCATTCACAATATTTTCTTTAAGATTATCATCTACAAAAACAATTTCATCCCAAGTGTTATTTTTTAAAGCTAACTCTGCAATGTCTCTACCCTGACCACCGCAACCATATATACAAAGTGTTTTCATTTATATCAAATCCTCAAAAATTAATTTGTAGTTCCTTTAAACTTCTCCATTGTTACAATTTCACTTTTATTTACACCTTCTCGCTTAAACACCTTCAAGAAAGTTTGAATAATAAGTTTTAGGTCTAACAAAAATGAAATGTTATCTACATACTCAACATCATAATTAAATTTTTCTTCCCAACTAATCGCATTTCGCCCATTAACTTGAGCAAGTCCCGATAACCCTGGTCTAACATCATGCCGATTTTTTTGTTTCTCATTGTAAAGTGGCAAATATTCTATAAGCAATGGTCTTGGACCAATGATAGACATATCACCTTTCAAGATATTGAACAACTCTGGCAATTCGTCCAACGATGTCGCACGAAGTATTTTACCAAACCTTGTTAAACGAATATGATTTGGTAGTAATTCACCAAACTTATCTTTCTCATCCGTCATAGTTCTAAACTTATATAATGTAAATATCTTCTCATTAAGTCCTGGCCTTTTCTGTTTAAAAATTACTGGACTACCAAGCTTAGTTCTAACTAATAATGTAACTATCAATAGAACCGGACTAAGGACAATTATTGCAATCAAAGATAATATAAAGTCCATAGGTCTCTTAAAATATCTTCTATACAATCCACCCTGCTTCATAGAGGGTCTATTACTCAGTTTCACCTCAGTTTGCATCTACAACCACCTCAGAAGTACTTGCTATTTCTCTGTAAGCCTCTTCACTTACCCACAACCTCTTAACAACATCACATACTCTATATAAATCTTCATCAGTCATCTTAGTATCACTTGGCAAACAAACGCCACTCTCGAATATCTTCTCAGAAACTCCTTCACCAATGAAATCATACTCACTGAAAATAGGCTGCATATGCATTGGCTTCCAGATTGGTCTACTTTCAATATTCTCTTTCTCAAGAGCTTTCATAATATGAATCGGCTTCACAGCACCATTTAATGTTATACAAGATAACCAATAATTAGGCTCATTCCAATCATTAACAGGCATGAACTGTACTCCTTCAAGTTCACCAAGTTCTCTCTTATAAAACTCAAATATATATTTTTTCTTATCAACTCTCTGGTCTAATACTTTAAGTTGTCCTCTTCCTATACCTGCTACTATATTGCTCATTCTATAATTATAGCCTAACTCTTCATGTTGGTAGTGTCTTGCTTTTTCTCTAGCTTGTGTAGACCAAAATCTTACTTTAGCAATTCTCTCTTCATTGTCAGAAACAAGCATTCCGCCACCAGAAGTGGTAATAATCTTATTTCCATTAAAAGAAAAGATGCCATAATCACCAAAGGTTCCAGTATATTTACCTTTATAGGTTGTCCCAAGTGATTCCGCAGCATCTTCTATTAAAGTTACATTATGCTTCTTACATAACTCTACAATAGGATCCATATCTGCAGAAAGACCATATAAGTGAACAACTAAAACAGCCTTTACTTCAGGATACTTTTCAAAAGCTTCTTCTAATGCTCCTAGATCCATATTCCAAGTTTCAAAATTACTATCTATAAAAACAGGAGTTGCATTTTGATAAATGATAGGATTAGCTGTAGCAGAGAAAGTTAAGTCTTGGCAAAATACAATATCACCTTGTCCAACTCCTGCTGCTTTTAAAGCCATTTGTATAGCAGCTGTTCCAGCTGATAGTGCAGCAGCATGTTTTGCTCCAACTTTAGCAGCTAGTTCTTCTTCGAATCCATTTACGTTTGGTCCCAATGGTGCAATCCAATTAGTATCAAAAGCTTCCTTAATATACTCTTGTTCATATCCTTCATCGCTCATATGGGGTGATGAAAGCCAAATCTTATCTACCATATTATAATCCCCCTTACTAAAATCTTATTAATGTATGTAAAGTTTATAAAGTCCTTAAAATATGTATAAAACTAAAAATCTATATAATATGTATAATTCCAATGTATTCAGCGTTTCCACTGATTGAATGGTCAACCTTGCAACCATTCTGTAATAATCTAACTACATACTCAACCTATAAAACCCTTGCTATTACTATATTTGCGACCTTGTAATTCTTTTCCGATACTCACGTCGCCCCAATCATTCAATCAAAGCCAAGAGACTTCCTTTTTGGGGGACTCATCTATGTGGACACTGCAATTTACCTTTCCACTTTCATAGTTAATCGAGTCATTGCATAGGCGTATATTTCCAAAACCTTCAATAACAAATTGTTTAAAAGTAATATCATAATGTTCGTTATAAATTAGAAAAACTAAATATTTTCTTTCAACTGTTTTCCTATTAGTGACACACTCTTTTTTGAGTCATTCCTTTTAAGTCGGTCATTGTCAGAAAGGCTATTGCTATAATTATTGATAATATTATAATCCCAACAATTAATTATATTAATGTAAAACGTTTTGAAATCTCTATTTGTATCCTTGTGTATCTATACACATTTAACACCTTAACATTAGCTTATTTTTATAATTCAAAATATCCTTGTACTTCAAACACAATTTCTTATTTTACAGTCTTTATTAGTCGTCCGTTTATATGTTGGCACTAATTTTTCCAATAAGAATATTATTTTTTCAATATCTATGTCATATGCTGCTTTTTCTAATTCCTTAATTAATTCAAACAGTTCTTTTTCATCAAATTCTGTTGGTCTTTCGATAAATATCTTATCTATACTAGTTTTTATTTGATTTTTATCATGACTTATAAGTAATTCTTCGTATAACTTTTCACCAGGTCTGAGTCCAGTATATTCTATATCTATATCTATTTCTGGTTCTAAGCCTGAAAGCTTGATTAAATTATATGCTAAATCCTTTATCTTAACAGGTTCACCCATATCTAAAACAAATATTTCTCCACCTTCTGCCATAGATGCAGCTCTAAGAACAAGCTGCACTGCTTCCGGTATAGTCATAAAATATCTTGTTATTTCTTCATGAGTAACAGTTATAGGTCCGCCTTCTTTTATTTGTTCTTTAAACAATGGAATAACAGAACCGTTGCTCCCAAGTACATTACCAAAACGTACAGCTACAAAATCTGTTTCACTGCTACTATTATATGACTGTATAATCATCTCAGCTATTCTTTTAGTTGCTCCCATAACATTAGTAGGGTTAACTGCTTTATCGGTTGATATGAGCACAAATTTATCTATCCTATGTTCATGTGCAGCCTGAACTACATTGTAGGTTCCTGTGACATTGTTTTTTATTGCTTCTTCCGGATTATTCTCCATAAGTGGTACATGCTTGTGTGCAGCTGCATGAAAAACAATATCAATATCATAAATATTAAACAATTGATTTAACTTATTTCTATCCCTAATTGAGGTTATTTCAATCTCTATATCCAGTAAATCACCATATTGTCTGATTAACTCCTGCTGTATGCTGTATGCATTGTTTTCATATATATCTAAAATAATTATCTTCTTTGGGTCATATGAAGAAATCTGTCTGCATAGTTCTGAGCCAATTGAACCTCCTCCACCAGTTACAAGCACTGTTTTCCCTTGTATATATTCTTTAGTTAATGTACAGTCTAGACTGATTGGCTCTCTGCCAAGCAAATCCTCTACCTGTACTTCCCTTATTTTATCTAGTATATTTTTATCAGTTAATAAGCTATAAACTTCCGGTAATATCTTAAGCTTGCATTTTGTATTAGAACATATATCCAGTATACGCTTTTTATTTTCCTTGTCTAAAGAAGGAATCGAAATAATTATTTCATCAATATCAAGTTTATTTACCATTGTGGGTATTTTATCAGTTGATGATACTATGGGAACAGAATTGATAGTCCTGCCTATTTTAATTTTATCATCATCGACAATACATTTCACCATGTAATTGTTAGGGTTGTTTCTACTAATTTCTTGAAGCATGGCTACAGTTGCCTGACCTGCGCCAACTATCATAATATTAGTATAATGGCTTAGTTTTTTTGAACTTTTATCTCCAATAATGAGCAATGCTCTATACACTACCCTTATTGCCATTGTACAGAAACTTGTTACAAAGAATGCAACTATATAGACGTAATATCTTACGAAAACATTAAAGGATTTAGTGAATATTAAAAATGTTAAATTTGCTATGACTGAAGCCTGCAGGCATTTATAAATATCCTGGATACCTGCATATCTCCATATATTTTTATAAACACCCATAGAAACAAATGTACCAATATAAATTGCAGCATAAATGTACCATGTATTAGTAAACCATTTTATTTTATCAGGATGTACTCCACTTATAATATGGGGTGATAAATATGAAATCACTGCAATGAATGTATCTATGAGAATTAATATATACTTACGATATTTATTTAATAATTTGTATACATTTTTATATAAATTAGACATATTTCCCCCATACAAATTAAGAAATTTTATTTTTTAATCTTAAATTTATACTAGCTCCTAAACCTAAAATTATCCAAAATAAAGGTGCTACACTTACTACACTGTCATTAAATATGCCAGCTGATAAGTACCCTATTATACTGATTAAGCACGATGCCCCTATGAATTTTTCTAAAGAATCAAATGTAATTTTGCAATATAATTTTAAACTGCTAATAAAATATATGCCCCATACCGCTAATAATGCAAGAAGTGATAATACTCCTGTATTTGTTGCAATTTGCAAATATATGTTATGAGGTTTATCCACTACTGTATTTGGATCATAAAAAGCATTCGATTTTGCTAAAAGATCATCTTGTGGAAAAGCCATTGGATAATTGTCAGGACCAGATCCAGCTATAATACAGTTTTTTAATAAAGGTAATGTTCTACCCCATATGTATCCTCTGCTTGAAGCAATCTTTTCTAATCCATTCAACGGTTTGAATGTTTCAGCAATTATAGGTTCTGTTATTCTGCCACCTGAGCTTAGTATTTTAACTTCATTTTCTGTAAAATAAAAGTTGAAATTTCTGTTGGCTCTTATCACTGTAACACCGGGATAATTTTTAGCTATAATAATTTTATACCCTGCATATCTTTTATCGTTTATGGTAATTTCATTACCTTTTGTTGTTATTTCAAGTTCCTTGTTGTTTTCATCCATGAAATATAATTTATTTCCATCAATTTTGAAGTTTAATGTTTCTTCAGAAGTTTTTATTGTGAAGTTATCTTGTCCTAAAATTATGTCTTCAAACTTAAACACTTTTTCATTATTAGCTCTTATTGTTTCAACTTGCTCTTTAACATTAAATACCTTTAGTCTTTTAAATATTTTCCCCTCAGTAAAATTATTTAATCCAACCAACATAACTACAAAAACCACTAATAACCCTACAAATCCAATCCAATACTTTCTTATTACTTTCCTAAACAGCCACACCGCAAACACCGCTGCTACTGCAACTCCCAAATAACCTGCTCTAGAGTTACAGCCAATCCAAATAAATATCATTAATATTGTTGTGGTAACTGAAATAATTCTTTGCTTATATGTTTTTGCCCCCAACAAAAATGCAACCGACAGCGGTAGCATAAGTGTAGCAAAGCTTCCCACAAAGTTAGTATTAAACAATGTGCCATAAATCGTCTTAGGTCCGAACGAAAAGGATAAATTCTCAACCTGTAAATTACCCGGTATAATCAGACTGTTTCCTATCTTTGTCTGGAAAAAGTCAAATCCGAAGTATTGAGTAATACCTAATAATCCTTCAATTATCATAAGAATCGTAAATGCTTTTGCAAATAATTTTACATCTCTTTCGCTGTTAACAAAGTTTATTGTCAGGAATGTAATTGTAACATAGCTTAAGAGAACAAACATACCCTGATACATGTCCACAAAACCCCAAAGGGCTGTAGGTTTGTCAATTGCAAATATGGTTGATATGATAACAAATATTGCATAAATTCCAAGCGGAATGTAGTATTGCTTCAAGTTTTTTAACGGAAGCTTCTCCCGTAAGAATAAAATGATGTAAAACATAAGTGCAATTGCTGTGAGAATTACTACCCACTGAGCTTTCCAGTAGCTGAAAAAATCCAAATACTGTCTTTGGCCTGTCCAATATAATGCTTGAGTTGTTCCTTCCAAATCAACATACTTTGCATATACAATAAGCGGTACAAATCCCGCAATTAATAATAAAGGCATGAAATATATTACAGACAGCTTCTTGTTTTCATAATCTATGGTTATTGGTTGTTTTGATTTTGTATCTTTTTTCTTCACTTTACATCTCCTAAATCTGTAATAACAATAAATAATAATTATTTTTGACTTTAAATATTATAACACGTTATGACGTATTTGCAAATATAAAAGTTTTTTTTGAGTTTCCCCATATTTTAAGCACATTTAAAGCGCGTTTTTTATAGTGTTTA
>ENA-UOOR01002045-UOOR01002045.1-fermentation-metagenome-genome-assembly--contig:-NODE-2045-length-21715-cov-3.035272_pt1 | contig 21715 bp, 18 predicted proteins | sample MGYA00245780_ERZ724029 | MGnify/ENA primary metagenome ERZ724029 (study PRJEB28704, sample SAMN03018315) | fermentation metagenome | biome: anthropogenic terrestrial biome; feature: soil; material... | reverse complement strand
CTACTCTTTTTGAATTATGGTCATTTTCATTACAGTGTGTAAATTCCAATTGACCTGTACTTTGTTTTTCTAAACCGCATATTATTCTAAGCAAAGTGGTTTTCCCGCAGCCGCTTTTCCCAACAATAGCTGTAAAGCTCTCATTTTCTATAGATAAGTTTATATCATTAAGCGCTTTTACTTTTTTATCATTTATAAGAAAAGTCTTGGACAGATTCTTTATTATCAGCCCCGCCATGTTTCACCCCTTTTCCATAAAAATTGATTATGCATATAAAAATATGATCTATAGCATATCCCAATAATCCTATAGACAATATTCCAACAATTATAATATCTGGTCTTGAAAGTTGCTCTGCATCCATTATCATATAACCTATGCCTGAAGATGCTGCTATTAATTCAGCAGCTACCAATGATCTCCAACTATACCCAAGCCCTAACTGTATACCAGTAATTATGGATGGAACTGCCTGTGGTAAAATTATTTTTAAAAATTTATCTTTAGAGCTAAAATTAAAAACCTCCCCTACCTCTAAAAGCTTTTTATCATAGTTAGTTATACCATTCAATGTGCTTGAAAAAACCGGGAAAAATGTAGCAAGAAATATAACCGCTAATTTTGAAGCTTCTCCTATACCAAACCATAATATCAACATTGGAGTAACCGCAATAGGTGGGACATGTCTACCAAACTCTAAAATAGGATCTACATAAGACTTAACTCCATCACTGATCCCAACTAATATGGCAGATGGAAAGGCAATTATGAAAGTTATGATAAATCCCAAGAAAACCCTGCCTAAGCTTACAGTCAAATTCTTTATTAAAATTCCACTTTTAAATAGTGTATATGCTGTTTCAGCTACAGTTATAGGGCTTGGTATTATATAATCATTAAATATATGTAACGCTGAGCCTGCCCACCATATAAAAATAATTATCAGTGGAATAAATAATCCCTTTAATCTTTTCATGAAATGATCCTTTCATAATAAAAATAAAAACTTTCCCATAAACATCATAAATTTAGGGAAAGTTAGATTACTTTTCTTGTATTCCAGCTCCCCTTTCAGATTAGATTTTCCTTTCTGTTAGGTTATACTTTTATTTATTTTCATTTGTTTATCCAATACTTCAGAAATTCTCCAAAGATATCCGAAATTAAAATTATTATAGCACGATTATTATATTTTCACAATGCCCGGGAATGGATCGTTATCCATGGTGTTTAACTTTACTAAAACTTAATTTAATTCAATTTAAAATAAAAAAACGCGCTAAGTTTTTACCTAACATGATTTTCCATCTTATAAACAATTATTTATAAAGAAAAACAGAGACAACCCTAATCCTAAATTAAAGTTATCTCTGTTCTTATATTATTGATTTTTCGTCATTTTTCGGGCGGGGTCTAACCTTGCGCTCCTAGTTTAACTACATTCCAAAAACATTTCTAAGTTCATTTATATTTTCTGGGTTTATATTAGAATATATAGCAGCTTTTACTGCAGCTTTTTGCTGAGAATTCAGTTTGCTGTATATGCTTTTTATTTTGGCCACATCTCTTTCATAATTATAGGAAGGATTTGCTGCCATATTACTTGAGCAGGATGCCATTATGCTTATTATTTGTTCTCCGCCTGCAGAACCTGCAGAATCTATAGCCTCATGTAATTGTCCACTTATATTTGAAAGTACTGCGGCTTTCGATGAATTCTTTTTTTCTATATTTTTCTCATTATTAGACAATGAATCTTTCTCAAATTTGCCAATTTTCATAGTTAGTATATCTAAAGAAGTTATGGAAAAAGGTATTAATTTTTTACTTATTTCAATGTTTCCATTTTCTATGATTAAATTATTCCCTGCATATTTTTTTAGCGTATTCATTACAAAGGACTTAGGTAAAGACAATTTACCTAACTTAAAGCTTTCTGGACTATAGATTATTTTTTCATCCTTACATTCTAAAGTTCCCTTGGTATAAAAAAGAATCTCCCTTCCTTTATATAATACAGGAACCTTAAAGCCTATATATTTATCCTGTAAAAATCCTTCCGGTGTTTTTATAGTTATATTTCCTTTTTTCTTAGGATTTTTATACAGTGCAGATAATATATCGTTAAATTCTGTTGAATTTATAGATATTGCTGTACCTTCTTTTTCTGCTCCTCTTATTTTATTTATACCAGCTATAGATGAGCTATTACCTTTAGTATAATTTCCTTTACTTAGAGTCAAAGTATATAATGTTCCAAAAGCTACTACAATTATTATTAAAAATATTACTATGAATTTAAATAATTTTTTCATGCTCTTCACTCCTATTCAATGGATCTTACATTGAATATTATAACATTTAATTTTATATCTAACTATTAATATTTAGAAAACTTTTAGGAAAAACTCAGACAATGGATTCACTCCAATTCCAATTTATTCTCCCAGGTATTCATCATAAGTCATTTGTTTGTCTATAATTCCATCTGGGGTTATTTCTATAATTCTATTGGCAACAGTTTGAACAAATTGATGGTCATGGGAAGTAAATAATATTGTTCCAGGAAAATTAATAAGTCCATTATTTACTGCTGTAATGGATTCAAGATCAAGATGGTTTGTTGGCTCATCTAAAATGATTGCATTAGCTCCACTTAACATCATTCTAGAAAGCATGCATCTAACTCTTTCTCCTCCAGATAGTACATTAGCATTCTTTAATGCCTCTTCCCCTGAGAAAAGCATTCTTCCTAAGAATCCTCTTATAAAAGTTTCACTTTTTTCCTCAGAGAATTGACGTAACCAGTCTACTAGGTTTAGTTCTACTCCATCAAAGAACTTGCTGTTATCATTTGGGAAATAGGATTGGGATGTAGTTATACCCCATTTAAATTCACCACTGTCTGGTTCCATTTCTCCCATAAGTATTTGGAAAAGAGTAGTTTTAGCTATACCATTGTCTCCAACAAAGGCTATTTTATCACCTTTGTTTACCATAAAGCTTACATTATTTAAAACTTTTTCTCCATCTATAGTTTTAGTAAGTTCTTCAACGAAGAGTAAATCATTTCCCGCTTCTCTATCCGGCTTAAAGCCAACAAAAGGATATCTTCTTGAGGAAGGCTTTATATCATCTAAATTTATTTTATCTAACATTTTCTTACGAGAAGTTGCCTGTTTTGATTTAGATGCATTGGCGCTAAATCTAGTAACAAATTCTTGAAGCTGTTTAATCTTTTCTTCCTTTTTCTTGTTTTGATCCTTAGCCATCTGTAATGCTAACTGACTGGATTCATACCAGAAATCATAGTTACCTACATATAACTGTATTTTCCCAAAATCTAAGTCCGCTATATGAGTACATACTTTGTTTAAAAAGTGTCTATCATGTGATATTACTATTACTGTATTTTCAAAATTTATAAGGAATTCCTCTAACCAAGCAATGGATTTAATATCTAAGTGGTTTGTTGGTTCGTCTAGTAATAGAATATGCGGTTTTCCAAAAAGAGCTTGTGCTAAAAGCACTCTAACCTTTTGTGAACCATCTAAATCCTTCATCAACTTGCCATGTAATTCTACTCCTATACCAAGACCTGTTAATAGAGAAGCTGCCTCTGATTCTGCTTCCCAGCCATTAAGTTCTGCAAATTCTCCTTCTAATTCTGAAGCCTTTATTCCGTCCTCTTCTGTAAAGTCTTCTTTTGCATATATAATGTCTTTTTCCTTCATAATCTGATAAAGTCTTTCATGTCCCATTATTACTGTATCTAAAACTGGATGCTCATCAAACTGGAAGTGGTCCTGCTTTAAAACCGCCATTCTTTCTCCAGGAGTTATACTAACATCTCCTGTGTTTGGCTCAATTTCACCGGAAAGTATCTTTAAAAATGTGGACTTTCCTGCTCCATTTGCTCCTATAAGACCATAGCAGTTACCTGGTGTAAACTTTACATTAACATCTTCAAATAATGCCCTTGCTCCATACCTTAAACTTACATTGTTAGTACTTATCATGCCCTGTCCATTCCTCCATTTATTTTATTATATTTATCTTTATCCATTTAACAATTAACAATGAACAGAGAACAATTATGGGTAACTTTTATCTACTGTTCACTACTAAAGTTATTTATGCAAAAATTCCAAACGTAAACATCCAACATTATATCATATTAAACTTACGCCGGCTATATTTTTTATTTACTACTGTGCTCTATATAAAATCTCTTGCAGATCTTTATCTGTAAGCTCATAATGATAAAATTCCTTATAAAATTCCTTTGTTTCCTTAGCTATATCTACTTTTGTTTCATTTGGGTATAAAAGTCCAGAAAGCCATTTGATACCTATTGTCCTGTTTACAGATGTTGGTCTGTCAAACCAGTTATAGGGAACCTGTGGTATTTGATATACTTTTTTATCTTTAACTGCTTTTATGGCCTTCCAGTCCTTATTGTTAACTATATTGTCATAGGCACTATTTATTTTGCCATTTTCTATGACAGCTCTTGTTATTATAACTTCTGGATTAAGGGCTATAAGCTGTTCTAAAGATATTTGAGTATTTCCATAACTGCTTTTGTTGGAACTGGATTTTACTACATTTTCTCCTCCAGCAATTTGTAATACTTCATTTCTTTCAGAGTCCTTTGGTTCGGTTTCTAATCCATTTAACCCTTCTGCATAGTATACCTTTACCCTTTTATCCTCTGGTATTTTAGCAGTTTCATCTATGGTTTTCCTGCAGTAATCTCCTAACTTTTTAGCTCTTTCTTCTTCTTTAAGTGCTTTTCCTAAAAATTCATAGGTTTTATCTGCATTTAATAAACTGTTGTCCCCTATTATAACAGGTACATTTAACTGCTTCTGAATTCTATCTGCTGTGGATTTTTCCTTGTCATTAATTGCAGAAACATGGATTATAATATCAGGCTTAGCCTTTAAAATTACCTCTGGATTCCCTGTGGTATCTTTCCCATACCATCCACCTAGTTCAGGAAGATTTCTATACTTTTCCGGAATAAACTTCTTTTCTTCTTCTGTAAGTTTAACATTCCATCCTACCAGCTTGTCAGGATTTAAAGTGTAAACCATAACTGTCCCCGCTGGATTAGTTGCATATATTCTTTCTATTTTATCTGGCAGTTTTACTTCTCTTCCTGCCATATCCTTTATTACATTGGATTCGGCTTTTTTAGTTTCTACATTTTTACTTGCAGTTTCATTTTGTTTACTACCACAACCTGTAAAAAGAGTAATGATAAATACTATTGATAAAATAAGTGAAAATATTTTTTTCTTCATTGATGAATCCCCCTTATATTACGGGCAAAAAACCCTTTATATTTTCTTCATTAACAAAATGTGTATTTACTCCATAGATTTCTTTTAAGTTTTTCTCTGTCATGATCTTTGATGGATCTCCACTTTTAAATATTTCTCCTTTTTCCATAAGGGCTACTTTAGTGCCACATAAAAATACATGATTTGGATGGTGAGTTGTCATTATTAGCCCTATATTTGAATAGGTTACAAGATTTCTTATATGTTCTAATACTCTAATTTGATTACCAAAATCTAAGTTAGATGTAGGCTCATCCAATATTAGTATTTTTGGTTCCTGAGCCAAGGCTCTAGCTATTAATACAAGCTGTCTTTCCCCTCCACTTATTTCTGTATAATATTTTTCCTTCATATTATATATATTTAATTTAGAAAGAAGATTGTCCACAAGTTCCTCATCTTTATGGCTTGGTGAACTAAAGTTTCCTATGTAAGGGCATCTTCCCATAAGCACCACATCCTTAACCACATATGGAAAAGGCGGCACATGGGCTTGAGGAACATACCCTATTAACTTAGCTATTTCTTTTCTCTGCATATTATAAATACTTTGCCCATCTAAAAGTATTTCTCCGCTTTTAGGTTTTATAAAACCTAATATAGTTTTAAAAAGAGTGGTTTTTCCAACACCATTAGCACCTAAAATACAAAGTGCTTCTCCTGATTCTACTTTCAAATTTATGTTTTTTATTACTTCGCTGCCCTTGTATCCACTGCTTATATTTTTTAATTCCAATATCATACCCAACCTCTCTTTATATTCACCATAAGATATAGGAAAAATGGTGCTCCTATTATAGAAGTAAGTATACCTATGGGAATTTCTGTGGAAGCTATGTTTCTTGCTATATTGTCTACCAATATAAGGTAACTGCTCCCTGCAAGTATGGATGTGGGAATAAGATACTTATAATTAGATCCCACAAGTATTCTTGCAAAGTGTGGAATTATAAGTCCGACCCAACCTATAAGACCGCTAACGGAAACAGAGGATGAAATTATAATGGTGGAGGCCGCTATTACAACTATTCTCAAGTTTTTTGTTTCAACTCCCATAGCCATGGCTTCCTCTTCTCCAAAGGCCATAATATTTAATTTCCATCTTACAAGCATAATTAGGATTATACCTGACAATATAGGAAGGGCTATAATGTATAGGTCGCTTTTATTTATAGAGGAAAGGCTTCCCATAAGCCAAAATGTTATGTCCGGAAGCTTACTATAAGGATCTGCAACATATTTTATTAAAGAAACAAGTGAGGAAAAGAGAGTGGATATAAGCATGCCTGACAGAATCAATATCAATGTAGAATCACCATGCTTACATATCTTTTCACTTATCATATAGGTTATAACCACTGCAGTAATCCCAAATAAAAATGACATTATTTGAATTCCAAATATGCTAAAAGAATAAAGTATCCCTAATGCCGCTCCAAAGGCTGCTCCTGAGGAAGCCCCCAATATATCTGGAGATACCATAGGATTTTTAAACATACCTTGATAGGCCGCTCCAGCTGTTCCAAGGCCTGCCCCTATAAGAAGCCCTGCAAAAATTCTAGGCAGTCTTATATTAAATATTACAGTATATATTTCTTCTGGCATATTTAAGTCTTCCCTAAGTATCTTACTAACAATACTATTTAACACTTGTATTGGTGATATGTAGTACTTTCCGATAATTAAAGATATAAATATTAATACCATTAAAAAAATAAATAAAATAATATTTACTTTGCTTTCTTTTGAAATTCTACGTGTTTTATTACCAATATTTGCGGCTGCTGACTCTAATGGCAAACCCTTTCCCATAAACACTTCTCCTTTTTTAGTTGACAGAAGACAATTGACAGTTATGGATGCTTGATTATTTAATCATTAGTTTCTAAATTGCAGTAACTTTCAACATCATCAATATCACGTCCCTGCTTTTCATCCCGTATATTTATAAATTTTACGCTGTTTATGTTATCTTTTATTATGCCCCTTGCCCCTATATCCCCTTGAAGTTTTAATAGGTCTTCTTTAAATTTAACTGGAAATATAACAGGATTTCCTCTATTTTCCCCATAGATAGGTACTACAATGTGGTCTTTGTCTTTGTTAAATTCATCAATCAATTTATTTATGGTATCACATTTTAAGTAAGGTTGATCCCCTACAAAGAACATATATGCTTCTGTTTTATTATTAGAACCTTTTACACCTAGCTTTATGGATTGACTTTGCCCTAAATAAGCTTGATTATTATAAATAGTTTTTATGTGGTATCCATTTAATATAGATTTTACATTGGAGTTTCTATATACTAAAATAATTTCCCCCACTTTTGAGTTTTTTGCTTCTTTTACTACTCTTTCCACCATAGGAATATTTTCAATAGTCATTGCTAACTTTTCTTTTTTCATTCTCCTTCCAAAGCCTGAGGCCATTACTATAGCTGAAATCAAAATAACCACCCCAATATTTTTGTCTAAATTTTATTTACTATATTTTCATTATGTACAAATAAGGTTTAATTTATTAAGGTTGTAATAATATTTCTAAATCTTTTGCAAATAATTTGTTATAATAATGCTTAGGTGATAGAATTATGTATAATATCTTTTTAACCGGCGAAAAAGGTATAGGTAAAACTACAATTATAAATAAAATATTAAGCCGTATTAATTGTGAAGCCGATGGATATACTGTAAAGCCTATAATTGAAGGTACTTTAAAACATTTTTACATAACTTCTATTAAAGATGATGCTAAAAAAGCTTTAATGGCCACAGGAGATACTACTAAAAGGAAAATTATTAATATTTATGGGGATTCTCTAAATAAATTTGGAACTGAATTAGTAAATAACAGCGTTAATACAAAAGATATAATTATTCTAGATGAAATAGGTTTTATTGAATCCAAATGCAGCAATTTTAAAAACTCCATAATAAACGCTTTAAATTCAAACAAAATAGTCATTGGAGTGTTAAAAGAATTCAATGGCGATTTTATCAACAGCATTAAAAAAAGAGAAGATGTGATTTTGTTTACGGTTAGTGAAAAGAATCGTGACGAACTGCCAGGGGTTATTTTGAATATTTTAACTAGAAGGGGTGATACAAATGATTCGACCTGTAAAAAGAGTAGCAGCTATTCATGACTTATCTGGATTTGGCAGATCTTCTTTAACTGCTATTATACCAATACTTTCAACCATGGGAATACAGGTTTGTCCTGTGCCTACTGCTATATTGTCTACTCATACTGGAGACTTTGAAGGCTACAGTTTTGTGGATCTTACAGACTCCATGGAGGCCTATATAGAACATTGGCACAAACTTAATATTGATTTTGACTGCATCTACAGCGGTTTTTTAGGTTCTGTTAGACAAATTAATATTGTTTCAAAATTTATAGATTTATTTTACCATGATGACTGCCTGGTTGTTGTAGATCCTGTTATGGCCGACAATGGTAAACTTTATACTACCATGACAGAGGAAATGGTAGAAAATATGAGAAAACTAATTAGTAAAGCAAATATAATAACTCCTAATTTTACGGAAGCCGCCTATCTTTTAGGAGAAGAATACAATACAGATATTAATGAAGATAAAATTAAAAAATGGATGATAAGACTTTCAGAAATGGGGCCAAATACTGTAATAATAACCAGTGTACCCGATATTAAAGAAGATAAAACTACTAGCGTTATAGCTTATAACAAAGAAGATGATGTATTCTGGAAAGTAAGTTGTAAATACATTCCTACATTTTATCCTGGCACAGGAGATGCCTTTACCAGCGTTTTAGTTGGAAGTCTTCTTCAAGGTGATAGCCTGCCTATAGCCCTAGATAGAGGTGTTCAATTCATAACAGCCTGTATAAAAGCAAGCTACGGGTTTAAATATCCACACAGAGAAGGAGTTCTCTTAGAAAGAGTTCTTGACACTTTGAGGTTACCTATGACCAGTAGCAGTTATGAACTTTTGTGAAAAAAGCCCTTGTTGGCTTTTTCACTTTTTACAGGAATTCTCTCCCAGGGGTCAGTCCCCTGAATCCATTCTTTCCCAGGGGTCTGTCCCCCAAATGCCAAAAAATGGCATGGAAGCTTTTAAGCTTTCCATGCCTATTAAAATTTATTTTATTGCTCTTATTTGTTTAATAATTGATTCATGATCTTCTACTTCTGAAGTTAATCTAGTTACTTTCCCTTGTATATCTGCAACCATATGCATCATTTTATCCTGCTCTGCTCTTGTTACTTTTACATTTTCCTCAAAAGCTTTCTGTAATGAATACATTTCATCTTGTCTTTTCCCCATGGTTTCTAGATTTTTATCCATGGTATCTAGATTTTTATCCATGGTATCTTGCCTGTTATCCATGGTATCTAATTTGTTTAATATTAGTTCAAACATCTGCTTTGTTTCTTTATCCATTTTTCCACCACCCAATAATACTAGTAAAGATATTATATCATTGTCAATTTAATACTTCAATGATATATTTGTAAATGAAAGATGAGGTGTTGATGTTACAATGAAACTGAATTTTTTAGGCGGGGCTTATGAAATTGGTGCAAGTTGTATATTAGTGAAAATAGATAGTAAAAATATACTTTTAGACTGTGGAATAAGACAAAGTGCCTTAAAAGACCCCTTACCCAATTTTAGAACAATACAAGAATACGGTGGAGTAGATGCAATAATCATTAGTCATGCTCATATGGATCATATAGGAAGTCTTCCAATAATAAGTAAAGAATATCCTCAAGCTAGAATATATATGAATAATATGACAAAAGATTTAGTAAGGGTTCTATTGTATGACAGCATAAAAGTTATGAATAATAGAGAAGCTGAAATGCCCCTTTATGCAGAAACACAGGTAGAAGATATGCTAAATAGGGTTTTCACCATAAATTACGAAGTGGAATTTCCTATATTTGATAATATAAAGCTTACATTTTATAATGCAGGACACATAGCAGGAGCTGCCTGTGTATACATTCAAAGCAGTGAAGGAGCTTTATTTTATTCAGGAGATTTTTCTATATTTCCACAAAAATCTATAGAAGGAGCAAAAATACCTAGATTAAGACCTGATGTAGCTATTTTTGAGTCCACTTATGGTGATAAACTTCATGCAAATAGGGAATTAGAAGAACAAAGACTTATAAATTTAGCAGCAGAATGTATAAATAACAAAGGTAAAATGCTTATTCCAGCCTTTGCTTTAGGAAGATCTCAGGAAATACTTTTAATATTAAAGAGAGCTATAAATAAAAAGCAGCTAAGCAAAGTTAATATTTATGTTGATGGAATGGTTAGAAACATCAACAGTGTATATAAATTAAATCCTCTTTTCCTAAAAAATACCTTAGGGAAAAAAGTATTGAAAGGCATAGAGCCTTTTTATGATAATAATGTTAAAAAAATAAATAAAAAAGAAGAAAGAGATACCATTCTCCAAAGTGATGAAAGTTGTATTATAGTTTCCAGTTCAGGAATGCTTACTGGAGGTCCTAGCACATATTATGCAGAAAAGATAGCTCCCATGGAAAATGGTTATATTGTTATAACTGGATATCAAGATGAGGAATCTCCTGGAAGAAAGCTTTTAAATCTTTATGATGAAGATGAAAGGGTTTTATCTATAGGTGAAAAATCCATACCAGTAAAATGTAAAGTAGAAAAAGTTGGCTTATCAGCTCATGGCGACAAAGGAGAGATTAAAGCCTTAATAAATTTGCTTTCTCCAAAGAACCTACTTTTGGTACATGGTGATGGTGATGTAATAGATTCTTTAGGTACAGAAATTTCTATGGAGTTGAACAGTAACGTATTTGTACCTAGATGCGGCGAAGATTTTCACATAGTTATTAAAAAGCCAAGAAAGCAGTGGAAGAAATCTCTTCCCCATACTTTAAATAAGAAAGAAGAATTTAATGAAAATAATTTAGAAACACTATGGAATTTTATAAGAGAATACTATGGAGAAAAGTTATTTACCATAGAAGAATTATTATATATTTGGAGTGGTAATAGTAAAATTAAAGTTTCTTGTATAGAAAATATGCAAAAATTAATTGTACCATCAATATATTTTCAATCTGACAATAAAAGACTGTTTCTTTTTAAAGTTGCAAATAAAGAAGATGTTGAAGAAGCCTTAAAACCTAAGGAATTAAAGCCAAATGAGTTAAATGGGCTGATAGAAAATTATTTTTCTCAATATAATTATAAAAAAGCTAGTCTTATTTATGAGCATAAAAAAATAATATTAAACTTTGATTTTCCTAAGACAGTAGATAGTTCTATATACAATAATATTGAACTTTTCCAAAAGGAAAGCCATTGGAATGTAGAAATAAATACTGTACTAAATAATAATGCAGCAGAAGCTTTAATAAGAAACCTTTTAAAGGAAGCTGATATTAAAAAAATATCCTTTATGTTAAGTGATGGAAAAGTTATTGTAAATTTGAATTCCCCTTATGAACTAAAAAATGAACAGGATATTTTTAGGGAAACCACTGGTTACAAACTAAAAATACTTCAGGATGAAGTGAAAAATGATGCTATAAATAATGATAATAATTCTACATTTACAACTAATTCAAATTTTGTAATGGAGCAAAATGAAGCATTAAAATCTATTGATGAAAACTTTGAAAATGAGGATTTTAAGCCATACAAAAAGGGAATTAAGAATAATTCTCTTGGAAAGTATATTGAGCTTTCATTTATAACTCCTAATATTGGGAGAAAATACGCTGAAAAAATAGAAAAACTAAGCCATGCTACTGGCTGGAATATAGGCATTTCAAAATCAGCTAACATGAACGAAATAATAAATATAGCTAGTAGTTTATGTACCAAAAAAGGAATAGTCCTTAAAAAGAATCCTTCTTTTAACAGTGCATTATTAACTGTTACTTTAAAGCTGCAAAACACTAAAAATATTAACTTAGAATCTCTAAAAGAAGAATTCGAAACTAAAACTGGATGTAACATAATATTTTTATAAAATCACTGTTTATTATAATAAAAATAGAAAAGGATAACCTTTTTTAACTATCCTTTTCTATTTTTTTATTAACTTATAATTATCCCAAATTGCCCCAATCTATTTCGGGGATTCGTTCCATCCAATTTATCCCAGGGGTCTGTCCCTCCATACAAACACTCTCTACAAATTTTTTATATAACTCTCTTTTATTTTCTTGTTCGAAATAGCAAAGGACTTTATCAGAAGATATAAGCCTTTCTCTTTTTTGTCCTATATACATGCTATAACTACTCCACTGGTATTCCTCTGGTTTTGCAACCATATTAGCCCTTACTGGATTTAAATGAACATACCTACTGACTTCTAACATATAACCATCATCTTGTATTAATTCTCCTTTATATCTTCCCTGAAACAAATGCCCTACATAATTATACTTTCTATTAAAATTAGATGCATATCTACTGTGTACCCTTTTTACAAAATCAGATACATCCTTATCAGTTGTTTCAACTACAATATGCACATGATTGGTCATCAAAACATATGCAATAATATAATATTTATTTTTATAATATTCCATAGCTTCTTTTAAATAATTTAGGTATAGCTTATAATCAGTATAATCCCTAAATATATCATTTCTATGATTTCCTCTTGCGATAACATGTACTCTGGCTCCAGTATACCATTGATGCTTTTTCCTAGGCATATACTATCATCCTTTATTTTAAATTCATTTATATTTAATTCTATACATATATTCAAATTTTAAACAACGATCTTACCATTTAATTAATTAGTCAACAAAAAAGAACAACCTATTATAGATAGCTGTTCTTTTTAATTTTACATTTTTGCCCAGGGGTCAGTTCCCTGCTTACATTTTTACCCAAGGGTCAGTCCCCATACTTGTCCAATTCCGGTGTCAATAGATTTACTTTACTATTAGGTATGATCTTTTCTCCACCTATAGCTATGATTTGTGTGCTATCTTTAAAATTGCTGTAAGCAAAATCTCTTGTGTTATTTAATACCCCAGTATTCATTGGTATTAACAAAACTGGTGATTTGGTCTTGGCAGCCAGGGGTGCTACGGATAATCCATCGGCAAAGTCCTTGGCTCCTGGCCCTCCAATGGCCACATAGGCTTTGGTTAAATCCAAATCATTTATAAATCTTTCCAGTACTTTTGTATTTGTTTCATATCTATCCTTTCCGCCTAGTCTTTCCGCATTGTTAAAGTTGTTTTCTACTTTATTAGATATAACACTAGTTCCTCCTATAATATAGGCTTTATCTATTATCTCCTTACTTTTTATATAGTTATTTATAGGATCTGGTATGGTATCTTTTTCTGTAAGCAATACAGGAACTTTCTTTGAGGCAGCTATAGAAGCTATGGATAAAGCATCAGCATAGTTTCCACCGGAGGTAAGCATAATCTCTTTAGAATCCAAATTACCTGCAATTAAAGCTGAGGTTTCATATCTGTCCTTTCCGCCTATTCTATCTATGGTTATATTATTATCTATAGATTTAATTTCATTTTCTATATCCTTTGACACAGCTCCTTCTTTTCCAATAATTATAACATTGGAAGGATTTAATCTCCTTATTTCATCCTTTGTTTCTTCACTTAAGGCTTTACTACTGGTTAGAAGAATTGGGGCATTATATTTAGAGGCTAAAGGCGCTGCACATAGAGCATCTGCAAAGATTTCTCCATTTACCACTAGTACATACTCTGAATTTCCTTCTATTTCATTCCGAGAAATAGCAACAGATGTAGCGTACCTATCCCTTCCGCTTAATCTAGTAACGGGAGCTGTATCCACATAGGATTTCCACAATCTATAATAATTGTATAAGCTTTTATCTCCAGTTATAGAATAAAGTGCTCTTAATAAATATATATGTACTCCATGATAATTAACCCCTATATGAGGTTTTTCGTCTTTATTAACTATATAACTCAAATCATAGGCTGTAAAACCACCTAAATCATAGTATGGCAGTATTACCTTTAGGGTTTCAATGCCTTTATTAAAATAATTTTTACTAATATATTTGCTGCTATCATCAATATCAATATTAGACCAATCATATAATCCAAGTAATGTAAACATGAATCCATTTAAAGTATAAGCTGGAGTTTCAGATATATATTCTTCAAATATTATGTAGTCTTTTAAAGAGCTATCTAAATAACTAAGATTCTCCATAACTCCACCCTTGCTTACAGGGGTAATTAAAAATTTTAAAGCTTTTTTCCCTGCCTCTATGTATTTTACATCTCCTGTTAATTTATAGACTCTGCTAAGAAGGCTTAGCCCTTGGCCCTGAGCCATGCCTGATACCCAACCAGGTTTATAGGGTTTATCGTTTAAATAATATTTCCAGGGAAAATTATAGAGAAAGGCTCCATTGCTTCCTTGTAAACTAATTAAAGTATCCGCTGCCTTTATAAGTTCATCTTTTGTATTTTTACCCTTTAAAAATTCTCCGTATAAACTGAGTCCATATTGGGCCAATGTAACAGGATTATAATAATAATTATCTCCATAAAGCACCTTTGGCAATCCTTCATTATCAAATATAATATTTGATGAATTAAAAAATAAATCTTTATTGGTACCATAATTTAAATAATCCCCAAAGGAATCATAATCAGCTAAAAATAAATTATAGTCCCTGGCTTCATTAGGGAATCTATCAATGGCATCCTGTACCAAATACTCATATTCACCATTTGAAGTATATGCCGCTTTGACTTCTACAGTACTTACAAAAATGAATTGAAATAAAATAATAAGAATCAATATTTTGTTATACTTCTTCATATAGTCCTCCTATGTTTAAAATGCGATTGTACCATATATATATTAACATATTATTATAATGCTATCCATCAATCTTATTTGTAAGTTTGTGTCAAGTTAAAGTGGGCAATTTATTTTTTGAATTTTTTCCATTATAAATTCGGTTGAAAATTTTATCCAAATAGGGCTTCGCCCACAGCCCGAAAGGGCGTACTTATCCCCTTAATTTTTTATCTAAAATTTTAAAACTATCTATAAATAAGTTCGCTAAAATTTCTTTCTTGAAAAAGGCTTTGTATGGCTTTTCTGCCATTAGTCATGGCGCAGCCTGTAAATGGTATCCTTGCTTGTTTTACAGGGTAATACTTGCTTCCCTTTGCTTTCTTATTTACATCAGCTGCTGTTAGCGTAATCATTTCTGTTATTGTACCTAATTTATCCTCTGGAATAACTCCAGAACATACTTCATCAATTATATTATATATTCTCTTACTTGCCTTTTCTACTAATATTTTAGCTGGATTACCAGCGCCTTTAATGGACCAACTCATTTTTCTGTCTTTCATCCTTTGAGCTATTACATCACAGATATTATGTTCCATTGTTCCTAATGTTCTGTATTCTAAGCCTTCTGGAGCTTCTGGCATTTCTATTTCTTTTCTTAAGCTATATGGTATTAATCCTATTTTATTATCAAAAAGATATGTATATAGCTTTTCCAACTTTTTAAACTTATTTTCATCATCGGTGTATTTAACCATTAACTTTGTAAGGTATTCAAAACTTTCTTCCATCCTTCATAGGTTATTCCAAGCTTAAGTTCTTTCTTCTTTTTCCTCTATTTTAGAACCTAACTTTTGTACTACGTTCCATACTGCCGTATGGCTGATTTTCTGGTTTGTTAACTCTTCGATATTACTAGAAGTATTTCTATAAGATACATTGGTTACATTATCAACTATCTTTTCTACTAAATTACTTGAGATATGACCTATTGTGTCCATATGTAAATATTCATCTAACAAAAACTTATAAGCTTTTTTCCCATCATCTGTTTTAAATTCATATATACGTCTTTCAAACTCTGCGTCTCCCATAATAGTCTTTATGCAAGTAGATCTTAACCCTTTATTTCTATAAATTTTAGTATCCCTTTCATCCATCAACCTTCGGTCTAGGCGCGTTAGCACCTTTTTTAAAAGCCTGCATGCCTCATCACATACATATTTATATATTTTTTTCTCCAAATCCTTGAAAGTTATCTTTTTATCATTTAAACTTAAATCATACATAATATCACCCATTTCTTGTATAGTCATATCAACTTACATTATAATGGATTTTTTATGTATATGGGAGGTACTTTTTGTATCTCCTTTTAATTTTTTTAAGCAGTAATTATTACTACTTTTGCCTACTAAAATTATACTCTAAGTATTTGTAAACAAAAAAGCCGAAGGAAAAATCCTTCAGCAAAATTAATCCATTGCTCTTTCGGAATCTACAGTATAAATATTTTTTTTACCTGCCACAATAATGAGCACTTTTTTTAAGTCTTCTGTTCCCAGCTCCTCTTGAACCATTTTACTTTCTGAATAACCTTGAAGCTGCTGTAATCCATCTTGTTTAACCTTTTCTAAGGCTTTCTATCATTAAACTTATATCCATCATAGTAAGTGGCCATATCAGTACAAATTTTTTCTCTAAGCTCTGGAGTCTTTATGTTAGCTTCATCCATAATCCAGGACAATTCTTTACGTGTAAAACCCATCACAGCATTAAGATTTTCATCTAATGTGTAATTTCTAGTTATATTAAATCCGCTGGTTAAGGTATTTAGTAACTCTATATAGGATGTTTTATCTACATATAGTCCCCGCCTACCTACTTAACAGCCTTCAACAACTTTTCAGAATCCATGAAGGTTGTTTCTCCCATTGGCTGTAGAGTTACTAATGAGTTTCCTTTCTTGTTAATCCAGTTAAAAACCATGCAAGAATCTAGGCTTGGATTAAACAAATTAACAGCTTCATCCTTTAAGAACGTTTTTATAAGCTGCATATATAAAAGCTGCCTTTTTCTTATTTATGCCTTTATATTTTCTCATATTTATAAGCCCGCAGGCTGTACCTGCTAAAAAAAAGGAAGGATTATAAATCACATTACGGCTATCGGATACAATTAGCTTTAAATTTTCCCTAAGCATAGGCATAAGCTGCCTTAAAAGGCTCATTCCCTTTCCTTGAGGTATATCTATATTGATTATTCCTCCACTTAAGCTATTGCAGGCTTTAATCCATAGCTCTTTATCACAATTTAGGTTAGTTTCCATGTAATGGATTCAAGATATCTTAAATCATGGAATACATTACAGTCCTCCAATAAATCACAAAAATCAATTATAATTGGCTTATCTTCCGTTATGATAATATTGTCTCCTTGAAAATCTCCATGGGCATATGAAGTTAAGCAAGTTACCTTTAATCCATTCCATATATCTTCATTATTAAAAAAGTAGTATGGATTAGGCATTATATTATCTGTACCATCTAAAGATATCCATTTTATATCCTTAGGAACCCCTATTTCTTCAAAAGCAGCTTCATATTTTTTATCCATATATCTATAGGATAATTCTCCTTTTACTATATCCATTGGAGACATGAATCTTTTTTGATGTTCTTTATTCCAAGTAAATAAAAATTTTGTTATTTTAGAAATTATACTATGTTTAAGTTCATCTTCATTAAGTACCTTATCTAAAAAGGTTTCACTTTTATATATATGATCCCCTGCTAAATCATAAAGATTAGCATATAATAAAGAACCTTTATTCTTTATTTCATAGCTAGTTATAAGTTTGGCTATGTATTTATTCATATTATTCTTTGAGGCTATTTCATAGGCTTTATGATACACTTCGCTTTCATTAGCCTTGCTTACCTTTAAAATACCTACCTTATTATCAGCCCCATACTCTACTAAACATACTACTGCTTCCGACCTGCCACCATTGAATTTACTTAACATCTCCACTGGTGCTATTTTATCCTGTAGTTTATCACTAAGTGCATTTATTTTACTAAGTACATCAGTAATCTCCATTAGCTAACCCACCTTATAAATATAATATTTGTTTTAAAGGTATTATAATATCAAATAATAAAGAGGCAATGAAAAAATAGTAAATATATTATTAATTTAAAGCATTATGTAGGTTTATATCTTACATTTTATCCCAGGGGTCAGTCCCTTGGGATTCCATTTTGTCCCAGGGGTCAGTCCCCTATTCATATCTTAAGGCTTCTATTGGGTCTAATTTTGCAGCCTTATTTGCTGGATATAGTCCAAAGAATATACCAACTGCGGAAGAGAACCCAAAGGATACAAGTATTACTTTTAAGGATATTGGCACAGAAACATGTATAAAACTACCTGCCAGTTTTGCAACGGATATTCCTAGCACTGTTCCTATAGTTCCTCCGATTAAACATAGAATAATGGATTCCATTAAAAATTGAATTTTAATATCACTGGTTTTAGCCCCTATGGCTTTTCTAATGCCTATCTCTCTAGTTCTTTCAGTTACGGATACGAGCATTATATTCATAACCCCTATGCCTCCAACTACAAGAGATATGGCAGCTATAGCTCCTAATACTAAAGTCAATGTACTGAGTACTTTATCTATAGTTTCTAGTTCCTTAAATCCCTGCTGTGCTGAATACTTATCTTTGTTTTTATGAGAGTTTTCTAGAAGCCTTATCATTCTATTACTTACTTCAGTTGCATTAGTCATATCTGAAAGAATAACCGAAAGAGTTGATATATCTGTATTTACAAATAATCTATCCCCTAAAGTTATTGGTATTAAAATAAGTCCAGGCATATTGTCCCCAAATGCTGTGCTCATACTTCCATTTGGATCTTTACAAACACCTATTATATTTAAATCTACATATTTATCTCTAACATTAAGGGTTAGTTTTTCTCCAGCTACATCTGTATCACCAAATAACCTTTTTGCAGTAGGATCATCTATTACTGCTACATTTTTTCTTGTATCTAAATCATGCTCACTTAAAAATCTGCCATTTAGCATTTTAATATTATAAACCTTTTGAGCATCAGCATTAATAGCTGCTATTCTTACAGGTTTGGCCTTTTTTTCTGTTTTTAAAGATCCCATGCTCACCAGCTCGGGCATTACATGGGTTATTTCAGGAATATTATCCTTTAGCATTTCCACATCGTCCATAGTGAAGTAATCTCTTTCTTCTATGATATCATCATCAGGTGGAGTCACCTTTAAATTTATTAGGTTTGTCCCTAAGTCTGCAAATTCTCCAGATATGAAATCTTTGGCACCATCTCCTATGGATACTATAGTAATTACTGAAGATATACCTATAATTATACCTAACATAGTAAGAAAAGATCTTAGCTTATTTGCTCTTACACTTTGCAGAGCAGATTGAAAGCTTTCAAAAATATTCATTTATTCCCCTCCTTACTATTAATTATAATCCTGTTCTCTACAGGGTTATCTGATATTATATTCCCATCTTTAAATACTACGGCCCTTTTAGTATGCATTGCGATATCTGGTTCATGAGTAACCATAACTATAGTAACACCTTCATCATTTAGTTCTTGAAATATACCCATAATCTCCTCGCTTGATTTACTGTCTAAGTTTCCAGTAGGTTCATCTGCAAGTATTATGGATGGATTATTTACCAAAGCCCTAGCAATAGCAACTCTTTGTTTTTGTCCACCAGACAATTCATTTGGCTTATGATAAATTCTATTTGAAAGTCCAACTCTTTCTAATGCTAATTTTGCTTTTTCCTCCCTTTCACTTTTAGCTACTCCAGCATATACCATAGGCAGCTCTACATTAGCCAGTGCTGTAAGCTTAGGAAGCAAATTAAAAGCCTGAAATACAAAGCCTATTTTTTTATTTCTTATTTCAGCTAAGCTATTGTCATCCAATGAAGATATGTCTACTCCATCCAAAACATATTTTCCTGAAGTTAATTTATCAAGGCAGCCTAAAATATTCATAAGAGTTGATTTACCAGAACCTGAGGCTCCCATTATAGCAACAAACTCTTTTTCTTCTATGGAAAGATTAATTCCTTTTAATGCTTTTAATTTAATTGTCCCTGTATCATATACCTTAACAATGTCATTGAGACTTATAATCACAATTTACTCCTCCTTTAATTATTTTTTAAGTGAAACCAAGTCACCTTCTTTAAGTTTTTCAGGAGGATTTATTACATAGATTTCCCCTTCTTCAAGCCCTTCTAAAACCTCTACATCATATTCTGATTCTAAACCTGTTTTAATATATTTTTTTGAAACCTTATTGCCATCCACCACATATACATATTTTTTCTTTGCAGCTCTATCTTCCTTTACTCCATCAAAACCAATTGCTATGGATGAAGGTTTTTCATTTAAAACAATATCTGCACTTCCTTCATAGCCTGCTTTTATAAGTGCATCTGCATTGTCAAAAGTGACTTTAACATTAACTTTAAATTCCTGGTCTCCACCAGTAGTATTAATTTTTGCTTGTGCTATATTTCCTATATCTGTAACTACACCAGAGTATATTTTGTCTATACCTTTTATTTTTATGGCTGCCTTTTGTCCTTTTTTAATATTAACAGCATCATACTGACTTACATCTAAAGAAAGTTTATATTTGGATGTATCATCAATTATAATTGAATCCCCAGCCTTAGGATATTGATTTTCTTTTGCATTATTTTTTACAACTTTTCCATCTACATCTGTTTTTATATTACATTGTTCAATTTTATCTTGTAAACTAGCTATATCTGTTTTTATAAGTGCTATCTGATTCCTTTGATTTACTATTTTATTATTATTATTTACATCTAAATTTGATAGTGAATTTTTTGCATTATTCAATGAAAGTTGTGCAGTTTTTATTGCATTTTCAGCATCTGTTAATGATTTTCCAGCAGCTTCAAATTCATTTTTTGATACATGACCTTGCTGAAATAAAGTCTTAGTTTGTAAATATTTTTTATTTACAACATCATAGTTATTTTTGGCATTCTGTAATGCTATTTCTGATTGTGAAACTGAATTCTTCGCATTATTCTTTTCATTTACTATACTTGTACCTTGTAATTGATTTAAAATATTATTGGCATTTTCAAGATTGATTTTTTGTTTTTCCAGCTGATTTTTGAAATCTGATGAATCTAATTCAACTACTATATCCCCTTTTTTTACAGCTTGTCCTTCCTTTACTAAAACCTTTCCAACCTTTTGAGCCGGATTTAATGCTATTTCGTTTCTATAATTGGCTTCAATATTACCAGTAGCTGAAGCAGTTTGTACTATTTTCTTTTTTGACACCTTAGCTGTATCTACTTTTATATAAGAATCCTTCTTTTCTTTGCTGAAATATGCCCCTCCTAATATAAATATTATTAAGATAATTAGAAAAATACTGACTTTTTTCTTATTAAATTTAAACTTAGCTTTCTTTTCCATAA
>ENA-UOOR01002042-UOOR01002042.1-fermentation-metagenome-genome-assembly--contig:-NODE-2042-length-21734-cov-5.532174_pt1 | contig 21734 bp, 14 predicted proteins | sample MGYA00245780_ERZ724029 | MGnify/ENA primary metagenome ERZ724029 (study PRJEB28704, sample SAMN03018315) | fermentation metagenome | biome: anthropogenic terrestrial biome; feature: soil; material... | reverse complement strand
CTGGAATGCAAGGGAATTTGAATATTATTGTGAAGAACAAAAAGAGCGTCTTGCAAGAGCACTGAAGGCAGAAAAATATTTTGATAGCAATAACGAAGGTGCCTATACATTTGATATCACTCCGTATTCCTATCAGCAGGAAATTTTAGATAAATTAGAGGCGGAACGCACGGTTCGCGGCCATTATAAAAACCTGGTGGTTGCTGCAACGGGAACGGGAAAGACCGTTATTTCCGCTTTTGACTACAAAAAATTTAAAAAGCAAAACTCTGATAAACCTTGCAGATTATTATTTGTAGCACACCGGGAAGAAATTCTAAAGCAGAGTATGTACACCTTTCGCGGTGTGCTCAAAGACAACAATTTTGGAGAGATGTTTGTAGGCAACTATAAGCCTGAAAGTATTGACAATCTTTTTATCTCCATTCAGACCTTTAATTCGCAGGATTTTACTGCTAAAACAAGTGATGATTTTTATGATTATATAGTTGTGGATGAATTTCATCACGCTGCTGCCCCTATATACAAAAAGCTGCTCACATATTATAAACCCAAAATTCTTTTGGGGCTTACTGCTACCCCGGAGCGTATGGACGGCAAAAGTATATTAGAGTATTTTAGTGATAGAATTGCAGCTGAAATCAGACTGCCTGAAGCTATTGACAGAAAACTCCTGTGTCCATTCCAGTATTTTGGTGTTACAGACAATGTGGATTTGGACAACCTTAAGTGGGTGCGCGGCGGCTATGATAAAAGCGAACTTTCAAAGTTATATACAATAAGCGGAATGGTTGCAAACCGTCGTGCAGATATGGTGATTTCATCAATTATAAAATATGTAACGGATATTGATGATGTAAAGGGACTTGGATTTTGTGTGTCTGTTGAACACGCAGAATTTATGTCTGATTATTTTAATAAACATGGCATACCTGCTATGTTTTTGACGGGGAATTCACCTGATGAGGAGAGAAAAGCCGCTAAACAGAATCTTGTTAATGGTAAAGTACGATTTATATTTGTGGTGGATATTTATAACGAGGGTGTGGATATTCCTGAAATTAACACTGTTTTGTTTTTAAGACCAACCGAATCATTGACCGTGTTTTTACAGCAGTTTGGCCGTGGACTTCGTCTTTCTGAGAATAAAGACTGTCTCACAGTTCTTGATTTCATCGGGCAGGCAAATAAGAAATACAACTTTGAGGATAAATTCTCGGCACTGCTTTCCAATACCACAAAAAGTGTGCAAAGAGAGATAAAAGATGGTTTTATTTCTGTTCCAAAAGGATGTTATATTCAGCTCGAAAAGAAAGCACAAAAGTATATTTTAGATAATATTCGTTCATCCTTTGGAGCAAAGGCGGGACTTATTTCTCGTATAGCAACCTTCACTGAGGATAGCGGGTTAAAGCTTAATTTGCAAAACTTTTTAGATTATTATCATCTTGATATACGTAATATTTATGCAAGGCATAACTTTTCAAGACTATGTGTTTTAGCAAATGTAAAAAAGGATTTTCATGAGGATTTAGAGGAAACATTGACTAAGGCTTTTGGCAGGTTTTCCATTATGGATTCCAGGAGACTGATTAATTTTACAGTGGATATCCTGACAAGTAATAAGGCTATTTTCACACAGGAAGAGCAAAGAATGCTTCAGATGTTTCAGTTTACAGTATGGCAAAAGCCATATGAGGAATGTGGCTTTTCCTCCCTTATGGACGGAGTGAACAAAGTCAAAAGCTGCCCTGTTTTATGCAGTGAACTTATTGAGATTTTAAGATATAATTACAATAAAATTGATTTTATTGACAAAAGTGTTGACGTGGGGTTTGACTGTCCGTTGGATCTGCATTGTACCTACACAAGGGACCAGATTTTAGTGGCTATGGATTTTCTGAAGCCGAGCACCGTCCGTGAGGGTGTCAAATATTTAAGCGATAAAAAGGCGGATGTCTTCTTTGTGACTCTCAACAAATCGGACAAGGACTATTCACCCACAACCATGTACAATGATTATTCCATAAGCGATATTTTGTTTCATTGGCAGAGTCAAAGTACCACAGCAGATACATCAGCAACAGGTAAGCGCTACATAGGGCACAAAGTGCAGGAAAGCAAAATTTTGCTCTTTGTCCGGGAATTTAAGAATGATAAAATTTTAGGTACAGCCGGTGCTTATACTTATCTCGGTACGGCTGACTATGTGAGTCATGAAGGCTCAAAACCGATGAATGTCGTTTGGAAGTTACATAAGCCAATTCCTGCAAAATTTTTAAAGAAAACAAATAAATTGGTGGTGGGGTAAGTGTGTGAAAAGAAAGGAAGAGCACCCCTATAGACATGAGTAGACAGTCAAAATAATAAATATTAAGATATTTTATAAGGAAACATATAATTAGAGGTATTATGATAAAAATAGGATGTCATTTATCTGTTTCAGACGGATATGAAAATATGGGAAAAGATGCTCTTAAAATAGGGGCCGGCACATTTCAATATTTTACTCGCAACCCAAGAGGAAGCAAGGCAAAAAATATTGACCTGAATGATGTGGAAAAGTTAAAAGATATAATGGAAAGGTACGAGTTTGCAAAGATTGTAGGTCATGCGCCATATACGATGAACATTTGCTCAGGTGATGAAAAAAAGAGGAGATTTGCCTTGGAAGTTTTAGAAGATGATTTAATGCGTATGGAGCATATACCTCATAATTATTATAATTTTCATCCTGGCAGTCATGTCAGGCAGGGCGTTGAAGTTGGCATTAAATATATTGTAAACGCACTTAATAAGGTGCTTAAAAAAGACCAGACTACCATTGTGCTGCTTGAAACCATGGCGGGAAAGGGAACAGAAATAGGCAGAACCTTTGAGGAATTAAAGCAAATAATAGACGGAGTCAGATTAAATGAAAAAATAGGCATTTGCCTTGATACGTGCCATGTATATGATTCCGGATATGATATAGTACATGACTTGGATGGGGTTATTGATAAATTTGACAGCATTATTGGATTGGACAAATTGTATGTCATACATTTAAATGACAGTAAAAACTCGTTTAATAGCCATAAAGACAGACATGAGACTATAGGAAACGGACAAATTGGGCTGGGAGCTATAACAAAAATTATAAATCACGGGAAGTTGAAAAAGCTGCCATTTATTTTAGAAACACCCAATGATTTAGAGGGTCATAAAAAGGAAATTGATTTGCTGAAAAGTGTATATAAATCTTAGTAATACAATTTGATAAATTATACTAAAGCCCTAAAAATATATGATTTTGATAAAATCAAATTACAAATAACAAAGGGAGTCAGTTAATATGATTATAATTATTTCTCCTGCAAAAAAAATGAAGGCAGAAGATGATGTATTGCCATACAAGCAAATGCCTGTATTTGTAAAAGATGCAGAAATAATTTTAAATTATCTAAAAAGCTTGAATTACAACAAACTGAAACAAATATGGAAATGCAATGATAAAATTGCCGCATTGAATTTCAATCGCATAAAAGATATGAATTTATACGGGAAATTATCACCTGCAATATTTGCCTATGAGGGAATTCAATATCAATATATGGCGCCCGGTATATTTACATATGATGAATTAAGTTATGCGGAGGAACATTTAAGAATCCTATCAGGATTATACGGGGTACTCCGGCCTTTTGACGGAGTTGTCCCTTACAGACTGGAAATGCAGTCTAAATTTAATGAATGGGATTATAAGACTCTGTATGAATTTTGGAAAGATAAAATCGCCGTTGAAATTCAAACAAAAGATAAAATAATCTTAAATTTGGCATCAGATGAATACAGCAAGGTTATTTCAAAATATTTGGCAAGCGATGTAAGATTTATAAATTGCGTGTTTGGTGAGATTATTGAGGGCAGGATTATTGAAAAAGGAACACTTGCTAAAATGGCAAGAGGGGAAATGGTCAGATTCATGGCAGAAAACTTCATTGAAGGTATAGAGGATATAAAAAAATTTGATAGGCTGAACTATAAATTCAGTGATAAATTATCTGAGAAAAACAAATTGGTTTTTATAAGGATGTAACAGTGCGGACGGACTGTTACATGTAAATGCTGTGAAATTAATAAAAATTAGATTTTCCTTTATCCAATACGCAACAAACGGAATGATATTATCCTAAATAGCAAAATCTCTGTTGATATTATTCCTATATTTTGGTATGTATGATTTAAAAAACCCTAAACTTAGGATAATAATCTTTGAAAAAATCAATTAAAGCTGATAATACTTGTTTTTTTACTACTTTAGGTTATAATAATCATAAGTAGTAAATTTTCTTGGAGGAATGATGATGTTCATAGGGAGAGAGAAAGAGCTTGAATCACTAGAAAGAATGTACAGCAAGAAAAGTTTTCAGATGGCTGTAGTATATGGTAGAAGACGTATAGGTAAGACAGCATTATTAAACGAATTTATAAAAGGCAAGAAGGCGCTCTATCTGCCGGCAGAAGAGGTAAATGATTCACTGAATCTGCAAAAATTTTCTAAGTTGCTTGGAGAGCAATTAGGAATTAAAGGTTTTCCTGCAGTGGAAGATTGGAAGACCTTCTTTTCCATAATCAAAGAACAATTTGGTAAAGAACATATCGTGATTGTTATTGATGAGTATCCCTATGCTGCATTTGCAAATAAATCGTTAAATTCAATATTGCAACATGTTATTGATTACGATTTAAAAGATACAAATATATTTTTGATTTTGTGTGGTTCTTCAATGAGTTTTATGGAGAATAATGTATTGGGGGAAAAAAGTCCTTTGTTTGGCAGAAGGACTGGGCAGTTAAAAATTAACCCCTTAGATTATTACGATTCTGCAAGATTTTATCCAAATGCCAGTGATGAAGATAAAATAAAGTATTATGCCTGCATTGGCGGAACACCTTATTACTTATCGCTCATCGATTCTGAGTTGAGTTTTGAAGATAATTTAAGAGAACTGTATTTTGAGATAAACGGCTATTTACTTAATGAAGGTATTTTACTTATGAAACAGGAATTTAGAGAACCTGCAAATTATAATGCTGTTTTACAGGCGATTGCCAGCGGCTCAAATACGTTGAATGAGATTATGGGATTTACTAAACTTGAAAGCAGTCTTATTTCAAAATACTTAGTTACTTTGCAGGAGCTAAACTACATTGAAAGAATAGTGCCTTTCGGAGCAAATCCACTCAAAGGGAAAAAAAGTCAGTATCAAATAACCGAAAACTTTATTGCCTTTTGGTATCGCTATGTTTTTCCCGTAAGAGCTGAGATTGAAAGAGGAAATGGAGATATATATTCCGCATTAACATTAGATAATTTATCTGATTTTATTGGTTCGGTATTTGAGGAAATCACGCGACAATACCTGAGAAGACTGAATGCTGACGGAGAGCTTCCGTTCATCGCCAAATCTTTTGGTAAGTGGTGGAGTAAAGGAAGAAAAGGTGAAGTTCAGGAGGTAGATGTTGTAGTAGAATCTGTAACCGGTAAAGAACTGATTATTGGTGAGTGTAAATGGAGAAATGATTTTAAAGCGAGTAAAACTGTTGAATTATTACGGGAAAGATCATCATTTTTTGACAAGTATAGCTGCTATAAATATTTATTTACCAAAGAGTCAGTAGAGATTAATGGAGGACAAGATATTGTAAATGTTCCTATGAGTGAATATTTCAATATGGAATAACATACGGAATGATATTATCGTAAAAAGGGAAAATTTCTGAGAGATAGTTTTAAAATTAGGTTGTCAAGGGGACGGAGTTTTCATAAGATTTATATTTTTATAAATTAAAACAGAGAGGATTCTGAGATGAACGAACTGCAATCAATATCACAGCTTTTTCAAAATCGGCTATTTCGTATACCGGATTATCAGCGTGGTTACGCATGGAAATACGATCAACTTGTTGATTTTTGGGATGATCTTATAAATTTGCATATAGATCGATACCACTATACTGGGCTGCTTTCTCTAAGGCAGCTTACAAGAGAAGAAACTATTTCTTGGGCTAATGACACTTGGCTTATAGAAAATGATTATAGACCTTATCATGTGGTTGATGGTCAACAGCGCCTTACTACAATTTCTATTTTATTGAATGAGTTGATTTTTTTTATACGCACACTCCCCGAAAATATCAATCGAAATGATACTGATATTGTACTGGGTTATGAAACATTAAAGGATATTCGTGCAAAATACATATCTCGTAAGAGACCGCCGCAGTACATCATTACCTCTTATTTATTTGGATATGAAGAGGACAACCCTACCGCAGACTATTTGCAATACAAAATTTTTGAACAGCCGTTTAGTGGCACTGTTGAGGAAACCTATTACACTAAAAATCTTAAATATGCAAAGGCCTTTTTTCATCAGCAAATTGTTGAACTATATGAAAATAGCAATATTGATGGATTGGTTGTTCTCTATAAAAAACTGACTCAAAAACTAATGTTTAATATCCATGAAATCAAGGATGATTATGATGTTTTTGTGGCATTTGAAACGATGAATAATCGTGGTAAACCGTTGACAAGCCTTGAACTACTCAAAAATCGGTTAATATATCTAACTACTTTATTTGACGATAATACTCTTGATCGTTCTGATAAGGCTGCTTTAAGAAAGCAAATCAACGATACATGGAAAGAGGTTTATTATCAGCTTGGTCGCAATCGGTCAGTTTCGCTTTCAGATGATGAATTTCTTCGTGCACATTGGATTATATTTTTTCAGTATTCACGTCAAAAAGGGAACGACTATATAAAGTTTTTATTGAATCAATTTTCTGCCAAACATATCTATGAAAAGAACACTGCTACACAGGCAGACCCTGATGATGTTTTGATGGATGATCAAACTGATGGCGATGATGAGATATCGGAAGAAGTAACCACAACAGAATTATCTAACAGTAAGCTGAAACCATTAGAAATAGATGCCTATGTGCGAAGCTTAAAGGAAACTGCAAAATATTGGTACTACACATTCTTTCCATGGGAAAGTGATTTGACAAACATTGAAAAACAATGGCTTGACCGGTTGAATCGCATTGGAATAGGTTATTTTAGACCTTTGGTAACAGCCGTATTGACACCATCTGCAAAAAGCTCTGTTGACGAGAGAATCACACTGTTCAAGGCAATTGAACGGTTTATATTTATTTGTTTTCGCATGGGAATGTTTCAATCCAGCTATCAAAGCAGTGTCTATAATCGCAAGGCAAAAGCCCTCTATTACGGAGAAAACACAGCGTCCCAAATTGCTGAAGAACTAATAGCCACTGCAACCAGTGACACTAAAACTGCGCTCACAAACTTTATGACCCGTATCGATAAAAGATTTACTGATGGAGACGGCTTTTATGGGTGGCGTGATTTACGCTACCTATTGTTCGAGTACGAAGTTAAACTTTCCGACCAAAATAAGATACAAAAGGTCGATTGGTCTATGTTTACAAAAGTAGAAAAGGACAAGATTACCATTGAGCACATCTTGCCGCAGACACCAACTAAATGGTACTGGCGCAATCAATTCCGATTATATAGCGAGGAAGAAATAAAAATACTGTCTGGATCATTGGGGAACTTACTTCCTCTTGCTCAAAGCATAAATTCTGGGTTGCAAAACGATGGATTTGAAGAGAAGAAAACCGCATCTGCATCTGGGCGCAGGGGGTATGAAAATGGTTCACACTCCGAAATTGAAATAGCGAAAGAAAACGAATGGAATGCAGACCGTATCTTGGAAAGGGGGAAAAAGCTACTTTCTTTCATGGAAAAGCGATGGGATTTTCGGTTTGCAAACGATGAGCAAAAATTAGAGCTGCTTCATCTGCATTTTTTGCAGGAAGACCGGGAGGATAAACCGGAGATTCCTGAGCCGGATTTATCAGCATCTTTACCAACTCAGTCTGTGGAAGCATTGCCCAGCGATAAGCCTGATGCACCTTCTGTACCTGCCCGCCGCATTCGTCGTGAATGGTTTTGGCGTGGGTTCGTTGAATATTGCAATCAGAAGGATCGAGCTGATATTAGCGTCCGAAAGCCTTCGGGAGATAATTGGTATGATGTTCCTATTCACAGCAATGAGTACCACATCTTCTTTAACTTAATTGGGCGTGATACGCTTCGTGTTGGTATTTATGTATATGACAGCACCATATTTGCAAGACTGGAGAGCAAAAAAGAAGAAATTGAAGCGCATTGTGGTTTTCCTCTTGATTGGTACTCCAGCAAAGAAACCAGTGTAGCTAAAAGAATCCTCTATTCTACCCATACAAATATTTATGCGGAAGATAATCAGACATATTGCTTTAATTGGCTTATAACACATTTTGATGCTCTGCATCAGGCATTGTTGGATTCTGATTCAAAAATTACAGAGCAACATCAACCTAAACCAAACATTAACAAAGAGCCGAGTGGCCCTTTAACCAAAGAGATGACTGCTATTGCCTACCAAACAGCTCAGAAAGTTTATGCAGAACAATTGAGCCGCAGTGAGGGAAAAGATGAAATTGTCAAACTGAGTGGTATGAATTCCGGCTCAGCAGGTGACTATATTACAGATTTTCTTGCAATGATGGAAGGAGTTCAATATACTCGCACCTTAAATGAATACTCTACACGTTACTATTTAGAACATATTGAACAGGACTATGGTATTGAGGCTTTGCATCGTGCTTTAAATGCTTGCAATCAACATGCAAAATATTATGCCACACTTGGTCATGGTCGGCTGGCGTACATAGAGCGTATCATCCATGAATATCGAAACATGCTAAAAGAAAAATAAAGAGTATGGAGAATCCGGTAGCTGAATATTTACCGGAATATGAAATAAGCCGTGATTTAAGATATAAGATTATAACACCTCGGAATATTTTGTGCCATAGTTCAGGGTTTGAAAATTGGGAACAAAAACCGCTAAGCATTTATTTTGAGCCCGGCAGTAAATTTTTGTATTCAGGTGAAGGATATACATATTTGCAAGAGGCAGTAGATAATGTTACAGGTAAAAATTTACAAGGTCTTGTGGAAGAGGAAATATTTAAACCCTTACAAATGTATAGCAGTGCATTAACCTGGACACCTATAGCAGCAATAACCTGCAATGAAAATACGACGCTCGACGGTTCAGTCGAGCGTCGCTGCATTTTTTTCAACATGCCCTGATTTCTTTCAGATAAAACCCCCTGCCGCTGATCATCTCAAATTCTTCGGATTTACACTCAGGACATAGATTTAAGTTTTCCAATAATGGATATACATTTCCGCAGTTTTTGCATATTCCGTTGGCTGTGAGGATTTCTATTTCTAACTTGGTGTTTTCAAGCATGGTACCATCTACTGCCACAGGGAAGCAGGCATGGAGATATCTTGGAATCACGGAAGCTAATTCTCCCACCTGAAGTACAATTGATTCAACCTCTGTTATTTGATTTTCTTCTGCAACCTTCAGCACCTGATCTACAATATGGTATACAATACTTAACTCATGCATGGACTATTTTGTTCCTCCAAGTATTTTTTTTGCAGTTACCTTTACTTTACGTTTAATAACGTGCGGTACAACGGCTTTTTTCATTTTCATGAACTCCACACCCTCGCCGTCATAAACACGTTTTAGCTTGACAGCATCAAATTTACATTTTGTGACACACATACCGCAGCCTACACACATGTATTCATCCACTACAGTAGCACCGCAGCCAAGGCAGCGCTCAGTTTCTTTCAGCATCTGTTCCTCAGTAAGAGAACCACGAATATCACGGAAAGTTTTCTTAGCTTCCTGACCATCAACTTTTGCTGCTCTCTGTCTTGGAGTTGTATCAAAGCTGTCAATAACAACTGCTTCCTTATCTAATTCAATGTATTTGCGGGGATTTCTGCCAAATCGTAAATCCTGTCCTGTCTGTACAAAGCGATGAATAGAAATAGCTGCCTGTTTTCCTGCTGCAATTGCATCAATTGCAAAACGAGGTCCTGTAACAGCGTCGCCACCTGCAAATACATCGGGTTGGTTTGTCTGAAAGGTTATTTCATCGATCTTGATTGTATTATTAGGATTTAAAACAGCTTGACTGCCTTCCAAAATATTACCCCAATCAATAGACTGCCCTACGGATAGCAAGATAAAGTCTGCTTTTATCAGCATAGTATCAGTTTCATCATACTTAGGAGCAAAGCGTCCATTTTCATCAAATACACTTATGCAGCGCATAAATTCAATTCCGGTTACCTTTCCGTTTTCACCGATAATACGCTTAGGTCCCCAAGAGTTATTGATTATTATGTCTTCGCTTTCGGCCACTTCAATTTCTTCGTCAAGAGCCGGCATTTGTTCTCTGTTTTCCAGACAAAACATGCTGACATTTTTTCCGCCTGCACGAACAGCCACGCGAGCTACGTCGATGGCAACATTGCCGCCGCCGATTACTACCACGTTGCCGGAAACAGTTTCGGTTTCATTCTGGCTGACAGAAGAAAGAAATTCTATCCCGGAAATCACACCTTCATAGTCCTCTCCATCTACACCTATCTTTCGTCCCTTTTGAGCGCCGATTGCCAGGTAAAAAGCATTATATCCGCTTTCCCTCAACTGATTCAGAGTGATGTCCTTTCCTACTTCTGTTCCTGTTTTAAAAGTAACACCCAGTTCCCTTAAAATATCTATTTCTGCTTCTACAATTTTCTTTTCAAGAACAAAGGAAGGAATTCCAAGAGTCAGCATTCCGCCTACTACGCTTTCTTTTTCAAAGACTGTTACACTATATCCATCAACGGCTAAATAATATGCACAGGATAATCCTGCAGGACCGGATCCTACAACGGCAACTTTTTTATCGCTGTAATCATGACGTTTCTTTGGTATAAACCTGGTTTCTTTGTTTAAATCCTGGTTTGCAATAAAACGTTTAATATCATCGATTGCGATAGGCTCATCCAGATCACCTCGGGTGCAGGCATCTTCACAACGTTTGTTGCAGACATACCCACAAACAGCCGGGAAAGGATTCTCCTTTTTAATCAGTTCAAGAGCCTCCATGTACTTTCCTTGAGCAGCCAGCTTTATATAACCCTGTACTGCGATGTGAGCGGGACAATTGGTTTTACATGGAGCTGTACCTGTATCTACGACTTCCTGGCGATTTATTCTGTAATCAGGATTCCAGTCTTTTTCAGTCCAGTCATTATTTCTCGGGGTATAACGGGTTGTTATATCTTCTGTAACAGGTTTGCTGGAACATAATTTCTGACCTAACTTTAAGGCATTCATAGGACAATTTTCCACACATTGACCACATGCAACACATTTATCCTTGTCCACCTCAGAAACATAGTTGGAGCGGACCATATCCACATTTTTGTACATGGTTCCAGAACGCAGAGATAAACAGGAGCATCCGCAGCAGTTACAAATAGCATGAGTTTTACCTGATCCGTCAATGTTTGGAATTTGATGCATAAGTCCATTTTCTTCAGCCCTTTTAATGATTTCAAAGGCTTCTTCTCTTGTGATTTCACGACCACGCCCTGTACGTATATAGTATTCTGCTGCATGTCCCATCTGTATACACATGTCTTCCTTCAGATGACCGCAGCCCTCTCCCATTGCTTCTCTGTCAGTACGACAAGAGCAGGGTGAACAAGAAAAAATAGTATTATCATTTAAATATTTGGAAACTTCTTCATAACTGGCCTTTCTGCTGTTGCCGTCTATTGCTGTTTCAATGGGAATTACTCTCATAAGGCCGATTCCGGGAGGAAACATGCCTGAGCTCATAGGACCACGTACCCTTCCGTATGCCTCCATGGCATAGGCTACAACGGGATATTTTTCTACAACCTCAAGATTATTTACAATCATCTCCATGATGCCGGGTATCCAGCTCTCTGCATGCCAAAAGGTATCAACTCCGTCGATAACATTTACAAAGCAAGTTCCATATATAGCAAGCTTCATCATCTGCTCATGGCAGTATTCTTCGGATTTTCCCATGATCTCAGCCATTTCTCGGGCAGTTCTTTTAGTAAAATACCCCATGGCAAGACCAACTTCAGCCATATCATCGTCAACACCAGCCTCCAGGATAACATACTCGGGATCGTCCCATTGGTAGCTGTCCTTTTCGGGATTTTTTCTACCCAGCATATTTGCAAAAGCCATTACTTTCTCGTTATACTTGCATTTATATCCTTCCGGAAAATACATCTTTGTAATTGATTGCTCCATAGCTTTACTCTCCTTTGATCTCTTTATATAACCATTCAGTCCACGCTTCCATACCCTCACCCGTTTTAGCGGAAATTGGGAATACTTCTATATCCGGATTCAATTTTTTAACTCTTTCTATGCAAAGCTCCATGTTAAAATCAAACACTTCCATTGCGTCTATTTTATTAATAATCAAAACATCAGATATCTGAAACATCAATGGATATTTCAAGGGCTTGTCATCACCTTCAGGAATGCTCAGTATCATCGCATTTTTTGTGGATCCTGTATCAAATTCCGCAGGACATACCAGATTCCCTACATTCTCCAAAAACACCAGGTCAGTTCCCTTTGCATCCAGTCCCTTCAGCCCTTGTCTGGTCATGTCTGCATCCAAATGACACATGCCACCTGTATGTAACTGAATTACCTTTACACCTGTTTCGGAAATAGTTCTTGCATCCACATCAGAATCTATATCTGCCTCCATAACCGCAATGCTAAGCTTATTCTTGAGACGATTAATAGTATTTACCAGTGTAGTCGTTTTTCCTGCACCGGGAGAACTCATCAGATTCAGCAAAAATGTATTATCATTTTTCAGCTGTTCCCTTAGCAGCTGTGCATCCTTGTTGTTGTCCTCAAATATACTTTCCTTAATTTCTAAAACCCGAAATTCTTTCACAACTTTCTCCTTTCGTGAGTACCATGTTGAAATTTATATTTTGGTCATACCAGTAGTACAGTTAAATGTATTTTATAAAAAATTAGAAGGTTTGTCAAGTATTTATCTATCTTTACTATCTTTAAATAATAATTGATTTTTTATCTGAAATATGATATTTTTGGTATTGGTTATACCAGTTTGGATTGTTTTGCAAAAAGGAGAACAAATGGATTTTACAAAAATAAAAGCCCCTACATTAAAGGAAATATTTGTAAGGGAAATAGAAACTATGATTCTATCGGGAAAATTAAAAATTGGAGAAAAACTTCCACCTGAGCGGATTTTGGCTGAACAGATGCAGGTCAGCAGAGCAGTGGTAAACAGCGGAATTTCTGAACTTTCCAGAAAAGGATTTTTGGAGGTAAAGCCCCGTTCAGGAGTATTTGTAATAGATTATAGACGTTATGGCACTACTGAAACGCTTCTTTCTATTATGAATTATAATGGCGGACAACTGAACAAGGATGAAATTCGCTCAATATTGGAAATGAAGTTAATTGTAGATAAATTAGCAGTAGAATTATCTGTGGAGAGGCACACGAAAGAAAATGTAGCTGCTTTGGAGCAATGTTTAACAGAAATGCAGACTTTAAATGCTAATAGTGAAAAGGCGGCTGATGCAGCCTTCTCTTTCTATCACGAATTGGCAATGACGAGCCAAAACACACTGCTTCCATTAATATATCGTTCTTTTCGCATTCCGGTTATACAGCTTTGGATAAGATTTATACAAAAATACGGAAATGAGGTTGTTTGCAGAAGTGCACAGGAAACATTAAATGCTCTGAAAAGCTGCGATAAAGAAAGAGCCATTGCATCAGTAGAAAGAGCAATCTCTTCATCTATATCCGGACCTAAAGAAATATATGAAGATTAGGCTGATATCGCTGCTGTTATTTAGTTGCCATTGATGACATCTCAGGATAAGGGGGAAAAGCATCCTTGTAAAGACAACTGTGTTACGACACAGCAATCAGGGATGCTCCCACAATTTATCTTTTAAGAAACTATGATTTAAATATATATTTATTCAATCCAGCTTGCAACCTTTTCTGGATTTTTATCAATCCAGTTTTGAGCAGCAACGGTTGGACCAACATCTTGAAGTTCTAACATGACACTTTGCATATCTTCAACAGTCCAGTTAAAGTTATCTATTACACGATAAACTTCAGGCATATCTTCTTCAAGACCTTCTCTGGCAAATGAGACGACAAACTCACCTTCACCCATAGTCAGCTTAGGATCTTCTAAGATCTTCAAATCGTATTTTTCATACATCCAATGAGGTTTCCAGCCGGTTGTAATAAAGTCTTCTTTACTGGCTATGGCTTTGTCCAGCTCTGCCAGCATGGCACCTGTGGATGACGTGGTTAATGCCCAGTCACTTAAATTTTCATAATCATTCATTAGTTCCCGGGCCAAAGCGGTGATACCTGCTCCCGGCTCAATTCCTGTAATAGTTTTATTCGCTTCATCCGTTAAATCGGCTATAGAATTGATATCCATGTAGGCAGGCACGGTTATCCCGTTAATAGCACCTTCCAAATTAGGCCCAAGGTTAATCATTTGGTCACCATATTGTTCATATAAAAAACCGTGTGAATCAGGTAACCATGGAGCTACTGTGGCATCTGCTGTACCGCTGGCAATCGAGCTGAATACAATAGCCGGATCGAGCTCAGAGATTTTAACCGTATATCCCAAATCCTCTAAAACAATTTTTATCACATTGGCGGAAGCAATTTCACTATCCCATTGAACACTAGCTAAGGTAACTGTTTTATCATTATCTTGATCAAGAGAATAATAAATTGTGCCACTTACCAAGAATAAAATGACTGCTAAAGATCCTGCCAATATGGCGCGTTGCCTTTTTTTAGCCTGTTTAGGACTTGTTGCCCTGTCAGTTTTGTTGACATTTTGAGTAAAGCGGTCAATGATGATTGCTAAGATAACTAAAGCTGAACCATTAACAAATCCATTTCCTACCTCTGCTCTTTGTAGTGCCTGTAACACTCCTTCTCCTAGCCCTGGAGCACCAATCATTGAAGCTGTAACGACCATCGACAAAGCCAACATTGTGGTCTGGTTGATTCCTGCAAAAATCGTATTTTTAGCCAGTGGCAATTCAAGTTTAATCATTTTTTGCCAACCGGTACTGCCAAATGAGTCAGAAGCTTCGGTTAATTCCTCAGGTATTTGGCGTATACCTAAATTTGTGAACCGTACGGTCGGCGGCAAAGCAAAAATAACAGATGCGAAAACACCTGGCACCATACCAATACCAAAGAAGGCAACGGCTGGAATTAAGTAAACAAAGGAAGGCATAGTCTGCATGAAGTCAAGAATTGGTGTAATGACCTCCTGAGCACGTTCACTTTTTGACATCCAAATACCTAACGGTATACCCAATATAACTGAAATTATTGTTGCAACAATAACCAATGTAAGGGTGTTAATTAAATTAATCCATAATCCCTGGTTTAGCACAAAAAGAAGACCAATAAAGGCAAAAGAGGTTAAACCAATTTTTTTGTTTGATACAAAATATATAATGATAGATAACAGGATTATAAAAATAAGTGGTGGAATTATAAGTAAAGTCTCAACCGTCCCATTCATCATAGTACTGCCAGCTGCTTGAATAAAAGCAAAAAAGCCTGCAAATGTAGCCGTTAACCAACTGGTAAATCTTTCAATCAATTCAGCCAAAGGAAGTGGCGTCTGTAAAAATGTCATTATTTTTTCACCTCACTTGTTTTAGCTAAAGCATCAATAATCCTTCCATGCGGGATAACACCTAATAATCGTTCGCCATCGACTACTACAATTGGAGCAGGAGATTGATTACCCACTTCAAACAAGTCAACCACTAACGTATCTTTATCAACACGGGTCACATTTGAGTTTACAGCTGATTCAGCTTTATTTCCTGTTCGCTTAGTTTCCAATACATCCTCTGCATTTAGATAACCTAATAATTTACCTTCACGATTAACGGCTAACAATAAATCCACATCTTTACGATTCATCCGGTTCAAAATAGCGCTTGGTCCATCATTATCAATGTTAACCATAATCGCCGGCACCATAATATTTGCAGCGGTTAATACTTTGGAACGATCAACTTCTTCAACGAAGTCACGGACATATTCATTTGCAGGATGTGTCAATATTTCTTCTCCGGTTCCGATTTGGACAATCTCACCGTCTTTCATAATGGCTATGCGGTCGCCTATTCTCAATGCTTCATTTAAATCATGAGTGATAAATATAATTGTTTTTTTAACTGTATTTTGTAGACTAATTAATTCATCCTGCATTTCACGGCGGATTAACGGATCCAGTGCAGAAAAGGCTTCATCCATCAATAGGATTTCGGGATCATTGGCTAAAGCACGGGCAATACCCACACGCTGTTGCATGCCACCAGAAAGCTGATCTGGATATTGATCTTTAAAGCTAAGTAAACCTGAATTTTCTAATGCTTTTTCTGCTCTTTCACTACGTTCTTTTTTATCAATTCCGCGAAGCTCCAGTCCATATTCGGTATTTTCAAGTATGGTTCGATGAGGGAAAAGAGCAAAGTTTTGAAATACCATGTTAATTTTGGTGCGTCTTACTTCACGCAACCCTTCCTTATCTAATTTCGAAATATTCACATCATCAATATATATTTCTCCTGCAGTAGGTTGAATCAATCTATTCAACAATCGGACAAGAGTTGATTTTCCACTGCCAGACAGACCCATGATAACAAAAATTTCATTTTCATTAATCTCTAAGTTAACATTGTTAACTCCCACAGTCGCACCTGTGGCTTCGAAAATTTCTTCTTTTGATTTTTTCTGTTCGAACATACTCAAAGCATATTTCGTCTTCTTCCCGAAAATCTTTGTGAGATTTTTGGTTCTAATTTTCCCCATATTTATCATGCTCCTTTTTCAGGGTTAAAAATTATAAAGTGCTATGATAACACATTCCCAAATTCTTGTCAAAAAATTGTACAACATAGAAATCGTTAGACCTTAGAAGGCATCAGGCATTAAGATGAAAAATTTTTTTTTTAAAAAACTATCCTTATTATGCACAATTTCTCTATCAATAGTATCCAAAACTATAAATAAACGAAATTTTTCTAAACATATTTACAAGGTGATAAAAAGTTCCCTGAACAACCAAAGACGCCTGAAATGTCCTCAATGTCTATTAAATATCCACCATCCACAGTTATTTTGTTGAAGAATATTGGATCTTATGATATTATAAAATATATGGTAAAATTTGAAAAAATAAAGTAATTGTTGATCTAAATTAAGAGGCTGGTATGTATAGATATAAACAGATATTTGTGAAATTTTTGGTAGCGATTTTGATTTTGTCTTTCATTATAAGTTCTTTTAATGTGGCAGAAGCCTCTTTAGTTTTAACTGATGAGGAAAAAGCTTATGTGGCAGAAAAGAAGATAGTAAAAGCTGTATCTGCTCAAGGTGCAGCTCCTATTATATATTCAAATTCCAATGGTCAGGTACTTGGAATTGCTAAAAATGTTGCTGAAGAAATATCAAGGATGACAGGACTTGTTTTTGAGTATAATATTTATCCATCTCCTGAGGAAGCACTTAAAAGTGATTTTGATATCTTTGTTGGTATGCCCAGTAATTACGCTCCTGACGATATGGTTTTATCTCAACCATATTTAAAGTCCAAAACAATACTATATATTAATTCTTCGTTGGATTCCAATAACCTTGATGATAAAATATATGCAGCCGTAAAGGGAAGTGCACTTCCTCAGGGTATAAAAGAGGAAAATTCAATTTATTTCGATTCAAGGGAGGAAAGCTTAAATGCCGTTGAAGCAGGAAAGGCAGATTACGGATATGGCAATGCATACTCAGTATCATTTTATACAATACAAAATAATTTTAAAAACATTATCACAATTCCCAATGAGAAGGAAGAAAGGGAATATTGTTTTGGATTTGTTAAAAAAAACGATTTATTATTATCTATTATAAATAAATCAATAAATGAAATAAGTGAAGAGCGCATGCAAAATTTGATTCTGGATGGTACATTGCATATAGACAGGAATATAACTATTTCTATGATTATGGGCGCCTATGGCAAGGAAGTTTTGACTATTGCTTTCGGAATCATATGCATACTGTTGTTCAGCATAGTTTCTTATATAAATACAAATCGCAGTCTTATAATGCAGAACAGAAGAAATGAAATATTATCACAAATTTCCAATGAATATCTTTATGAGTATTCGGTAGCTGATGATTGCCTGGAGCTGTCTGAAGAGTGTGTTAAATTATTTGGTAGTGAAGCAGTAAATAACGAAGTTGCAGAAATACTTAAAGATATTTTATCAGACAATACTTTTGATGTAATTTCATCAACGGTAAAGCTACCTCTTGCAAATGGTGAAACAGGTGTATTTAAAACTGTTAATTTAATTGTATATGACAACAAAGGGAAAAGGGATTCGATAATAGGAAAATTAATTGATATAACAGAGTATGCGACAAAAAAAGAAGAGCTCATTATAAAATCCCAGACAGATGGATTAACAGGGATATATAATGCCATAACAACGAAAGAACTGATTGCTGAAAGAATAAAGTCAAAAGATGAAATTAAAACAGATGTTTTAATCTTAATGGATTGTGATAATTTTAAGTATATAAATGACAACTTTGGGCATCTGACTGGCGACAGTGTCCTGGAAGGAATAGCCGGAAGCTTAAAAAGTACATTTAGGAACTATGATATTATCGGTCGTATTGGAGGAGACGAATTTTGTGTTTATTTAAATGATATAGCTTCAGTAGAATTTATACAATTAAAATTCATGCAGCTTCGCGCTACAATAAGTAAAGAAACAGGAGATGTAAATGCCACCATAAGCATGGGTGCAGTCTTTGTTTATGAATCAAAGACATATGAGGATTACTTCGAAATGGCGGATTCAGCATTGTATCAGGCTAAGAGAAACGGAGGAGATCAGTTAGCTATTTATAATGATAAAATTTAATAATTATGAGATGTACGAACCATAAAATAGATGTATGTAGAATATGCAACTTGCATAAAAGCTTGGTTTTGTTATATATATTGTGAAAATTTCACCTACAACATATGATATTTCTTCAAAAATAGTACACCATATGAAAAAGTTAGGTCATAAGCCGCCGTTGAATTGGTAGTTGTGAATTCATGCTATTATATTCGATTTAAAATGAAATTATAACTTTAACTCATATATTTAAGATTAGCGCAATAAATGTTATTGCAAATATAAATATAGTATGTTACAATTATAAAAAAGTGGTATATACCAGCATACCATATGGAAAGAGTGTGATACTATAAAAAACAAAACATATATGCCACCGGTCTATATTCAAATCAGGGATATTCTTGTGGAAAAGATAAATTCCGGAGAGTTTATAAGCGGAAGTCAGCTGCCATCAGAGAGAGAACTAAGCGAAACATATAATATCAGCAGAATGACTGCAAGGAATGCGTTAACACAGCTTGTGGATTCTGGGTATGCCTATAGACTTAAAGGAAAGGGAACATTTGTAAGATTTCCTGAAATTGAAAGGGATTTTGTTAAACTCAGTGGCTTTTCTCAGATGTTGAAGTCAAAGGGAATTAAGCCCAGTAACAAAATTGTTAAATCAGGGATTATCGAGGCTGATAAAAAAATAGCCTCGCTGCTGGAAACAACAATAGGGACAAGAGTTTATGAGATTGTTCGTATTAGGTATGGAAATAATATTGCGCTCGCATTAGAGTATTCTTATTTACCTGTAAATTTGTTTGATGGTTTGCTGAAATATGACTTTGAAAAAGATTCATTATACAAGGTTATAGAAGAAAACTACAACTACAAATTAAAGTTCTCTAAACAATGGATAAAAATAACTACTTTAAATAAAGATGAATCCAGAATTTTAAGTGTGAAAGAACATACTCCGGCATTTCTTTTGGAATCCATATCCTATGATATGGATGAAAAGGTTGTAGAATCTACATTATCATTAAACATTGGGGACAGGACAGCTTTTTATACTGAGCTGTGGCCGAATAATATTCAAATGCACACAAATGATCCTGCTAAAAAAAAGGTTGAAAAATGAAGTTTGTAAAATATTAATATTTTTACTTAATAAAGTGAATGATTAATTTAAGAGGTGAAAAATGTCTGATTCTGCTATAACTTCAGTAATATCTGATTCCATTGTGAGCTTAATAGATGTTGAAAAAAGCTTCGGGAAAAACAAGGTTGTAAAAAACATGAATATTGAAATAAAGGAAGGGGAATTCCTTACTCTTCTTGGACCTTCAGGATGTGGAAAAACAACTACATTGAGAATGATTGCCGGATTTGAAGAAACCTCTTCGGGAATTATAAAGGTTCAGGGAGAAAGTGTTGAAGATAAGGAGCCTTTTGAAAGAGATGTAAATACAGTCTTTCAGAACTATGCACTTTTCCCTCATATGACTGTATTTGATAATATAGCTTATGGACTTAAAATCAGGAAAAGGCCTAAAGATGAAATAACCAAAAGAGTCAATGAAATGCTGGATCTTGTCCAGCTTAAAGGATATGAAAACAGGAAGCCTGATGCACTTTCCGGAGGGCAGAAACAGAGAGTTGCAATTGCAAGGGCTCTTATAAATAATCCGAAGGTTCTGCTTCTTGACGAACCCCTTGGTGCTTTGGATCTTAAGCTTAGAAAGCAAATGCAGGTAGAGCTTAAAAGGTTGCAGAAGAAGCTTGGAATTACGTTCGTTTATGTAACCCATGACCAGGAAGAGGCACTGACAATGAGTGACAGAATAGCAGTAATGAATGAAGGCGTAATAGAGCAGCTTGGTACTCCCAGAGATATTTATGACAGGCCTCTTACTAAGTTTGTGGCAGATTTTATCGGAGAATCCAATATTTTTGACGGTAAGGTTAAAGATCTTTGTGATGGAATTTTAGATGTTGAAACTTCAGCAGGCACCATAAAAGTTAAGGGAGATGAATTTGAGGTAGGTGAAGATATTCACGTGTCCATAAGACCTGAATATATAAAGGTAAGCACCGAACCTGTGGAAGGATTTAATCTTAAGGGAACGGTTAAGGACTTTATATATATGGGAACTGTTGTAAAAACATCTATTGATTTAAAAGATAAAACTGAAATAAAGTATACCCGTTTTGAAAAGGATGCAGATTTCAAAGAAGGAGATTCTGTAAATATATACTGGAATCCTGAAAAATCCGTTGCAATTAAGTCTACCGGTAAGAATGGGGGACAATATGAATAAGAAAAATACTTTTAAAAGAAAAACACTGCCGGCACTGGCTATGGCCGGACCGGTTTCATTATGGATGATTTTATTTGTTACATTGCCCATGATGTATATTATTTACATAAGCTTTATGTCCAGGGGAGTGTTTGGAGATGTTGTCTATGAATTTTCATTGGAAAGCTATAAAACCTTATTGGACAGCACATATTTTAAGGTTATAGTAAAATCTGTTAGGGCGGCATTTACAACTACGGTTTTTTGCCTTCTTATAGGGTATCCATTTGCATATTATATTGCAAAAAAACCAAAGGAAGTTGCATCAAAACTTATAATGCTTATTATGATTCCTTTTTGGACAAATTCTTTAATGAGACTTAACAGCTGGCTTCTTTTGTTTCAAACCAGCGGACCTGTAA
>ENA-UOOR01002036-UOOR01002036.1-fermentation-metagenome-genome-assembly--contig:-NODE-2036-length-21778-cov-21.886204_pt1 | contig 21778 bp, 20 predicted proteins | sample MGYA00245780_ERZ724029 | MGnify/ENA primary metagenome ERZ724029 (study PRJEB28704, sample SAMN03018315) | fermentation metagenome | biome: anthropogenic terrestrial biome; feature: soil... | reverse complement strand
GCGGGTGATAGGGGCAACGCGGGCGACAGCGACATAGACATAGCTAAAGGAGAAGATACTTTTGAAGACAGTGCTAAGATGCGGTCGGCTGATCACTGGGGTACATGATGAGGTTCTTGAAAACGCCGAGATCACCATCGTCGACGGCAAGATCAGTTCGGTTCGGGCAGGATCGCCGGAGGCCGGCAAAGCAGGCGCGGGCGCGGACGTAGATGTACACGACTTCAGTTCGTTCACGGTCATGCCAGGCATCATCGACGGCCATGATCATCTCGGGTTGGATATGGGCGATGAGGCCGCGCAGGCCAGAGAACACCTGTGCTATACAGCCATCAAGGGAGTCAAGAACGCAGAGCAGCTGCTCAGGTCGGGCATTACCACACTGAGGGTTGCCGGGGAAAGAGACTTTCTGGACAAGATTTGGAGAGGCGCGATTGACGAGGGCTTGATGTTGGGGCCGAGGCTCATAATCTGTGGACAGCCCATATGCCGCACCGGTGGTCACGGCTGGTACCTGGGCATTGAGGCAGACGGCGTCGACGCTGTGCGGAAAGCAGTGCGCACACAGATCAAGGCCGGTGTCGACCAGGTTAAGTTCATCATAACAGGCGGCATGTCTACGGTGGGATCGAACCCCCTGGCGTCAGAGTACACCAGAGAAGAAATCGTTGCTGCCATTGAGGAGGCCCATCGCGCCAATAGGCGGATAACTGGGCACGCGCACGGAGGGGACGGCCTAGAGTGGGCTGTTGAAGCGGGCTTGGATTCGATTGAGCACGGCATGCTGCTGACAGAAGACGAACTCAAGATGATCGCGGAAAAAGGTAGCTTCCTTGTGGTCAATACCGGGGTTACGAAGGCGGCAGTGAAGACCCCAGGCATCCCCTACAGCGATCGCTTGAAGGGGATTGCAGAGAACTATGTGGAGAATCTGCGCATCGCCCGCAAGTACAATGTGAAGTTGGCCATAGGCGGCGACACTTACCACGGCCATGTTGCCGATGAGCTCTCCACGTTCATCGAAGCCGGTTTCTCTAGTCTTGAGGCCATCAGGATAGCGACCGTGAACGGCGCGGAGCTCTGTGGCCTGTCTGATGTTACGGGCAGCATAGAAGCGGGCAAGCTGGCCGATATCATTGTGATAGACGGGAATCCCCTGGACAACGTCGAGGACATGCGGAATGTCGTAGCAGTCATGAAAGAAGGACAGATGGTTCGCAACTGACGGTGCACGAACTGGCGGGCGCGGGAGTAGTCGGGCAACTCCCGTCGCCCGATTCCAGGGGCAAAGGGGTGGGACTGGTTTGTTTGGCCACGCAGGAAGAGTGCTCAGAGTTGATCTTGGGTCGTCGGACATCACGGTTGAGCGGCTGAACGGTGCCTTAGCCAGAAAGTACGTGGGAGGCTCCGGTCTTGGGACTTACTATCTGAACAAAGAGACGAATCCGCTCTCCCGTCCGCTGGGTCCCGAGAATGCTCTCATTCTTCTTACCGGTCCTTTCGCTGGGACCAGGCTACCGACATCGGCCAGGCTGGCAGTGGTCACTAAGTCGCCCTTGACTGGAATGTATGCAGAATCCGATGTGGGCGGGACGTTCGGGCTCAAGCTAAAGAGATCGGGATTTGATGGTATCATCATAACAGGGCGGGCTCGCAAGCCGTGTTACCTTTATGTGTCGGAGGAAGGGGCACGTATACTGGACGCGTCGGATCTCGCAGGCAAGGACACCTATGAAGTGGATGACGCGCTCAAGAATGTCCATGGGCAGCAGGTCACTGTGGCGAGTATCGGACCTGCAGGAGAGAACATGGTGAGCTACGCCAGCATCATGACGGACGGCCGCCATGCCAGGGCCGCTGGGCGCTGCGGAGTGGGGGCGGTCATGGGATCCAAGAACCTCAAGGCGATAGTAGCAGCGCAGGGAACGCAGTCGCCTCGGATCGCCGACCCCGATGCAGTAAGTGAATCCATTCGGCGGTGGTCGCGCGTTCTTGCGGAGCAAGGTCAGGGTATGAGGGCATATGGCACTGCGGGAGGGCTGGAAAGCAACGAGTTCATAGGCGACATGCCCATAAAGAACTGGGCGTTGGGCGCCTGGGGAAAGTCTGAGAGCGTAAATGGAGAAGCAATGGCCGCCACAGTGCTTACAGGCAGATACCACTGTGCCAATTGCCCGATAGGTTGTGGACGGGAGATATCCATTTCCGCAGGACCTTTCGCCGGCATATCAGGCAGTGGCCCCGAGTACGAAACCATTTCCATGCTGGGAGCCAATTGCCTGGTGGATGATCTTGAGGCGATATGTGCCGCGAACGATCTGTGCAACAGATATGGCCTTGACACAATCTCCACAGGGTCAGTGATAGCCTTTGCTATGGAGGCCTATGAAAGGGGTCTTCTGAGCAAAGCGGATTGCAGTGGCCTGGAAGTGAAGTGGGGAGACGCCAACGCCGTCCTGACATTGATAAGGATGATCGCTTTTCGCCAAGGGATAGGCGATCTGCTTGGCGAAGGGGTTCGGCGGTGCGCGGAGGAGTTGGGAGGAGTTGCAGAGGAATTCGCCATTCATACCAAAGGGCTCGAATTCCCGGCGCACGATCCGCGTGCCCACAATTCGGTGGCATTGTCGTATGCAACATCCAACCGCGGAGGGTGCCATCTTGCGGGGTTCACCCACATGTTCGAAAAGGGTGGGGTGATGCCGGAGATCGGCCTTCACGAGAGCCAAGACAGATTCGGCACCGACAAGAAGGGCTGGATGACGTCCAAACTACAAGATGCCATGGGTATGTACGATTCCTTGAAACTCTGCAAGTTCACTCTTGGATGCGGTCTGCCCATTTCGCAAGTTGTGGAATGGATGAATGCCGTCATGGATTGGGATGTGGATGTAGATGAGTTCATGCTGACGGGTGAACGAATCTACAACCTGAAGCGCATGTACAATGTACGTCACGGCGCAAGTAGGAAGGACGACGATCTGCCGTTGCGAATCACTACGTCAAGACGGAATACCGGAGGCGCCGCGCTCAACTTGCCGCACCTAGGAGAGATGCTGAACCAGTATTACCAGGTCAGGGCGTGGGATGAGTTCGGCATACCCACCAGTGCGAAGCTCGCGGAGCTCGGCCTTGGGGAGTTCATGATGACCGGAGAGCCGACGAAATGAACATAGTTGTGAGGTACCACGGCATGCTCAGGACCCGTATGGGTCTCAAGGAGAAGACATATGCGCTGCAGCCGGGCATGATGTTACAGGATTTCATAGATTGGGCGACCGAGGGACGCTTGGATCTTTGGACAAACCAGCAGCCGGTTCATCAATCCGGTGCCAAGCAACCTGTTCTTATCGCCGTAGATGGCCGATTGGTAAAGGACAACGTTGTGTTGCCGGGGCCTAGACACGAAATCGACATCTTGATCCCCAACATTGGAGGATAGTGAGGAGGCGATGGCGTTGTCACAGAAGCAAGACGTATATGAGACCATGAGGGACCGAATCATCTACGTGCAATATGAGCCCGGCATGCTCATAGATGAAAAGGAAATCTGCCGCGAACTGGGCATTAGCCGGACACCCTTGCGAGAGGCCCTCCTGCGCCTGAAGGAGCAAGGGCTTGTTACTGTATACCCAAGGTTTGGGTCTTACGTGTCGGAGATCAATGTGCTGGACCTTAGGGACTTGTTCATAGTCAAGAAGAACTTGGACGGCCTAGCTAGTGAGCTTGCGGCGACCAGAATGCCCGACTCGGCACTGGAACACCTGACTCGGCTGGTCGATGAGATAGAGCCTTCCCGCGACAATGGCGACTTCAAGCGATTGGTGGCAATAGATCAGCAGTTTCACGAAGCAATTCACGATTCAACATTCAACAAGCCGCTCAATGATCTGCTCGAGGTCATCAGATACCGTTGCCGGAGGGGTTGGTTCTACTTCATGGACCGAATACCCGGCCTTCAAGGGGCCGCTGTGCATAACCTAGCAGAGGTTCTAGTTGCGTTCGAAAAGAAGGATTCTGCTGAGGCGCGCAGGGCGATGGAGATACACGTGTCCTGCTTCATAGATGCCTTCAGCAAGCTGCTTGAGCGATAAGAACCGCGTGCGAAATGTGGGTTCTGAGTGTTGGTGGGGGGAGCAGTATTGTGTGATTTCGATATAGTAGTTCCACGACGCGGCACGAATTCTCTTAAGTGGGACTCGCGGACGGATTTGCTGCCTCTATGGGTGGCAGACATGGACTTTCGCGCGCCAAAGCCAGTAATCGACGCTGTAATTGACCGAGCTCGGCATGGAGTCTACGGCTATGCGATTTTCCCCGACTCGTACTTCGCGGCGATCGCCAATTGGCTGGCACGCCGACACAGCTGGACCATTCAAAGAGACTGGATCACGTTCAGCCCCGGAGTAGTGCCTGCGCTCAACATCGCGGTTCAGACCTTTACGCAGCCTGGCGACAAGGTGATTGTGCAACCTCCCGTGTATTACCCATTCTTTGCCGCCATAGAGGAGAACGGCCGGCGTTGTGTCACGAATAACTTGGTCTATAGGGACGGCTACTACTCCATGGACTTTGAAGACCTTGAGGAACAGGCGCACGACCCGCGAGTGAAGCTGCTGATTCTGTGCAGTCCTCACAACCCCGTAGGCAGGGTATGGAGCAGAAAAGAACTAGAGCGACTGGGTCAGATCTGTCTTGACAACGACATTATGATTGTTTCTGATGAGATTCACTGCGATATCGTGTGTCGGGGCAAGAAACACGTCCCGATTGCTTCTCTGAGCGAGGCGCTTGCAGCTAACTCCATCACTTGCATGAGTCCGAGCAAGACGTTCAATCTTGCAGGACTGCAGACAGCGTATGCCATCATCCCCGATGCGAAGACGCGGGATTGTTTTGCCGCCGCCAATAAGGTTCATCGCGCGAATGTCTTCGGCCTGGAAGCGCTGATCGCGGCCTATGATGGCGGAGAAGCATGGCTTGAGAGTATGCTGGACTACGTGGAGGGCAACTTACAGTTCTTGAGGGATTTCGTTGCGAAGCGCATGCCGAAGGTAAGAGTGGTACCCCTTGAGGGCACTTACCTGGCCTGGCTGGACTGCGCCCAAGTCGGCCTTGATCCCGGCGAACTGGATCGCCTCATACTGGAGAAAGCCCGCGTCTGGCTGGACGACGGCCCCATATTCGGCCCGGGCGGAGCAGGCTTTCAGCGGATCAACCTGGCATGCCCCCGCAGCATACTTGAGAAAGCCCTGGAGCGGTTGGAAGAAGTCGTTCGGGTGAGTCTGCCGGCAACGTGTCCGGCACATCCGAGGAACATATCCTGATGGAACGCGCAATCCGTGCGTTGAACCGATCTTTCGAGCAATTCACCGGTGTACATAGTGTACACAGCGGGAGTACCAGTGTACCGTCTACGGCAACTGCGCAGTTGACGGGCATCGCCGATGCCTAGTGAAGTCGAATGCATCTTTCGATGCTGCTTTCCTGTCGGTTGGAGCGACTCATAGCTTAGCCGGTCCCGCTGTCGGCTACATCTCCAGCGAACGTGGGGCGCCTACGCCCCGATGTCCTGCCCCAGGTAGGCGCGCCTGACCGCTTCGTCGTGCAGCAGGTCCTCTCCTTTTCCCTGCAGGACTATGCTTCCGGACTCCATCACGTAGCCGTAGTCGGCGATGGCCAGGGCTGCCTGGGCGTTCTGCTCTATCAGGAGCACGGTGACGCCTTCTCGGTGGACCTCCTGGATGACGCGGAACACCTCTTCCACGAGGATCGGGGCGAGGCCCAGCGACGGTTCGTCCATGAGAAGAAGCGATGGTCTCGCCATCAAGCCTCTGGCTATTGCGAGCATTTGCTGCTCGCCGCCGGACAGGGTTCCGCCTTTCTGAGAGGCGCGTTCTTTGAGCCTCGGGAAGAGGCTGAACACACGCTCCTGGTCGCGGGCGATCTCGTCCTGGTCGGTTCGGGTGAACGCGCCGAGACGGAGGTTTTCCATGACTGTGAGGTCGGGGAAGATCTGTCGTCCTTCAGGCACCATGCTTATGCCCATCTGGACTATCCGAGTCACGCTCATGTCGAGGAGGTTTCGCTCCTTGAAGCGAAGCTCACCGGAGGACGGCCTCTTGAGCCCGCAGATCGTCCTGAGCAGGGTGCTCTTTCCGGCGCCGTTGGAGCCCACCAAGGTGACCAGAGCACCCTGGGGCACGGTGAGCGACACTCCCTTTATGGCGTGGATTCCATCGTAGTACACCTGGATATCCTTAAGCTCTAGCAACTGCTCCGCCCCCCAGATAGGCTTTGATTACCCTCTCGTTACGCTGGATCTCCTCGGGCGTCCCCTCGGCGATGGTGTCGCCGTGGTCGAGAACGGTCATGCGCTCGCAGATGCCCATCACTACTTTCATCTCATGCTCTATCAGGAGTATGGTGAGACTGAACCGTTTGCGGATGTCGGTGATGAGGCGCATGAGATCTTCGGTCTCTGCCGGGTTCATCCCTGCTGCCGGCTCATCCAGCAGGAGGACTGCGGGCTTTGTGGCCAGGGCCCGCGCGATTTCCAGGCGGCGCTGCCGGCCGTACGGGAGCGCGCTGGCGCGGTAGTGGGAGACGCCTGCAAGGCCGATCTCCTCAAGGAGCTGTGCGGCTGTTGCAGCCATCTGCGTTTCTTCCGCCCTGTGTCGAGGCAGCGCCAGCATGGCCTCTGCGAGGTTGGCCTCGCGCCTCAGATGCAGGCCGACCAGGACGTTGTCGAGGACTGTGAGGTTGCGGAAGAGTCGGATATTCTGAAAAGTTCGGGCGATGCCGCTGCGCGCGATGCGGTCCGGGCTTAAGCCGGTTACGTCCACGCCGAAGAGCTTGACAGCTCCGGCGGACGGGCGCAGAACGCCGGAGACGATGTTGAACACAGTGGTCTTGCCGGCCCCGTTGGGTCCTATCAACCCGTACAGGGCGCCTTTAGGCACGCGTAGGTTGAAACCGTCTACCGCTGTGAGCCCGCCGAACCTCATTGTGACGCTTTCGCAGGCCAGCGCGGGAAGGTCTGCGCTGGGCGCGCCGTTCGTGCCGCTTGCGTCGAATGCGTCATTTGTGTCGAGCATGTGTCTCTACCCCTGTTTGCTCGTATTTGTGCGGTCCAGTCCGGCCGCAAGCCTCTTGACCCGGTCAAGTGAAAACTCTCTGTCTCCCATGAACCCTTTGGGATAGAAGAGTATGACTATCATCAGTGCGACTGAGAACACTACCATTCGCATGCCCGGGACCCCCGGGATGGTCAATCCCAGGATCACCCTGGGCTCTTCGAGCGCGCGAAATGCCTCCATGGCGATGGTTACGGCGGCTGCGGAGATGACTGTGCCCGTGATGCTGCCGAGGCCTCCGAGAACCGCCATCATCAGGACAGTAAAGGTCAGCGGGAACCTGAACATGTTCGGGTCGATGGTGGTTATGAGGTTTCCGAGGAGCCCTCCGCCTACACCTGCCATCATGGCGGACATGACAAACGCTAGGTTCTTGTGGAAGAAGAGATTGACCCCCATGGCCTCCGCCGCCACCTCGTCGTCGCGAATGGCTTTCAGGGCCCGCCCGTAGGTAGTGCGCATGAGCCTCACCATGACGGCGATGCATACTAGAGCAAAGCCCCAGCTCCAAAGCAAGTTCGTGTGGGGCGGGATGCCTTTGAGGCCCAGCGCCCCGTTGGTAATCGGCACGATGTTGGTGAACACGATGCGGATGATCTCGGCAAACCCCAAGGTGGTGATGGCCAGGTAGTCTCCGCGGAAGCGTATGGCAGGGGCGCCAACGAGGAAACCTACGATCCCCGACACAACGGCTGCCATGAGCAGGGCGGGCAGAAATCCCCACTGGATCGAGTTGAGGGGGTATATCAAAGGCTGAATGAAGAAGACTGCCTGCTTTACCGCCGGAGACATGGTGAGAACCGCTGTCGTGTAGGCGCCTACAGCCATGAAACCGGCGATCCCCAAGGAGAACTGGCCCGTGAATCCGTTGCAAAGGTTAAGGCCGAGGGTTATGCCGATGTAGATGCCGCAGAGGTTGAGGATGCGGACGGTGTAGGCGTCCCAATGCTCCTGGCCCCACGAAAGGACCAGGAAGAAGAGGATGAGCGCTCCGCAGACGACCGCTATCTTCAGTAGGGGGTGAACGGCTCTCTGTTCCGCCATCACGCTTTCATCACACTTTCACCCTTTGTTTGTCGCCAAGTAGGCCTGTCGGTCGGACCAGGAGGATTAGTATCAGGACGACGAAAGCGAAGGCGTCCCTGTATCCGGCAAGCCCCGGAAGGAAGGCCACCAACATGATCTCGCCAAAACCGAGTATGAACCCGCCCAGCACCGCTCCGCTTATGTTGCCGATGCCCCCGAACACGGCGGCTATGAAACACTTGAGGCCTGGAAAGAGGCCCATGTTCGGGTTTATCTCCGCGAACCTGAGGCCCCACATGATGCCGCCTACTGCTGCAAGGGCCGAGCCGATGGCGAAGGTGATGGAGATCGCGCGGTCGACGTCTACGCCCATGAGGCGGGCTGTGTCGAAGTCCCACTGGGCGGCCCTCATGGCAAGGCCGGTCTTTGTCTTGTAGACAATGTAGTTGAGCGCGACGAGGAGGATGGCTGTGAGCAACGGGATGACGAAGAAGAGCGCCACTACTCTAACTCCTCCGAGCTCGATGGGGACCTGGAAGATGGGAGGCCGATAGAAGGTCTTCGGCCTCCCGCCGAATATGACTAGACCCAAGTTGGCCATGAGGAACGACACGCCTATGGCGGAGATCAGTGCGGAGATCCGCGGCGCGTCCCTAAGGGGCCTGTAGGCGGCGCGTTCGATGACCACCCCCAGCAGCGCGGTGAGGACGATTGCCACGACAAACGCGACCTGCCATGGGAGCGCGAAGATCGCCGTTCCGTAGAAGGCAAAGTAGGTGCTGATCATGAAGATCTCGCCGTGCGCGAAGTTGATGAGCCTCAGGATGCCGTAGACCATGGTGTAGCCTATGGCAAGCAATGCATAGAGACTGCCCAATGTGATCCCGTTTGCCGCGTTCTGCAGGAAGATCTCCAAAGTCACCGTTGTCAAGCCTCCTGTCGGAAACTCCGCCGCGATCCGGCCTCTGCAGGCTCTGCCTCGCGCCTAGCGCGGGTGCACTACATCGACCAGCTTGAACTGGCCGTCCTTGACTACCAGCACTACCGCGCTCTTCGTAGCGTCGCCGTTGGCGTCCAGGGTGATGATGCCGGTCGCGCCTACAAAGTCCTTGGTTTCGGCCATGGCATCGCGGATGGCCTTGGGGTTGGATGAACCCGCGCGCTCTATGGCGTCGAGAACCAGGTTGTAGCAGTCGTATCCAAGGGCTGCGAAGGTGTTCGGGGCGGTTTTGAACCTGGCCTTGTATAGGGCTACGAACCTCTCGGAGGCCGGGGTTACAGGGGCGTCGGCGCTATAGTGGGTGCTGAAGTAGACGCCTTCGACGTTCTTTCCGCCTATCTCGATGAACTCTGGCGCTTCAAAGGTGTCGCCGCCGAGGAAGGGCATCTTGAGCCCCAGCGAGCGGGCCTGGGTGACGAGGACCGCTGCATCGGCGTAGTAGCCGGGGGCGAATACGACATCGGGCTTGGCATTGGCCACGTACGTGAGTTGAGCGGTGTAGTCGCGGTCGCCGGTCTGGTACGAGGTGAAAGCGATGATGGATTTCGGGTCTTCGGTCAGCTCGTTAAAGGCCTGTCTGAAGAAGTTTGCAAGGCCCACTGCGTAGTCCTGCGCGATGTCCTGGATGATCGCGGCCTTGCGGGCGCCCAGTTTGTCGTAGGCGAACTGCGCCATCACGCGACCCTGGAATGGGTCGATGAAGCAGGCGCGGAAGTAGTAGTCGTTACCCAGGGTGACCAGGGGGTTTGTCGGGGAGCATCCCATTACCGGGACCTTGGCTGCCTGCGCCACCGGACCGCCCGACATGGACAGGGCGCTTCCGTAGCTGCCGATGATAGCGCAGACCTTGTCTTTCTGGATCAGTCGCGTGACCGCGGTGGCGGCTTCAACTTTGTCGCTGCGGTTGTCCACCAGGATGACTCTGACCGGAAGTCCGAGGACCTTCGGCCTCTGCTCTTGGGCGAGTTGGATTCCCTCCATGGTCATCTGCCCGCCCGCGGCCATGGCCCCGGTCATGGGTTCGTAGACGCCGATTCTGATTTCCGTATCGCTCGCCGCGGCCGCGATGCCGCACATGCTCACTAGGGCCGCGCAGAACAACACCATCATCAATCGCCTATGCAGTGCCATCTGGGAAACCTCCTTATACTCAGATACTCAGATCGTGCTGGTTCCATGCCGCGCTTCCCAGCGGTGATGGGAAGACCCGAGATGCACGCGCCATGCATGATTACCTGTAGTATAGCAAAGAAAGGATGTATAGGCTAGTAGTACCATATGAAATGTATGTTATGGGGAAATACTAAGGATATCGTAGAGACTCGAGGCGAATGAAATCCGAGATTCCTGCTTCCGCACGAGAAGGAATCTTTTCACTCACAGCGAAATACCTCATTAAAGTGAAATCCATCTCGGAGGTGTATCAATGACCAACGCCGATCACATGGGCAGTGATGAAGAGGTGTTGCTTGGGGCGGCGATACGCGAGCTGAGAGTGCAAAAGGGCATGACCATCGAGGAATTGGCGGCAGCAGCGCAGCTCAGCACGGGGCTGATAAGCAAAATCGAACGGGATCTTGGTAACCCGTCTATCAGCTCGCTCAGGAAGATCTCTAAAGCGCTCGGCGTTCCAACGGCGTTCTTCTTTGCCAGGGAGCCAGGGACTCATGACGATCAGGTATCCTACAACAACAAGCGCGTCTATGCATACCCGCGTTCTCGAGTATCGTACACCGCCCTCGTATCGCCTGTGTCCGATGATGTCAAGTTCTTCATGATCGAGGCGATGCCGGGGGCTCGCGGAGGAACGGAGGCCGTGTGTCACCAGGGATTTGAGCAGGGCATGGTGGTCGAAGGATGTCTGGAAGTGATAGTGGGCGATCGGGTTTTCAACCTTGGCGCGCTCGACACCATATCCTTTCCCAGCACGGTACCTCACATGTGGATCAACAGAGGAAACGAGAGGTGCAGGTCTGTTTGGGCCATCACCACCAAGCACCCGCTGTCGATGTTCTCGTCTGATTCCGGCGCCGAGACCGACGGGACTGGCTGTGCAGCCGGGGTCGGGATCGTCGGCGATGCTGACGCAAAGACAGACGTCCAAACGGTGATCTTGAAACACTCGTCGGAAAGCGAGAGGAATGGTTCATGACTTGTCGCGATGCCTTGACACATGCCGCCGACAATGAGGAGCGATATGTCGACGACCTGAAGACGCTTCTGCGCATACCGAGTGTATCCGCCGATCCAGCCGGAGTCTCCGAGTGTGTGGAGTTTCTGTCGGCTCACCTCATGGGCATGGGTATGACAGTCAGTGTCTTCAAAACCGAACGCAATCCGATAATTGTGGGCGAGCTTAAGGGGACGTCTCCCAGGACCGTCCTGTTTTACGGGCACTATGATGTGCAGCCGCCTGATCCCATTGAGGCGTGGGAACACCCTCCGTTCGCGGCTTGCGAATGCGATGGCCGCATCTATGCTCGGGGCGCAGTGGACGACAAAGGCAATTTCTTCTGCATCGTTAAGGCCATTCAGAGCTATGTGGAGACGGCTGGGTCTCTTCCATGCAGCGTCAAGTTCGTTCTCGAGGGTGAGGAGGAGATGGGTAGCGAGAGCATTGCGGATTTCGTGCCCCAGAACCTCCAGCTCCTGAGGTGCGACGACATGGTGTGGTTCGACGGAGGCATCCATGCGGATGGTCGGCCGGAAGTATGTCTTGGCATGAAAGGAATGGCTTATGTAGAGCTGAGTGTGGAATCGGCCGTGCGGGATCTGCATTCGGGGAAGGCGCCATTGGTCGACAATGCTGCGTGGCGACTGGTCTGGGCGCTACGCTCGTTGTATGGGCCGGATCAGCGAATCGCCATTCCCGGGTTCTACGATGATGTGGTCGGCCCCAGCCCCAGCGATGCCCGGCTCATTGCCGGGTCCCGTTTGACGGCCCAGGACATTCTGAAGGACTGGACGATACAGCGCCTGCGCGATGGATACGAGGGTTTGCCCGGGGACGAACTCCTGAAGAGACTGTATTTCGAGCCCACGTGCACCATCTGCGGGATAACCACAGGCTATCAGGGACCCGGCTCGAAAACGGTTATTCCTCACACCGCTCGGGCCAAGGTCGACTTCCGCCTAGTGCCCAAGCAGGACCCTGGCGACATCATCGCCAAGCTCAGGTCGCACCTTTGCCGACAGGGGTTCGGTGATGTAGAGGTGAGCGTGGATTCGGCCATGCCTGCCTCCAAGAGCGATCCAGACGCGGATGTGGTGCGCAAGATGCTCGATGTGATGCGATCCAGTTACGGCCAGCCTGTGGTGAAGCCGATCGTAGAAGGCTCTGGCCCGGGATGCGTGTTCGAGCAGCTTGGAGTCCCATACGTCTTTGCGAGGCTGGGTCCTGCCGAAGACCGGTCCCATTCTCCGAACGAGTACACTACGCGCGAGGCTTACCGGAAGGGAATAGCGACTGTCATCAGGTTGATTGCGGAGTATTCACACTAGTACGAATTCCAGCACAAGAAGTCAGTCTACCATCTAAGGGAGGAAGGTTTTCGTGGCTAAGGAGACAGGTTTCAAGATCTACACTTCAATTGAACGACCGGCAAAAGAAATCGTGGACCAGTATCGTGGTTTTGTCGCGGCCAACATATCGGACAGCATGGGCCGGCTCCACACTATGGACTACCGTATCAACCCCGTGTACAAGCCCATGCGCAAGCTGTGCGGAACCGCCATCACTGTGCAGGCGAGGCCTGGCGACAACCTCCTTTCGCTCAAGGCGATTGAAGTTGCCCAACCAGGAGATGTGATCGTCATAGCCGCGCAGGGCGACACATCGCTTTCCGTGTGGGGCGGGTTCATGAGCATGATGGCTGCCAAAAAGGGCGTTGCCGGGGTAGTCACTGACGGAGTGATCCGCGATGTGGAGCAGTCCCGAGAGGCAGACCTGCCCATCTACGCAGTGGGTGTAACTCCCGCGGCACCTACCAAGGAAGGCACGGGCCAGATCAACACCTCGATTTCGTGCGGAGGGGTGGTCGTTGAGCCGGGCGATATCGTAGTCGGAGACGAAGACGGGGTCGTAGTCGTGCCCAGGCGCGAGGCTGAGGCTGTCGCTGAGAAGGTGCGGGATAGGATAGCCAAGGAAGACGCGTGGCTCAAGATCGTCGAGGGCGGCGGTTTCATCGCCATAGGCTCGGCCGACGAGATCATCGCAGCCAAGAAGGCCGAGATCAAGTAAGTTATGAGAAGAGGTCTGCAATAATGCGCACTTTTGAACTGGCCAAGCTGTCGTGGAAAGAAGCTGAAGAAGCGCTGGCCCAAAAGCCCGTAGTGTTGATCCCAATGGGCGCGGTGGAGCCTCATGGACCGCAGCTGCCTCTGGGCACTGACTACATGGTGGCGGAATACGTGGCGCTTGAGGCTGCCAAGCGATCCGGCAATGCGCTCGTGACGCCGACGATTCCATTTGGATACTGCGATGCGGTTGAAGACATACCGGGTGCGATCTCTCTTGATCCCGATACCCTGTCGATGGTAGTCGCGGATGTGGTATCGAACCTCGCCCTACACGGGGCGCAGAGGATAATCTTCGTCAACAACCATCGCTCCAACTCTGTGGCCCTTGGCTACATCGCCCGCAAACTGCGCCGGGAGATGGGCATTGAGATGGCAACGTATTTCCCATGGGGTGTCATCCAGGCGTTTTGTCCGCCGATGTATGAGAATTTCGCGGCAGTATTCGGCCATGGCGGAGAACCTGAGACGTCTGTGATGCAGTCTCTCTTCCCTGAGCATGTTCGCATGGACCTCGCTAAGGCCGACCAGTATCGAGACAAGTGGGGGATTCCTGCGAAGAGCACGTCTCAGCTGGACTTCCATGGCACTCCGATAGAGGTCTACCTGCAGTCGCAGGAGATCAGCGATACCGGCACCAGGGGTAATCCGCTGGCGGCATCGTCCGACAGGGGAAGGAAGATGGTGGATCAAGTCATCGAGCGCTTGGTCGAGTTCATCGAGGCGTTCCGGGACGCGCCGCTTCCGAACGAGTAGACAATCACTCTGAGCTGGGTTTGGGGCGCGGAGGGAGAAGGGAGTGGATGGCAAGTGCTGCGATTCATAGGTAAGCGGATCCTCTGGATGATTCCGTTGCTGTTTGGTGTGACTTTGATGGTCTTCCTGATCCTTCACCTTACTCCGGGCGATCCGGCTGCGCTCATCTTGGGGGACGCGGCTGATCAGCAGACTATTGAGATGCTTCGCCATGAGATGGGATTGGATAGACCCTTGCCAGTCCAGTACCTCGACTTTGTGTGGAAGGCGGTCCGCGGGGATCTGGGGACTTCCATACACTCAAAGCGGCCTGTCGTCAGCGAACTCCGAAGCCGTTTGCCTGCTACCTTGGAACTGGCATGCACAGCGCTTACTCTTGCGGTCATGATCGGAATCACCGTGGGGATTGTGTCTGCCGTGAAGAGATACTCCGCGTTCGACCACGCGATGATGCTGACCACTCTGGTGTTCGCGTCGATGCCTTCGTTCTGGTTGGGCCTCATACTGATGCTGGTCTTCTCGGTGCAGCTGGGATGGCTGCCCGCTGTGGGACGGGGCGGGTTCGTCCATCTCATTCTGCCCGCGGTCACTCTGGCGGCTACGCCCGCGGCGCTCATAGCAAGGCTCACTCGCTCCAGCATGCTGGATGTGGTGGAAGAGGACTACATTCGCACTGCCCACGCCAAAGGGCTCAGCGAAGAGGTCGTGATTTGGAGACACGCGCTGAAGAACGCGATGATCCCTATCATAACGGTGATTGGGATCCAGTTCGGCGGGATGATGGGCGGATCTGTAGTGATAGAGTCGGTGTTCGCCTGGCCGGGCGTCGGCAAACTGATGGTGGACTCCATATTGACCAAGAACTACCCGGTTGTTCAAGGCGGGTTGCTGATGATGGCTGTCATCGTCAGCCTGATAAACCTGGCAGTCGATGTCACATATGGGCTACTCGATCCGAGGATCAGATACGAGTAATGCGATGTGATGTGACGGGACGGGACCGAAAGACAAGGAGCGGATGACCATGGGCGGTGTAGATGAGAACAAGGCTCCAAGCGCAGGCGCTCCTGCTGCGCGATCGCAGATAAGGGCGGTATGGCGCCGTCTGTTGAGAAACCGTATGGCTGTGATGGGCGGGTGCGTTGTGCTGTTCTTCGTCGTTGTGGCCGTGTTCGCGCCGCTGATCGCGCCTTACGATCCGAATAAGCCGAACTTCATGGCGAGGCTGAAGGGGCCGATGTCGGATCATTGGCTTGGCACCGACACCCTGGGGCGGGACATGCTCAGCCGGATAATGTATGGGAGCAGGTATTCGCTCCTGGCTGGGATTGTGAGTGTGACAATCGCCGCGTTCGTTGGCACGCTGCTCGGCCTCCTGTCTGGGTATTACGGCGGCTGGGTGGACATGACCATCATGAGGATCATGGACATGCTGCTGGCGTTCCCAGGCATTCTCCTTGCCATAGCGATCATATCCGTTCTGGGGCGCGGCCTGTTCAACGCCATGGTGTCGGTGGGGTTGTACTCAGTACCCAGTTTCGCGAGGGTGGTTCGAAGCAGAGTGTTGTCGCTGCGGGAACAGGAGTTCGTCGAGGCCGCCAGGGCAATCGGCGATAGCGATGGACGCATCCTGTTTGGCCATATTCTACCCAATATCATGACTCCGGTGATCATAATGTCGACCATGCGGCTCGGGACTACCATACTGGCCGCGGCGTCCCTCAGTTTCCTGGGCCTCGGCGCTCAGCCGCCGATGCCCGAGTGGGGAGCGATACTGAGCGGCGGCCGCGATGTCCTGCGAGTGGCGCCTCACATTGCGGCATTTCCGGGCCTGGCGATATTGATGACCGTGGTCGGTTTCAACCTGCTGGGAGATGGGGTTCGAGATGCCTTGGATCCTAAGCTCAAGGACAAGTAGAAAGGAGACGAATCAACATGCGTATGCCAACCAAGAACATCTGGACTATCTGCAAGGCACTACTGGTCCTAGTCGCAGCGTCTGCCATGGTCGCCTATGCCCCTGAGGCCAGCGCAGACAGTGGACGAATCGTGTACGCGATCGATGTAGACATATCCAACCTGGATACGGTCAACTCCATCGATCCGGGATCTGCCGCAGTGAATCAGCAGATCTACGAGCCCCTTGTGAGGATGAGCAGCACCGGCGATATCGAGGCGGTGCTGGCCGAGTCGTGGAGTGTCAGCTCCGACAACCTCACATGGTCCTTCAACTTGAAGAAGGGCGTGAAGTTCCAAGATGGGACGGCCTTCGATGCTGCCGCCGTCAAGGCGCATTTCGATCGCCTGCTCGACCCGAAAAAGGCCGCCAGAGCGCGCGGAGCTTTCGCCATGGTCAAGAAGGTGGACGTGGCATCGACCTACACGGTGAAGTTCACTCTGACCGAGCCCTATGCGCCGTTTTTGGCAGTCATGACCGACCTGGGCGGCCTGATCTGTAGCCCGACCGCGGTCAAGAAGTGGGGAGACGATTATCCGTTCCACCCCGTGGGCACCGGCCCATGGATGTTCAAGGAGTGGATGGCCGCCGACCATACGACACTGACGCCCAACCCGAACTATCGGGGCGGCAAACCCAAGATCAGCGAACTCGTGTTCAAGCCGGTGTCCGAGCCGAGCGCCCGCGTGATCATGCTCGAGACTGGTCAGGCCGATGTGGCGAACTCCATAATGCCTGACGAGATGAAGCGTCTTGAGCGGAGCAAGGATATCACCATCAACAAGGTGTCCGTGCTCAGGGGCTGGTTCATCGGGCTGAACGTGCTGGAGAAGCCGTTTGACGATGTGCGCGTCAGGCGGGCCCTGAACTATGCAGTCGATGTCAGCGTCATAACCGACGAGATACTGAGGGGAACGGCCAAGCCGCTCACCGCTCCGGTTAATTCCAAGGTATGGGGCTATGCCGGCCAGCCGGACTATGAATATGACCCGGCGAAGGCGAAGAAGCTGCTGGCCGAGGCGGGTTATGCAAAGGGATTCGAAGCCAACCTGTGGGTTCCTGCGTCCGGAGCAGGGTTCATGCCTGAGGTTCCGCAGGCCATACAGGCCATGCTTGCCGAAGTCGGCGTGAAGGTGAAGATCATCCCGTTTGAGATGTCTGCCTTCATCGACAACATCATCAAGGACCCGGCCGAGTCCAAGAAGTCCGGGAAGCACATGGTCATGATGGGCATCGGCGCAAGGACTGGCGAGGCAGCCACCATCATGGACGAGTTCTTCAGCACTGGTTCGTGGGCGCCTGTCAAGTACAACCGCTGCTTCTACAGCAACAAGACTGTGGACGGCCTGCTTGCAAAGGCTCTTCAGACCTTCGACCAGACCAAACAGAGGGCGCTCCTCGCAGAGGCGCAGGAGATGGTGTGGAATGACGCGCCGTGGATCTTCCTCTATGAGATGATGGGCATCTACGGAGTTAGGAGCAATGTAAAGGGCCTTCAGTGGCTTGCGTCAAACTACATTCTGTTCAATACGGTACAGAAGTAGACCGGATAACGCTGTGGGCGAGCACCCGACTGCTTTTCGGGGTTTTCCGACTTCGGGTGTTCGCCTCCGGGCTAACTAGGGGAGGGTGAGTCTCTTGGGACTGAGCGTATTCATAAGCGCCGACATTGAGGGCACGGCGGGCGTGGTCAGTCTGCTGCAATGCGTGCCTGGAGAAGCCGAATACGAGATGGGCAAGCGTCTGATGACAGGCGAGGTGAACGCGGCTGTTCAGGGCGCGATTGACGCAGGCGCCAGCCGGATTGTGGTGTGCGATGCGCATGCGAACATGCAGAATATATTACCTGAGCAGCTGCTTCCCGAGGCTGAGCTCGTGCGGGGAGCGATCAGAGATTCCCTGCAGATGCAGGGTATCGACGACACCTACGATGCACTCTTCGTGACAGGAGCGCATGCCGCGGCCGGGACGCACCGGGGAGTGCTGGACCATTCCTGGGTGAGCAGGATGGTCTACAACATCCGAATCGACGGCGCGACGCTCAACGAACCGTGTCTGAACGCGATCACGGCCGGCTACTACGGAGTACCGCTGGTGATGGTGAGTGGGGACTGCGCCATGGTTGAACAGACCAAGGCGGTCATGCCGGATGTCAGGGGCGCTGTGGTCAAGGAGGGGTATAGCCGCTACTGCGCACGCTCGCTCCATCCTGAGCGGGCAAGGGCCCTCATACGTGAGACAGCAAGAGAGGCGCTGGAGAATCTCGAGCAGTTCAAGCCGGTATCGGTGCCCAACCCCCTCTGCATGGAGATTGACTTCTACCGAACCGACATGGCAGACGCAGCCGAGCTAGTTCCGGGCGTGAAGCGACTGGGATCCCGAACCGTCTCGTTCACTGGCCATCCTGAGGAAGTATTCAGGGTTCAGGAACTGGTTTTGTATCGTCTGAAGTATGAGATGTGAGCCCGATGATGTGAGTCAGCCCCTGTGGGAAGGAGCGCCTGCGACATGGACAAACCACTGCTAGAAGTGCGGAATCTCAAGACATGCTTCTACACTGAGGACGGCGTAGTCCCGGCCATAGAGGACGTAAGCTTCTCGCTGGGCAAGGGCGAGACCATCGGTATCGTCGGCGAGAGCGGAAGCGGCAAGAGCGTCACAGCTCTTTCGGTGATGCGGCTCATCCCGTACCCGCCCGGCAAGATAGAGTGCGGCGAGATCATCTTCAAAGGAGAGAACCTACTCGCCAAGAGGATGGACGAGATGCGGCGCATCCGGGGCAATGATATCGCCATGATATTCCAGGAGCCGATGACAAGCCTGAACCCTGTTCTCACTGTAGGACAACAGATAGCGGAGGCCATACAGCTACATCAGCAACTTGGAAGGGAAGACGCGAGGGACAAGGCCGTGAGCATGCTGAAGTCGGTGGGGATCCCCTCGCCCCAGCGCCGTGTGGACGACTATCCCCATCAGATGAGCGGCGGAATGAGGCAGAGGGTGATGATCGCTATGGCGCTTTCGTGCAACCCCGAGCTCCTGATCGCCGATGAACCGACTACGGCGTTGGATGTGACGGTGCAGGCGCAGATTCTCGAACTGATGATGGCGCTCAAAGACGACCTGGGCGCATCGGTGATGCTGATCACTCACGATCTTGGAGTCATTGCGGAGACCGCCGACCGTGTCATAGTGATGTACGCCGGCAAGGTCATGGAGAACGCGGGCGTGAAAGAGCTGTTCCGAAGGCCTGCGCACCCATATACCGTGGGCCTTCTTGGGTCCATACCCAATCTTGACGAGGACCGCGCGCGGCTTCAGTCTATCGACGGTATCGTTCCGAGTCCATTTGACATGCCCAAAGGCTGCAGATTCCATCCCCGATGCAGCTTGGCAATGGACATCTGCCGGAACGAGGAGCCTGGGTTTGTGAGCATTGCCGACGGCCATGATGTGCGGTGCTGGAAGTACGCGTAGGGGCAGCGGGCGGAGAAGTGAGGAGGGCCCAAAATGGCAGAAGCGCTTCTTGAGGTAAAGGATCTTGTGAAACACTTCCCCACAAAGAGCAAGGGAATGTTCTCGAAGCGAACAGGTGTTGTCAAAGCCGTGGATGGCGTGAGCTTCTCCATCAAACGCGGTGAGACACTGGGCCTTGTTGGAGAGAGCGGATGTGGGAAGTCGACCACAGGCAGGCTGATACTGCGGCTGATCGAGCCTACATCGGGCGAGGTCGCCTTCGATGGGACGGATGTGCGCGGGCTTGGCAAGCGAGACCTTCGAGCTTTGCGCAGGGAGATGCAGATAGTGTTCCAGGACCCGTACGCATCGCTCAACCCGAGGATGACCGTGGGGCAGATCGTGGGCGAACCACTGGACGTTCACGGTGTCCCGAACGGCGGCGGGAAGCAGCAGCGAATTCAGGAACTCCTGGATGTAGTGGGCCTTTCCGCATACCATGCAGGTCGATACCCGCACGAGTTCTCGGGAGGGCAACGCCAGAGAATCGGGATAGCCAGGGCTCTCGCGGTCAACCCCAAGCTGATTGTGTGCGATGAGCCGGTATCGGCCCTCGACGTGTCGATTCAGGCTCAGGTCATCAACCTTCTGCAAGATCTTCAGGCGAATCTGGGGTTGACGTATCTGTTCATTGCCCACGATCTGAGTGTGGTCAAGCACATAAGCGATCGGGTGGCGGTGATGTACCTTGGAGGACTGGTTGAACTCGCCTCCAAAGAGGCCCTGTACCGTTCGCCCATGCATCCTTATACCCAGGCCCTGCTCTCTGCTGTGCCGGTGCCCGACCCTGAGCGGAAGAAGCATCGAATCCTGCTTGAGGGGGAGATACCCAGCCCCATCAACCCACCGTCAGGGTGCAGATTCCATCCTAGATGCCCACACGCCCAGGAGATATGCTCGGCAGAAGACCCAGCGTTCACCGAGGTAGAGACAGGGCATTTCATTGCCTGTCACCGAAGTAGAGAAAGGGCATTTCGTTGCCTGTCACCGAAGGGTCGAACAGTAGCTAAGCGGCTCACGACGAGTACCTTAGCCTAATTGAACAGCCGATGCCGCGTCCTTGAAGATATGAACCGCGATGAACCGGAATGACGTGGGATCGACTCGAACGAATCGGGCTCTGCAGGCGGGCACCATGGCGGAGAGTGTTCGGGAGATGGCGGACTGATGAGCCTGGAACCCCTACAGAGCCGGAGTTAGCTGCCTGTCGATACAGCGGAGAATCATGTTCAGAAGAGTGTCGATATCGGGAACGATGGGTCCCTCGTTAATTGGCATTCCCATATGCAAAAGCTCAGTGCGCTTGTCGCCGGCGACCCATGCCCCGCCGTGAACATGCAGAATCACGGGGGCATCCACAGGCGCGCTGCTCTGATAGATGTCCATCATGAGACTGCGTTTTCCCACTTGCTTGTAGACTACCCCATTATTTGGCCCCATTGGCAACATTCTAGCATGGTGTGGCGGCAGTGTCGTCCAGGCCAGGACCCCGCCAGAGGCCAGGACCCCGCCAGAGGCCAGGACTCCGCCAGAGGCCAGGACTCCGCCAGAGGCCAGGACCCCGCCAGAGGCCAGGACCCCGCCAAAGTCGCGCTGACTCCATTGCCCGCGTGTCCCGTCCGCTCATCCGACTCGCCGGACAGTCGCGGGCGTTGTGAAAAGAGGCCGACGCTGGGCGCGGATGGCTCAACGCGCACTGAGCAGGGCTTTGTCCAACATGTGCGGAAATGCACAGGTCCCCCCGAGGGGGGGTCTTCGGGCGATGCCCTGCCATCGACCCAGCTTCACGTTGCTTGAACGCTAGGCCCTGTAGCTTGAGTCTGGCAGAACAAGGAGTCCACCTTCTCCCAGCAGGGAGCCCGGGCAACGGTTAGCCCGCGGCCGTGAACTTGTCAACGTCTGCAGTGAGCAAATCCCCCCTGCGTGTTTTCTCCAAGAGATTATCGCACGAGGTCGGGTATGGGTGCAGGTGGGGCCACTTGGCGTTTGCCTCCCCGCCCTCGCCTAGTAGATGGGGCCCGCGTCTCGTAGCTGGAGCTTGTGTGTGGGAGGAACTTGCTGCGCGTTAGGGTCGTCGATGGGTGGTGCGAA
>ENA-UOOR01002033-UOOR01002033.1-fermentation-metagenome-genome-assembly--contig:-NODE-2033-length-21787-cov-23.979155_pt1 | contig 21787 bp, 22 predicted proteins | sample MGYA00245780_ERZ724029 | MGnify/ENA primary metagenome ERZ724029 (study PRJEB28704, sample SAMN03018315) | fermentation metagenome | biome: anthropogenic terrestrial biome; feature: soil... | reverse complement strand
ATTTTAGCGGTTTTCTCCTCTTTAATTTTTTTTAAGTGTTTAAAACGGGATTATAACATATATGGAAAAATCGAACAAGTGTTTTCTATAGGTATTGTATCAAGCAGTTGTATAAAATTTTTTATATGTTTGAGGGGTTATTTGAATAACTCCCATACACTTGCAAAATAAAGTCAGGCACAGCCTGACTTTTACATATCTATATTATACCTTTTGATTTTATTGTATAGACTGCTCCGGTCTATTTTTAGCAGTTTAGCTGCCGAAGATTTATTGCCGTTTGTTTCAACGAGGGCTCTGATTATTTTTTCTTTTTCTACTTCGCTTGTAATATCATTTAAAGAGCCTTCATCCGCATTTAATTTCTTGATATCGCTGTTTTTGTACATTCTTGATAGAAGGAAATCAAAATGTTCTATATTTAATTGACCGGAACCTGCAGATATACATGCACGTTCAAGGACGTGCTTTAATTCCCTTACATTGCCGGACCACTCATAATTGTAGAATAAGGAATATGCATCATTGCTCATGTTTGTGATACCTAATCCATGCTTACAATTGATTTTTTCAATAAAGTGGTTGCACAGCAGCGGAATATCATCTAAGCGCTCTTGTAAAGCCGGAATATTAATTTCAACAACATTTATTCTATAAAACAAATCTCTTCTAAATTCACCTTTCTCAATTAGTTTTTCTATATTTTGATTTGTGCTGCAAATTATACGAACATCTAACTTTATAGGTTTTAAACCTCCCACCCGTTCCAATTCATTTTCCTGCAAAACCCTTAACAGCTTTGATTGCAGGCTTAAAGGCATTTCCCCGATTTCGTCAAGGAGCAGCGTACCTCCGTTGGCGTGTTCAAATTTCCCTATTTTCCCTTCTTTTGATGCACCTGAGAAGGATCCGGGTTCATAACCGAAAAGTTCAGATTCCAATAAATCTTTAGGAATTGCAGCACAGTTTATTTTAACAAAATTATTGTTCCTTCTTTTACTTAATTCATGTATTGCGTTTGCGAAAACTTCCTTTCCTGTGCCCGTATCTCCCGTAATTAAAAAAGTTAAATCAGATTCCGCAAATCTTCGGATCGTTTCTTTTATAGACATAATTGGCAATGAATTACCTACAATTTTATTTAGGGAGTCCCCTTGGTTGAAAGAAGATGATAATTGCGAAATTTGTTTTTTGTAATTTAAATTCTCTTCCTGTAATTTTTTGATTTGTTGATTTAATATGGATACTTCATCTAATTTATAAAATGTGGCTGAGCTTATAACACCTGTCACTTCTCCGTTGTCGATTATTGGTATTCGGTTGCAGACAACTGTTTTACCGTTTTTTAAAGTAAAAAGATGACCCGTATCCTCTTTTTTAGATTCTATGACATGGGGTATTTCAGAGTTCGGAATGATGTCGCGAATAGGTTTTCCCATGTATTCTTCATCCGTTACCCCTAATAATTCTTGGTAATTTTCACTTAATAGTATAATTCTTCCTTCTTTATCTGTTATCACTGCATAATACAGTGATTTTAAAACCTTATAATAAAAATTGCATTTATAGGTGTCACTAATATTCATGTATTACGACCTCCAAAGTTTTAACATTGATACATCTGTATTATACCACAAATAAATTTTTAAACCAACAACCGATAAATGGCTGCTTTTTACAGATTGTTGGTAAAATACACGCATTTTTTATCCTTTATTTTTTGGCGGCAAAACAATTGCTTCACCTTTTGTTACCACAATACCATTCTGATTGGTGCATACAGTGGTGAGAACCGCTCTGTTTTTTTCTTTTAAAACTTCTTTAACCTCTACAGTCGATGTTATTGTGTCACCAAAGTAAACAGGAGCTAAAAAGTTCAAAGATTGGGATGCATATATTGTTCCGGGTCCGGGAAGCTGAACTCCGATAACCGCGGATATCAAAGCACCGGATAAAATGCCGTGAGCTATTCTCTTCTTGAAGAATGTTCCCTTGGCATATTCTTCATTTATATGTGCCGGATTAATATCGCCGCTGATACCTGCGAATAAATAAACATCTGTTTCTGTAATCGACTTGGTAAATGATGATTTCTGTCCTATTTTTAAATCATTGATTGTAAATGCTGTCATTATTTTCCTCCCGTATATATTATATATAAAATAACTCCGCCACCTTTTCAACGGGTGGCGGGAGCAATTAAAACACTTTTCTTGTCAATCCGAATATTTGTCTTGCTTCATCAGGAGTGGCAACCTCTAAGTCCGCTTCCTCAACAAGTCTTTTTGCTCTTGCAACAAATTGAGCGTTAGATTCCGCAAGCACTCCTTTTCTGTATATAACATTATCTTCCATACCAACACGAAGATGTCCGCCCATTGCTATGGTTGCATACATTATCGGCAAATGGCCTTTTCCGATTCCGCAGGCTGCCCATGTGGAATCTTCCGGAATCATATTTTTAAGAAATGCTAAGTTCTCTATTGAATTTGGCAGTCCTCCGGCAGCACCCAAAACAAATTGGAAATGTAAAGGCGCCTTACCGACAGAATTAAAAAAGTGGCAGGTGTTCTTGAATATATGGGACCTGTAAACATAGTCGAAAATTTAATGGGAGCACGCTGGTCTAAATTAATATTTAACAGTTGTATGAGCGGGTTGTCAGCAGTTACAGGCTCCGTTTTCGGGGAGGTTTTAAACAATCCGAAGTCAAGTGCCCTTTTAAGCTTTATTGCAAGTGATATAATTAATGTTTGCAAAAAAGCAAATGTTGATTTGGAAGATGTTATGGGAATGGATATGAGAGATTTCGGCAGAGTTGATACTTTAGAAAACTTTGTGAAATCACAAAATTGCTTCAGGAGATTTTATGCGGACAAATTAACAGCTAAGGCAAGTATGCTTCAAGATTTGGAAAAGGGCAAGAAAACCGAAGTTGACATGATAAACGGTTTTGTTGTGAAACAGGGAAAGAAATATGGGGTACCGACACCATACAATGATATTGCAGTCAGAGTTATTAAAGGAATAGAAGATAAAGAATTTCCTTTAAGCATGGACAACCTGAAATTCTTTGAGTTACCTGAATTTAAATAAAAATAGAATTATATTTTGAGTAATCATCATATAAATTAAAAATTAAAGGAGAATTAAGATGGACGCATTAGCTATAATTGGACTTATTTTAGCGGTTTTGGTGCTTGGCGTGGGGGCTTATAAGGGCTTGGGAGCCCTTGCATCAACTCTTTTAGCATCTTTGGTTGTAATACTTACAAGCGGAATGAACATATGGGAAGGTTTTTCTAATTTCTATATGCAAGGCTATACAGGTGCTTACGCAAGTTTCTTCCTGATGTTCTGCCTTTCAAGCTTGTATGCAAATTTTATGAATGTTTCCGGAAGTGCAACTTCAATTGCGTATCAATTTATTGATTGGTTCGGAAAGAAAAAGGTATTGCTTGTTTGCTTTTTAATTACTGTAGTATTGACATACGGCGGTGTAAGCTTATTCGTTGTTGTATATGCAATGGCACCGATTATGTTTACGCTGTTCAAAGAAGCAAATTTGCCTCGACATTTGACTATGGCAATTATTATTGCCGGTTCAGCAACATTATCAATGACAGCTCTTCCGGGAACACCGGCACTTACTAATGTAATACCGACTCAATTCTTAGGAACGACATTAACAGCAGCTCCTGTTTTCGGAATCATTGCTTCTATAGCATTCTTCATAATGATTTTAACTTACTTGAATATTTGCGAAAAGAAAGCAAGGGCAAATAATGAATATTGGACATATCCGGAAGGTGTTGATCCTTCACAATATGAAATTGAGGATCGCAGTAAGCTACCATCATCTGTAAAAGCATTTTTACCTATGATAATATTAATGGCAATCATAATAGTAGGAAGCAGATTTGGACTTAATTCCACTATGCTTGCCACAGCGGCTATGTTTGCAGGTGCCTTGGTAATTTATATTTTTAACCTTGATAAATTCAAAGGCAAGGATATGAAAAAAGTAATTGCTTCCGGTTTGGAAGGCGGCATCGGCGGTATCGGAGGATATGCGGGAGTTGTTGCATTTGGGTCGGTAGTGTCAAATTCAGAAGCTTTTGCCGCAATAGTTCAATGGGTTATAAGCATGGAGATGAATCCATATGCACAGGGTGTATTTGCTACAATGGTAGTTTCTGCAGTAACGGGTTCTTCATCGGGAGGATTAAGAATAATGTTTACGGCATTTGCGGATGGGTTCTTAGCATCCGGCGTAAACTTAGAGCTTTTGCACCGCTTGGTAAGTATATCAGCCGGCGCTTTAGACACTTTACCTCATTCACCCGGATTGTTCCTGATGTTTGCTGTGCTTGGTCTTACTCACAAGGAAGCGTATAAGCATGTATTCTGGACAACTGTATTTATACCGTCGGTTATAACCTTGGTATCCTTAGCAATATTAGTCATGTTCTTCTAAGGGAGTGGAATGAATATTTGATAAACTAAATGATTATTAAAGGGCAATGGCTTAAGATAAAGAATCTCGATAATATGAGATTCTTTTTTATAAGCAAATTGAGGATCCAATCATAATGTTTATTAAATGAAACTATACATTCAACGAATATATGATATAATTAGTGAGGCAACGAAACATGGAAGGGATGGTATCACCCAACCTTAATTGTACAGGATAACATTCCCACATAATACTTATATGAAAAAGCGAAAGGAATTTTAAAAGATTTAAAGATGTATTAAGAGTTGCGGAAAAGGTGGCAATGAGTAATTCAAATATTTTGATTTTAGGTGAGTCAGGTACCGGAAAAGAAGTAATTGCCAAGCATATACATCAATGCAGCAGCAGAAAGGATGAAAATTTTGTTGCCGTAAATTGTCAGGTTTGAAGAAGCTGACAAGGGAACATTATTTCTTGATGAAATTGGTGAAATTCATCCCAATATTCAGGTTAAGCTATTGAGGTCAATAGAAAATAAAAGCATTGAAAGAATAGGCAGCAATAAGAAAATAGGAATTGACTTGAGACTGATAAGCGCAACACACAAGGATCTTTTTAAAAATATTGAAAAGGGAGAATTCAGGGAAGATTTATTTTACAGAATTAATACAATAATTATTGAAATTCCTCCCTTGAGAGAAAGAAAAGAGGATATTCCGGCTTTTATAAATTTCTTTTTAAATATGTTTAAAAATGAAATGAAGAAAAATATAGAAAATATTGAAGGTGAGTTGCTGGAAATTCTTATGAATTATGATTATCCGGGCAATATAAGAGAATTAAAAAACATTATTGAAAGGCTGGTTGTCCTTAGCGACAGCAACATGCTAAGCAAAAGAGACCTTCCCATAATTAGGGTTAAAAGCAATGAAACCGGACGAACCGATTTAAATTTAAGGACATTAAAGGATGTAAGGCAAAATGCGGAGAGAAAACATATACAACAAATACTGATGAATTGCGGAAATAATATATCTGAGGCTGCTAAGGTTTTAGATATAAGCAGAAGACAATTGTATAATAAAATATATGAATATAATATTGAGATATAATAATGAAAAAAACTTTACATTATGTGAAATAAAGTTTACATTATCTTGAAATCCATTTTCTCCTTAATTCAATTTAGTGCACAAATCAGCCAAATTATTTTACTTATAATTTGGCATGTTTTTTGCTTCATATAGTGTACAACTTTAAGGAGGAGAACATATGGAAAAGATAATTGAAATTAATGGGTTTATCAATGGTATTGTATGGGGTCCTTATATGCTGGCTTTATTGGTCGGCACAGGAATATTCTTAACTTTTAGATTGGGTTTCACCCAAGTTGTTGACTTCAAGTTCATAATGAAAAATACCATAGGCAAAATGTTCGGGAAATCCGGTTCCGAAGCTGAAGGAGATATTACATCTTCACAAGCGGGACTTTCGGCAATTGCGGCGGTTGTAGGTACGGGAAATATTGCGGGTGTTGCTACAGCCATAGCTATCGGAGGTCCCGGAGCTGTTTTCTGGATGTGGTTTTCTGCATTTTTCGGTATGGCTTCAAAGTTTTCGGAAATTGCATTGGGCATAAAATATCGTGAAAAAATGAAGGATGGTACTGTTGCCGGCGGTGCGATGTATTATCTGGATAAAGGTATGAACAGCAAGTTTCTATCATATTTTTTCAGTGTCATGGTTATTATTACTTATTTTATAATGGGCGCGGTTGTAGATACTAATTCGGTTGCTCTTTCCGTTCAGGAGCAATGGGGAATTAAGCCGGTTATAACAGGTGTTTTTTTGGCAATTGCAACAGGTATAGTAATATTGGGCGGCATCAAAAGAATGGGACGCGTTTGTGAATACCTTTCTCCATTCATGGGCGGAATATACATAGTGGCAGGATTAGCGGTATTAATTTTAAACTTTAACAAGATACCGGGAGCATTTGCATTAATTTTTACAAGTGCATTTAAGCCGATTGCAGCAACAGGAGGATTTGCGGGAGCAGCCTTTGGTCAAGTTGTGAAAATGGGTATTGCCCGAGGTCTGTTTTCGAATGAAGCAGGTATGGGCAGCTCACCCATATTGCACAGCAGTGCTAAGGTCAACCATCCTGTTGAGCAATCCATATGGGGAGTTGCGGAAGTATTTGTTGATACAATAATTATATGTTCTATTACAGCTCTTACAATCGTCATATCAGGTGAGTGGACTACGGGAGTATCCGGTGTTGCACTGACCATGAGAGCCTTTAATGCGACATTGCCCGGTAACATAGGAAGCTACATAGTACTTGGTTCGGCATTGCTGTTTGGATATTCATGCCTTATTACGGTTAACTTTTATTGCGAAAGAGCGGGAGAATACTTATTCGGACCGAAGTGCATAATGCCGATAAGATATTTGTGGATAATAGGTATTGTTGTAGGTTCAATCGGCGGATTGGAGTTTGTCTGGGATTTAGCGGATACTGCAAACGGATTAATGGCGATTCCTAACTTAATAGGACTTATTTTCTTAAGCGGTACTGTTGTAAGCTTGAAAAAAGAATTTTTCGGCAATAAACAAAAAATATAATGAGCGTAGGATGCTTGCTGCTTTAAACATCTAAGCATCGGAATAAAAAAGTCTTTTAAATCGCTTAACATTAGGTATTAACACTATCTATGTTAGGCGATTTTTTATGCTATTGTAATTTAAAAAGGAAAATATACATATTGATTATCTGAGATTTTATAGCTGTGACTCAGAAGCGTTATAAATGTGTGGAAAATTATATTGTTTCAATGTATAATATTATTATCATTTTATAATATTTGGTATTTATTAAGGAAGGTAGTGTGAAAATGAATATAGTGGGAAGCTTGTTAATTATTATGGCTGGTATTATGATGATGATAAAGCCGATGAAGGTATGGGAATATACAAATTCAAAGAAAACGAAAAAGCCGCAGCCTACAAATTATTATCTGAATATGTTGAGAATAGGCGGGTTGATCTTGGCTGCCGGAGGTATTTCCGCACTATTACATATTTGATGCTTGTGGCGGGGTCAATAAATTATTCCAATAAATAAGATTATATGATAGAATTATAAGAGAAGGTTTATAAGGAGGATGACATGACGGATAGAATAATTAAAAGAAAATCTTTGGATGTTAAAGTGGCTTGTTTGCAGATGGATATTACACTTGGCAGCATTGACGATAATATTAAAAAGTCTGTAGGTATGATAAAAGAGGCTGCGGATAATGGGGCAGTACTAATTGTTATGCCTGAGATGGCAAATTCAGGATATAACTTTGATAACAGGGAAGAAGCCTTTAGCTTGGCTGAAAATATTGATGACAGTAAAAGCGTTAAGGCATGGGAAGAGGTTGCTAAGGACAGAAATGTATACATAGTTTCGGGAATAACCGAAATTGAAGGCAACAGCTTATATAATTCTGCAGTATTAATCGGACCGAAAGGGCTGATTGGAAAATATAGAAAGCTTCATTTGTGGGAAGAAGAATTTTTGTGGTTTGAGCGGGGTAATCTTGGGCTGCCTGTTTTTAATACGCCGATCGGAAAAATTGGAATTGCAATATGCTATGACATGTGGTTTCCTGAAACATTCAGGATTCTTGCAGCCCAGGGAGCTGATATAGTTTGTATTCCAACTAACTGGGTTACAATTGATTCTCTGCCTGACAACATGAAAAGTTTCGGACCTGTTTTGGCAATGGCTGCCGCGCACAGCAACGGGATTTATGTAGCTGTGGCTGACAGGGTCGGAACGGAAAGGGACGTGCCATTTCCAGGAAAGAGTTTAATAGTCAGAACTGCAGGAATTCCTATTGCGGGACCTGCGGATGATATCGAGAGAATCATATATGGCGATTGTAATTTTGCCAAGGTGAGAGCCCATGGAACAAATAAGTATAATTCATCAAAAAAAGACAGGCGCCTCGATGTATATGATGAATTCTTAGGATATTCGGCAGATAAGTATAAGCAATAATAAAAAATGCATTTTAGGAAATACAAACCCTGAAATGCATTTTTTGGATTTGGGAATTATTTAATTTATTATACAATCAAATATTTGTTTTGTAATCACCCTTGGGGTGATTTTAGCATAAAAAGTGCGTTCTTAAAAAAGAACGCACTTTTTGGTGTATCAGCTGTCCGCTTATTTCTCGTCAGAGGTAAACATTTGTGTCCAGTAGGGTGTTCCGTCGGTATCCACATAATATCCGACACCAATAAAGGTAAAATTAGGAGAAAGGATATTTTCTCTGTGAGTGGAGGAATTCATCCATTCATTGACTACCACTTCGGGAGTATCCTGACCGGATGCAATGTTTTCTCCCCAATAGGACCAGGTGATTCCGAATTTTAACAGCATGTCACCAGCCATACCGTAAGTCGGTGAGTTGTGGGCAAAATAATTTAAATCAGCCATATCTTTTGACTTTATCCTGGCTACATCTGAAATTTTACTGTCCAGATATAGAGTATCCAATCCTGCCTTTGCTCGTTCCGCATTTACCAATTGCACAACTCTTTGCTCATAGCTTGATGTTGAAGCTGCAATATCAAATGCAAATGCAACAGGAGATACTGCCATTAACAATATCAAAATTATTGCCGCTATCTTATTTTTCATACAACCTCCTTTTAGACTGAAACAAAAATTTGTTTCGATTATATTATCTCAATTTAATTTAAATATATAATTTCATATATTTGATTGTTTGTATATTTGTTACATATTTATATTAAAGAAGTCAAAAAGCAATTATATGGAAAATTTTAAAATAATAATTTTAATTATGCTGATGTTGTAAGTTAATCGCTGGTCAATCATTCAAATATTAGAGGAACGAAGGCTGTCCTAATTTAAAAAAATGTTGTATAATATTAATATAATTTTTAATTGCAGGAGCGAGTTAACAAACCAAGCTTAACTAAACTTATACGGCAAAAATAAATTTACAGCGGGAGATATATTATGAAATTTTTAATACTGATGGGAAGCCCTCGGCACAATGGAAATACGCATGAACTTCTGAAGCCTTTTATGGAGGAGCTTATATTGAATAATATTAAGCATGAATTAGTTTGGCTTTATGATAAAAGTATTAAACCTTGCATAGCATGCCGCAGCTGTCAGAAAGATTGGACAATTTTCGGCTGTCCCATTAAGGACGATGTACAGGAAATATTCGATAAAATAATTGAGAGTGACGCAATAATTTTGGCAACTCCTATTTATTCGTGGTTTTGCACCCCTCCCATGAAGTCGTTGTTAGATCGCATGGTTTACGGTATGAACAAATATTATGGGAATGAAAAAGGTCCATCTCTATGGGCGGGGAAAAAGCTGGCAATTATAACAACCTGCGGGTACAGACCTGAAAAAGGTGCCGATTTGTTTGAAGAAGGAATAAAGCGCTACTGTAAGCATTCACAGTTAAAATATGCGGGAATGTTGGCGGAAAGGCATTTAGGATATAATACGGAATTTATTACCGATGAAAAAAAAGAAAATGCAAGGTTGTTCGCAAAAAAGATTGCTTTATATGCTTAAAACCATTGCTCGGGAGAAATAAATAAAAACTGTAAAGTCAAAAAGCATATTAGGTATAATGCCTAATATGCTTTTTATGGGGGGAGGGAAGGTATATTAGTTTATAAACTCTAAATATCTGAGCATACGTTCAATTATGGCTGATGCTTCGGCACGGGTTGCATACTCGTCAGGGTCGAATTCTTTTGTGTCTCTTCCCATAATTATTCCCGCATCCGCACAAATTGCCGTGCTTCCCTTTGCATATTCATCAATTTCCGCACTGTCTGCAAACATTGAAAGAACTTTTTCTGTATTCTTTACGGTAACTTCCTTATCTGCAAATTTAATTGCATTATGAATCATTACTGCCATATCTTTCCTTTGAATTCTATCATTTGGATAGAATTTTCCGTCGCTTCTTCCGGTTATTAAGCCTGCATCGTATGCCGTTGAAATATCTTCTTCAAACCAGCCTTTAACATCATCGAAGTTAATGTTCCCTTCTTCTTCGGTTATACCAAGGGCTCTTGTAATCATTACCGCAAATTCGGCTCTTGTGACAAAGTCATTTGGTGCAAAGGTGCTTTCATCCTTACCGAAGGCAATATTTCTTGCAGCTAACTTTTCAACGTTCATCTTAGACCAGTGATTCGTTATATCATTAAATGTTTTAGGATTGTTGATCACGGCGAATATGCCGTTTCCTCTGTATTTGATTGTTGCGGTATCACCGTTAAATACTGAAGGAGCAAATGTAAACACTTCATCATCCAATATTAATTTCATTGCGGTTGTGCTGTATGAATCCAACTTATTTAACTGATCCATTGTGCGCTCAACATACAAGTCATAGCTGTCGATAATTACAGTCTTTGATTTTCCTTCAATGGTTACATTAAAGTCAACCGGTCCGGAAACCATTTTGCCGCTTAATTTGTCAACGGCAGCTACGGCAGAAGCAATTAATTTTTTATCAGTTACTTTTTCTAAAATAATGTTAACTTTAGAGTCTGATATACTGTTTGCGTCTTTTAACACATTTTTGCACTTAAGCGGCAGGTTGTAGGATGCAGCGTCCCATATAAGCTGCAATGCTCCATTTGGATTTTTATTTGCAATTTGTTTATAGTAGCTCCCCAAAAGCCACAGCTTGGCATTGCCTCCCGTCTTTGATGCTTCGAACGAATATATGCCGCCATTTGATACCAAATCCTCAGGATAAATGTTTTTAATAACCTTGTTATCTACTATCACTTGACCTATAATTGGCTTTTCGGGTGCGGGAGTTGGTCGGGGCTCGGATTTTTTGTATACATTGACACTTGTTATTGCACTTAAAGTAGTAGGAACATCATTTATAAATGTTCTGTAAGATGCACTTATTGTAGTTTTCCCGACTGCCACACCTGTTATTGCACCGCCTGAGGTTATTGTTGCTATTTCAGTATTGTCTGATTTGTACTCAAACACATAATCGGTTACATCAATGTAATTTATACCGTCGAAATAATTAACTTTTGCCTGTATTGTTTTGCCAATCTGTACACTGTAAGGATCATCCTCAAATTCCAATCCCGGTTCTTTTACTTTTGTTACAACAACTTTTGCTTCCGCGATCAATGCATCTTCTGAAATATCAGGATATTCCTCGCTGTAATCCATTGACAAAAAAGTCAGTTCCGGTTTAGTCGGATTTAAGTAAGCTAAAATAGTAGTCGGTTCGTTTGCGGGAGTCGGATTAACACCTGTAATTACACCCGTATTATCCACAGTAATATAATCCGAATCAAATTCGTAAATTACATCTTCCGTTACATCAATGCCTTCATCTATACTTTGCTGCAAATCCGGGAAATAATCATACAATACAACTTTTGCTTGGGTTGTATTTCCTGCTTCCACTTCATATACTTCTCGGTCAAATTCTATATACTGCTGGGGCTGGGGTTCCTTACAAATTGCTCTGTAGAATATTTCGGTGTATTCCGCATTATCAGGGGCTTCAGGATTTGCGACCGCAGTGAAGGCGAATAATACACATCCGCTTCCGGTGCCGCTGGATGCGGTAGTTCGGGAGTATCGACAAAGTTTTCAACATGTACTCCAATTTCACCGCTTGGCATGAAGGGTGCCGTACTTTTTATTACTCGTGCTCTTATTGATGTTACTTCATCATTTCGCTCCCATACCGCAAGAAAGCAGTCATGATAATAATCATAGCATACAGATGGGTTTAATTCTTTTATATAATCAGTATCGCTGATGCTCAAAGCAGACCCGACTAATTGGCTGTTAAATTCATCGCCGGATTCGATAAGTTTAACAAATTGCCCGTCAATACTGCGGTTTTCAATATATCCATCACCGGAATCAATTTGTGCATAATTTTCCCATACTACCAAAAACATTTCTGCATTGCTGTCAAATGCAAGGTGCGGAGCATTAACATCTCCGTCGGTTGTACTTTTGATTGTAAACTCATTGCCTAAAATAACAGAATTATCCGGCTCAACAGTTACAGTCCTGCCGTCTATTCTGTACTCATAAGATTCAGAGGTTTCTAAGCGGCTGCTCCATACAACCAAAAATGTTTGGTTATTCGAATCATAGGCAACGGAAGGGGCAGTATTCTCTTCTCCGTCCGAAATTAGAAATTCATATGTTTCATTTCCGTCAGCGTCAACTAAACTGCCATAAATTTTCATATTATGGTACCAATCTCCGCCGGATTTTTCACCCCTCTGATAAACACTTAAATATAATTTGTTTATGGGATCATAAGCCAAATCCGGTTCCATACAATAAATCATAGGCAATGCTGCTGTTCCGTATACAACAAAAGCAAGCTCTAATTCATCCGCGGTGTTTCCGATTTCACTGAACGGGATTATAAATTCATATACCTTATGCTCGTACACCACCTTGTCGGTATATGTAAATCCTGCACTTCCCCATTTGGTTTCAGGAACGGATACTTTGAATTCCTTTATTCCTTCATCGGAATTTACATAAACCTTTGCATAATCCTTGTCACCGTCATAAGTGTTGTCCGGTGTAAAATCAATTGTTACATACAGATTTTCATCATCGTTCATTACCCAGAAATATGTGTCTCCTGCCGGATGACCTGAGCCGGGAACCTGATATTCTTTAGCGAAAGTGCCCATGTTTTCAACTTCATCCAATACACTATCAGCTGTTATTTTTCCAATATTACTGTTTAACGTATAGTTGTAAAAGTCAGCAATTTGATTTTTTTGTTTATAGTTATTGGCAATTGGAAATTGCAAAGGCTCTTGGCTTATTACTTCATTTTCTATTCTGCCGGTTACACTTAAAATCCCTTCGCCGCTTTTTGATGAAAATTCTAATATAATTCCGGCATCAACCGGAGTAATATCCAAATCTTCAGCAGCAAGTTTATTTAATATTTTACCTTCTGAATTGTTTGCCTTTACCGGTGCGGCGCCATCAAGTATTACCGCATCAAGATAAGCTGCTCCTCCGCCTTTTTGTGTAATTTTAATAGGAGGATTATCACCGTTTAAATATTCACACAAATCAATTTCTTTTGTTTCTTGGAATTTTCCAAATTCAAGATTGCCGGCATTTATCCACTTGCTTTCTGTTTTTACTGAAATTTCAAACATGCCGTTAATGTCCCCGATTTTTTTCGATGGTTCCTCAGGTGAAGAATATGCAAATGCCTGAACAGGAAATACCATCATCAAAACTAAAATAAATACTAATATTTTTTTCAAATAAACACCCCCTGTAAGATTTGCTTAATTATATATGTAAAAGCATATTTTTAAAATCACCCTAAGGGTGATTTTTTTCTAAAATACGGGTGAACTTCTTTAAAATAATTAAATATATATGATAAATGTATGGTATAATGTAGAAAAAATTGACGGGGGAATCTAATGGTTAAAAAGGAAGAGTTGATATATATAAAGGAGCATTTAACTTTTTGGGAAAAGTTAAATGATGCTGAAAAACAATTGATAGAAAACAATGTTTCAACTGTAAAATACGGCAAGGGAGAAAACCTTCACGGTGTGGATAAGGAATGTGTAGGTCTTATCTTAATAAAAACGGGTGAACTCAGGGTATATATTTTATCTGAAGAGGGAAGAGATGTTACACTGTACCGTTTGACTGAAGGAGATTCCTGTGTTCTATCTGCTTCCTGTATACTAAACAATATTACATTCGATGTTATGATAGACGCGGAACAGGAAACAGAGGTGCTTTTGCTTAATATCGGAGCTTTCAGCATATTGTCCAAAGGAAATATTTATGTGGAAAATTATGCTTATAAAAATGCCGCAGACAGGTTTTCCGACATAATGTGGGCAATGGAGCAAATTTTATTCATGAGCTTTGATAAGAGGTTGGCAGTATTCCTGTACGATGAAATGGTAAGAAATAAATCAAATGATATAAAACTGACTCACGAGCAAATAGCAAAATATATAGGGAGTGCCAGAGAAGTTGTTTCCAGAATGTTAAAAAGTTTTGAATCCCAGGATATACTTAAGCTTTCGAGAGGAACAATAGAGATTATTGATAAAGATAAATTGAAAAAATTACTGTAGAGACAATAGGATACAAATGACCTAATGGTTTTTTCTTGCTTAATAGTTTTAACATTGCTATAATTTAACTGATTGTTTTGTCAGTAGAAACTTGGGGGTAAAACATGACTTTGCAGCAATTGAAGTATTTGATTGAAGTTGCGGAAAAGGGCTCCATAAATCAAGCCGCAAGGAGTTTGTATATTTCACAGCCAAGCCTTTCCAATGCTATAAGAGATATAGAAAATGAAATTCAAATCAATATATTTAAGCGAACCAACAAAGGAATAAGAGTGACCGCTGAAGGTGCTGAATTTTTGGTTTATGCGAGGCAAATAGTGGAACAAGCGGAGTTGCTGGAGAAAAAGTATAAAGGCAAAAAATCCTCAAGGCTGGAATTCAGAGTATCAACACAGCATTGCGCGGTTACTGTAGTTGCCTTTGGTGAATTAATAAAGAAGTATGAGAATGATGATTATGAATTTCAATTGAAGGAATCAAGGTCGGTTGAAGTAATAGATGACGTAATAAATTACAAAAGCGAAGTGGGAATAATTTATATAAACGAATTTAATGAAAAGGCAATAAGAAAGAAAATAAATGAGGGTAACTTGGACCTTGAAGTAGTATTTACAGCCAAGCCCCATGTTCTTGTAAGCAGCCATAATGAACTTACCAAAAAGAAAAAAGTTGAATTGAAGGACTTAGAAGATTATCCCTGCTTATCCTTCGGACAGGATGAATATAATTTATTTTACTTTTCGGAAGATATATTAAGCACAATGCTTCATAAGAAGAGTATTAAGGTAAGCGAAAGAGCAACATTGTATAACCTAATGGCACGATTAAACGGGTTTTCGATTTCCACCGGAATAATCAGCGAAAGGCTTAAAAAACAAGGAATTGTGCCTATCGACTTAGAAATTGACAATGTAATAAAGGTGGGAACAGTCATAAGAAAGGACTCAAAATTAAGTGAAATGGGAGAAAATTTCATAGAAGAGTTTACAAAAGCTTCAAATAGCATGTTATAGCATAAGACTATAGCATGCTATATTTTTTATGTATTATACTGAAAACCAAAGCCATTATATAATTATAACAGGGAACTTGCACTTTGATAGGTTTAATATTTAACAAACAAGGAATTGTGATATTGAGAATAGAAAAAATGAGATTCCGCACATGCATTTAAGGCTGACTTTACAATGACTTTTGCTTGAAAATATATGAATTAATACAAGCAAAACCGGGGAGGTGGTTGAAATGACGCTTTATACTTGACGGAAACAGTTATTTTAATATAAAATCTTAAGGAGGGAGAAATGAAGAAGTATAAAATTATAAGATTTTTTATTATCGGCGTATTATGTTTAAGCTATGTATTAACCGGATGCTCGGGTCCAACAGTTCCTGCTGCCCCTGCAGCTTCTGGCGCAAAGGAAAAAACACCGGGGGATTATATTGCAGAACTTCCGGAAGAGTGGAAAAGCCAGCCTGCTGCGGTGCTTAATCAATGGGCTTCAAGCAGGCATGCCCAAGAAGGTACGACGTGTATAACATGTCATGGAAGCGACCCGCAGAATATTAATAAGGTTTCCGCTAAAACATGCGGAACATGCCATACCGAGGAATTTGATGAATTTTCCATGAGCACTCATGCAACTTCATTAGTTCATGCAATGAGTAAGGATAAAACTACGTATAACGGCAAAGAAGTAGCATATAAATGGCAGGCTTATCCCGAAGGCGGACCGGATAAATGGGGATGCGCAAATTGTCACAGTGTTGGTTATATAAGTGAAGAAGACGGCTCCTTAGGTGATTGCGCAACATGTCACGGAGGACATTTATTCAGTTTAGAACAAGCAAGAAGTCCTGAAACCTGTGATGGTTGTCATGCAGGTCCCGGTCATCCCCAGGTTGAGTCTTATGAGCAATCAAGACATGGCATTGCATGGAAAACTTTAGGAAAGGACTATGACTTGTCAGGTAGTACCGAAGAGTTCTGGGCAAGGCAGGAAACCGATCCTATGCCGGCACCGACATGTCAATCATGTCATATGCCAGACGGAACACATTATACGTCCCATGGACAGGCTCATGATTTATTGGGAGCCAGGGTAGAGGATTATGAAGAACAGATCACTTTCATGGTTGAAAACAGCTGTACAAATTGCCATTCAGAACCATATGCAAGAGAATGGTTAGGAAATGCGGATGAGTTTGCCACTTTCTCAAAAAACAGAATTAAAGAAGCCAAGAAAATGCTTGAAGAATTAAGGAAAGACGGCTTAATCCGAGATACTATGGAAGTTACAAATGCACATCCGATTGCCGGAGAACTTTCAGCTGCAGACAGCCTGTGGTTTAGAGCCAACATGTCCACAAACAGGGCATTCAAGGGAGCGTTCCACATGAGTTCTCAGTGGGCAGGACGTCAGGGATGGACAGACCAATCCTTTGACTTGATGGAATTCAGAAGCGAAATCGAAAGATTAAGAGCAGATGCAAAAAGAGACCAGAGAATCAAAGAGTTAGAGGAAATGCTTAATATTTCAGAGTAGGTATAATTGAAAAGAGTCGTTAAAAAAGACTCTTTTCAATCCAAAAATATATGCGGGGGATAGACATGCTAAAAAGAATTACAAATTTTTTAACAAGCCTTAAATTTGCAATAATTTTATTTTTGTTAATAGCCGTATATTCAATAATAGGTACAGTTATACCGCAGGGAATGGATATGGGGTTTTATTTGAAGCAGTACAAAACATTGGGCAGCCTTATGGTTTTTCTGCAATTTGACCACGTATACGGTTCAAATATATTTATAGCGATAGTATTCATTTTTATAATAAATTTAGCGGGCTGCACACTTAAAATATTGCCTGTTCAAATAAAAAAAATGAAAAACACTTATGTTCCCGCAAAAGGGAAAAATAATGAAAATCTTTATGAGAACGGGATGAATATTGAAAATATAAAAGATGCGTTTAAAAAGAAGAAATTCAAAATTGTTGACACTTCAGATGGCACTTATGCCGTAAAACATAGAATGGGTCACCTTGGCTCATCAATAACTCATTTAGGTATTGTTATAATAATTTTGGGCGCAGTCATAGGCAATATGTTTGTTAATGAAGGATTTGTCAGCTTGGTACCCGGCGAAACAGCGGAATTTGATAGTTTTTCTCTAAAACTGAACGATTTTTATATGGATTTTAGAAAAGATGGTACCATTGAGCAATATTTCAGTGAATTAACCATTTATGAAGGCGGACAAAAGCTGAAGGAAGATAAAATTTGGGTAAACAATCCGCTTAACCACAATGGAATGTACTTTTACCAGTCTAATTACGGCTGGGCAAGCAAATTAAAAATTAAGGATAAAGATGGAGATCCGCTTTATGAAAGCACTTTAAAGGATAACCCGCATGCTTTTTATGAACCGGCAAATCTTACAATATTTCTTTATGGCTTTTTTCCTGACTTTAGCATGGATCAATCAGGCAACCCCATAACATTGTCTCAGGAAATGAAAAATCCCGCTTATGCGGTAGTGCTTTATAACGAGGAAGGCTATGTTGACTCATATATATTATCTCCGGGAGAGCCTGCAGAGTATAAAGACATCATAATTGAGTTTGACGATTCGGTTTTATATACAGGGCTAACGTACCGACAGGACTTTGGATATTACTATGCCTTGGCGGGAAGTATAATTTTAATATTGGGAATACTTTTGTCATTTTATTTCTATCCTAAATATGTATTAATTTCGCCGGATAGTGTATTACCTGTAACAAGACAAAATATCTGGGGATTTACGGTAAAAATAAAGAAAATGTTGAGGGAACAAAATAAAGGTAAGGGGGAAGAACAATGAATATAGTTTTATTTGAAGAAGTAACATTTACCATTTCATTTTTATTTTATATTGCGGCATCTTTAAGCTTTTTCGTTTATCTGGTTGGTGGTAAAGAAAAGGCTGGAAAATTTGCGGTGAATGCGTCGACAGCGGGTTTTATTGTTCATACATTGGCAATGATCCTTAGAATTGCAGAATCAGGCAGACTGCCCTTCAGCAACCAGTTTGAATTTGCAAGCAGCTTTACTTGGGGAATAGTTTTGTGCTACTTGGTTATTCATTACTATTATAAATTTACGTCTGTCGGAGCCTTCGTAATGCCCCTTGCATTTTTGATGATGGGATATGCCTCCGTTTTGCCGAAAGACATAAAACCTTTGATGCCTGCCCTTCAAAGCAATTGGCTCTCATTCCATGTAGGCTCCGCAATAATATCCTATGGCTCCTTTGCGGTTGCATGCGGCTTATCAATTATGTATTTGCTTAACAGTAAAAATATAAAAAGTTCAAAAAGTAAAATATTACCTGATGAAGAAGCATGTGACTATTTAAGCTACAGAGTTATTGCTTTTGGATATTTGATGCTGACGGTTGTTATTATATCCGGTGCAATTTGGGCTAAATATGCTTGGTCAAGATATTGGGCATGGGACCCTAAGGAAACATGGTCATTGATAACCTGGTTAATTTATTCGGTATATCTGCATCTTAGATTTAACAGGGGCTGGAAGGGTAAACCCGCAGCGTGGTTTGCGGTAATCGGTTTTATATGTGTAATATTTACATTTGTCGGAGTTAATTTATTACTGCCCGGCCTTCACAGCTATAAATAATTTAATAATCCATGTATGTAAGAAGGTGTAATTTTGAAAGAAAACAGATTAACTGATGAAGCAAGCACAGTAACAGCTATGATAAAAATTTATTGTAACGGTAAACACGGTACCGAAGAATTATGTGATGAATGCCGGAGGTTAGCCGAATATGCAAAAATGAGACTGAAAAACTGCAGGTTCGGTGATAAAAAACCTGTTTGCGGCAGATGCACGGCGCATTGTTATAAACCGGAAATGCGTGAAAAGATTAAGGAAGTAATGCGATATTCCGGTCCGAAAATGGTATATAAGCATCCTGTTATGCTGTTAAAACACGTCAAGGATAAACTCACATATAAGAGATGATATATTTGAGCCGTTACCACAGCTTCAAAAAAGATACGAACATATGTTTGACATATGTTTTTTTTTATTATATAATTAAGTATATTAAAAAAATGGTGGTTTTATGGACGACAATTTGTTTGAAAAGCTGAGAATTTTGTCTGATGCGGCAAAATATGATGTATCGTGTGTTTCAAGCGGTGTAGAAAGAAAAAACAATTCGGTGGGCGGAATAGGAAATGCTTCCGCCGCGGGGATATGCCATGCCTGGTCTTCTGACGGCAGGTGTATTTCGCTGTTAAAAATTTTACTTACAAATGATTGCATTTATGACTGCAAATATTGCTTGAACAGAGTAACAAATACTGTAAAAAGAGCCTCCTTCACGCCTGAAGAGGTAGCAGAGCTCGCCATTCAATTTTACAGGAGAAATTATATTGAGGGGTTGTTTCTGAGCTCTGCTGTTGAAAAAAGCCCTGATTACACTATGGAAAATATTTATAGAGTGCTTGAGCTTTTGAGATACAAGTATAATTTTTGGGGATATGTTCACGTAAAGGTAATTCCGGGAGCAAGTACTCTTTTGGTTCAAAAAACAGGAATGTTAGCAGACAGGATGAGCGTAAATATTGAGCTTCCCACAAAGAAAAGCCTGTCTTTATTGGCACCGCAAAAAAGAGTGGAAAATATTTTACAGCCCATGGCTTTGATTCATAATGAAATTTCAAGGGCAATTGAAGATAAAAGCCATTTTAAAAATTCAGAGAGGTTTGTTCCGGGCGGACAGTCGACTCAAATGATAATAGGAGCCACTCCGGACAATGATAGGACAATACTTAATGTATCGCAAAATTTATATGACAAATACAGAATGAAAAGAGTGTTTTTTTCCGCATATATTCCTGTTATGTCATCACCGAATTTACCTGCCGTAAGCACCATGCCCCCGCTTTTAAGGGAACACAGGCTGTATCAGGCTGACTGGCTCATGCGGTTTTATTACTTTAATTCAGAAGAATTATTTACCGAAATAGAGCCTAATCTTGATTTGGAATTTGATCCTAAAATGATGTATGCATTGAGGCATTTAGACAGATTTCCCATAGAAATAAACAAGGCTTCCTACGAAGAGCTTTTAAGGATACCTGGACTTGGGGTAACAAGTGCCCAAAGGATAATAAGAGAAAGAAAAAATGCCGAGCTATCATATGATTCCCTTAAAAAAATGAAGACGGTATTAAAAAGGGCTAAATATTTTGTTACCGTAAAGGGAAAGTATTATGGCAATACAAAGTTTGAACCCGATTCAATAAAAAATGAAATAAGAATGAAGGAATTCCAAAAACAAATGAGTATTTTTGAATTTTTATAAGAGGGGCTATGGATTATTTATACGATGGTACATTTGAAGGTTTAATGACAGCAATTTATTATCATTATAAAAAAGAAAAAGCGGACGGCATATATGAAGCAGCTAATTATCAGCAGTCTATAATGCTTCGGTCGGAAATTGTCGGTACGGATATATCGAAGGCAAGAACTGTAGGTGATGCAATAAATAAATTGGTATCAAGGGAAGCCTATATTTATGTTTATTACTGTTACCTTTCAAATGCTGCGGACAAGGAAAATATTATTTTAGATTTTTTGATTTTTGCATTTAAGTATGGAAGAAATACCATGAATTTTTATACCCATGAAAAAGTGCTTCCCATAAATGAAATATACAGAAGAGTTGCAAGTGAGGAGCACAGGATACTTGGTATACTAAGGTTTTCGGACATAGGAGGAGTATTGTATGCAAAGTATTCTCCGGACAATGACATAAGTATTTTGTTGGCAGACCATTTCGCTGACAGATACAAATATGAGAAATTTATCATTTATGATGAAAAAAGAAAAAAGGCTGTTGTTTATTCCGATAACAAATGGGAAATAAAAGAAAACATAAGTATGGAAATTATTGAATTTTCCGTAAACGAAAAAAGAATTCATAATTTGTGGAAACAATATTTTACTGATTTGGCTATAAAGGAAAGAAAAAATATTAATCTGCAGTTCCAATTTGTGCCTGCAAGATACAGAAAAAATATGGCTGAATTTAAATAGTGG